>ERZ827088.4440-NODE-4440-length-11639-cov-3.978591_pt1 | contig 11639 bp, 9 predicted proteins | sample MGYA00519922_ERZ827088 | MGnify/ENA primary metagenome ERZ827088 (study PRJEB31778, sample SAMEA3449254) | human gut metagenome | biome: human gut; feature: human-associated habitat; material: faeces | place: United Kingdom | collected 2010/2012 ... | reverse complement strand
TTATTCATGGATAATACGCAAAATATGCATAAAACAATAAAGATCAGATAGAATCCTTTTCGTTTATCTACAATAAGCGTGGCAAGCTTCATCATAAAGGAGTTATCTTTTTTTTCTTTTTCTGTGTTGTCTGCTGCCATAGTTTCCTCCTGCTGCATCTCTCTTTGTACCCTTACGTATCTGATTTTTCTATTCTTAGTTTAAAAGTTTTTCCCGCTTCTGTAAAGCCTTATTACAAAGATGAAAAAATGTATTACTGTCATTTAATGAACTCTTGTTGATTTTCTAACACAAGCAAAATATAATAATAGAGAAGAAAAAGCAAGCTACAAATTGTGTTTATATGTCTGTTTTTGAACATTGCATTGATTTGTGTTCATTGTTTTAGAAAAAATTCAGATTTGCATTAGATACGTATTAGATATTATCTATAAAAAGTGATTCTGATCATTTTCCGGAAAGAATGGAGAATTGACGTATGGAAAAAATGGATCGCCGCGTGCGCAAGACCCGCGCCCTGTTGCTGCAGGGCTTAGTCAAAATGATGGAAACCCACGATATTCAGGATATTTCCGTCAAAGAACTCACAGAGCTGGTAGATATCAATCGCGGAACCTTTTATCTGCATTATGATGATATCTACGATATGCTCCATAAAGTGGAAGATGAAATGTTCCGGGAGTTCAACGAGATCATGGAGCAGGAACCGGTAGGTACTCCCACATTGTCCTCTGACGGTCTTCTGTTAGAGTTCTTCCGCTTCTTAGACCGCCACAGAGATCTCGCCAGAGTCATGATCGGTCCCCATGGAGATCTCACCTTCGTTAACCGCCTGAAGGACCAGATCAAAAAGCGCACTCTCCGCTTTCTGGAAAGTGCGCAATCCGATGCTAATTATGAATATCTCTGTTCCTTCATCATTACCGGTTGTGTCGGTGTCGTAGAGACCTGGCTGAAAGAGACCACTCCCCAGTCTCCGGAAGAAATGGCAGGGATTCTCGGAAACATGCTTATACGTCAGCTTACTTTTGTTCCGGAGCCTGCATAGACTGCTTAGACTGTGTCGGCTCCGGCATACCTACACTTAAAGAAGTCACGACCTCGCCATCCAGGAAGAAAGATACGGTATCACCTACCTGGAGGTCATCCGGCGTGGCATCCGCCCCGTCAATCGTGATGATCGTATCAGCATTGACCGTAATAGTCATAGTGTCACCGCTGAGGGTTAAGGTCATCTCATCTAACATATCTTTCTCGGGTTTCTGACCGTCCGGGGCTTCTCCAGTAGGTTTTTCGCCGTTCGGTGCCTGAGCATCAGACTTTTCCCCACTGGGTGCCTCACCAGCAGGTGCTTCTCCATTAGGAGTGCCCCCGTTGCCGTCTGGTGCCTGTCCGTCAGGCTTTTCACCATTCGGTGCTTCTCCATCCGGAGCCTCCGGCTTCTCTGCCAGCGCAATGGAGATCACATTGCCGTCAATGGCAGTGATCTGACCGAGATAAGATTCCACCTTCTCTTCACCGCTCTCCGTGCTCTCCGTCGTACTCTCCGGTGCGATCGTCTCTTTATTTTCCGATGCTTCCGTGCTTGCTGCACTTGCGGTGGTCGATCCGCCACAGGCTGTAAATCCTGTCATCACCATAGCAGCTGTCAACACTGCACACATTACTTTTGTATTCACCTGGGGTAAATTCCATCTTCTCATATTCTCATTCCTCCTGTTCCATTAAAAATCTTATGAACATTTCTTTCCCCTTATCTGCCTCTTATGATAAAGGACATCTGCGAAGGAATTGTGAGAAAAATGTGGTGATTCTGTGAACTTTTCACGCATGACACATTTGTCATATGTACAGTGTTGGCAGTGTCAGATCATGTGTCGATTTTGCTGTTTTGTTGTAAATATTCAAGGAACGCGGTACAGCCTTCCAGAACGTCATCGTAGGTCGTTCCAAAATCTCCCGTATACCATGGATCCGAAATATCCCGTTCCGATCCCGCATAGGAAAGTAGCTTCGCTACTTTCCCCTCCGGATCTCCCCCGAATATCCGCAGCATGTTGCGGATATTCGCACCATCCATACCAATCAAATAATCATATTCCGCATAATCCGCTCTCGTCACCTGCCGGGCCCGCTTCCCCTCACAGGAGATCCCATGCCTCGCCAGCTCCGCCTCCGCCGGCGGATACACCGGATTCCCGATGCCGTTCCAGATTTCCTCTGTGCTGGTGGCCGCGGAGGCAATCTGGAAGCGGGCGGTGAGTCCGGCATCGGATACTAATTTTTTCATTACGAATTCCGCCATGGGGGAACGACAGATGTTGCCGTGGCAGATGAATAATGCACTAATCATAATTTCTCCTATCTAAAAACACATAAGATATTAAAATTTTATTATTAGTTCGTCCTTAATACTCTTTTCCTTTCGAGGTCTTTTCAACATGAAGTCTCTCTCTATCTCATATTGCAAAATATCTATTATTCAGATAATATCTGCAAATAGTACTCGCTTAACTGATTTTTAATTTTATCCACAGCTATCTGATCTTCAAATAATCTATGCGCCTTTTTACTCATCTCAGCAATTCGCATATGTTTTTTATTTGTTTTGTCAAACTTTGGTATTTTAATTCTAGGTCTGATAGGAAAAGATCTTGAATCAGATGATTGCATCATATAATCATAAACCACACTAGAATTCATAATTCCGCAAATATAGTGTGCTTCATCTAACGTTATATAATTACCATTAACATCCTCACAGATGGATACAGCGTGGTTTTGAAATAACGGCCTCTTCTTTCCGCCCCACAAAGTATCTATTTCACCAACAACAGCCGCAGCCCATTTTGTATTGTCTCTAAAAACCACGTAATTCTTTGCATAACTATACTCACCAACTCTCGCTAAAGCATAAAAATCCGCATTATTCTGGCCAATTATTCTCTCATTATATTCCGTCTGATTGAGAATAAGGCTTTTATTATCATTATAATATTTTGCCAATTTAGGTGCTAACACAGATAATCTTTTCATCTCTATAGGTACTCTTGGGCTTTTTTTCTCATACGGAAATGGGACAATATAGTTATCCGTTTGAGCGTGAAACGGGATAATATCTCTCCCTTTAATCATAGGATGTAGATATTTTGTTTCTAATAAAATATTTCTTTCCGGCAGCTTATACTTTGACTTTTTATTTTGTATATTTTTTAAACAAGTACATGTTTTGCTCCCTGGTAAATTTGCAAGTTTAAATACCATAAGTTCCTGTGGATAAAACTCTATCCCTTCCCTACCGATATACGCAGAAATCCCACCTATACTACGAAAGCTATCCAATATTTCCTTTGATTCGATGGATGAAAAAAAATTCTTATTCTCAGTGCATACTGCTAAAAGTTTATGTTCAATATCAAAGTATTCACCTATATTTAATTCTTCTAATCCATCAATATTTTTTCCCTTCTTCTTTACATACCAAGCAGTTTCAACTCCTTTTGTGTAATCCATTTGCTCTCTTCTCATATAGAAAGTCAAAAACTTTTGCGTAACTGGCTTAAAAGGATGGCCTGCTCTTGACCAATTTGTAAATTTGCAAAAATACATTCTTTGATTATCACTCATATAAAAGTTTCTAAATCCTTCATATGATTGTTGAAATACTAATGGCTCCGGCATTAGAAATGCAAGAACCCCTTTCTTTGACAGCCAATTTTCTGCAACTACATTAGATATAAGCGCGCAAATGTTTAGGTTTATTCCGCCTGTCAATCGATCCCCCGAGAACAATTTTCTTGATATACATAATGTTTTTATTCGTTCTCTATATCCAGAGGGTAAGCTTTTCCAATCAACCCATGGCGGATTACCTACAACTATGTCAAATTCACCAAGTACCGCTGTTGATAGATAATTACCAATCAATCTTGCCCAAATTCCATCCCAGTGCTTTTTTTCAAGGTCAACAAGACTATTTGATAATTTTTCAATTTTCTTATCAATTTTAGGCGTTAAATCTTTTTTTCTGACAAGAGCTTCAAATAATTGTTTCACTTCTTTCGAATTTTGATTTTTAACCTGTGTTTCAACTTTTATCATCTGCTGCGCAAATCTTGATATGTCGCTTACCATACTTCTTGGAACAGTTATTTCAATAGGGTCTTTCTGGGTTGATATTACATAATCCAGACATGAGACCTTATCATACTCCACCGTCTTCGGTACATATGAAGAATCTCCTAAATATACTGGTATATCTATCGGTCTGTTATCATCAAACAAATGTGAAATATTAATAAAATAGTTAACACGCGCGGTCAAAACAGCAATGGGATTCAGATCAATCCCCTTAACTCTATCAAGCACAGCTGCGAGAATTTCTTCCCTTTTCCTATCTTTCATTTGATATAAAATAATATCAATCATAACATTTAGAAAAGTTCCACTACCACAGCATGGGTCAAGGCCTCTCCATGTTGATACATTTGTAAGTTTTATAGCTTCTTCAACTACATTTTGCGCTAACCATTTTCTTGTATAATACTCTCCCATTGCATGACGAACTGCCGCTGGGACCATTGCTTCATATAATTTTTTGAAAAAATCCTTTGATTTTTGGGAATTATTTAAAACTGCCTTCCCAGAATATCTGCATAAAACTTCCGATACTTCTTTTATAACCTTCGCCAATTCTTCATTCCATTGCTCGGCAGAACAGTACCATGCAAAAAAATCTCCCTCAAGCAAATTTGTCATCCCATACTGTCTAAAAATATCTCCATTTTCCAAGTTTTCGAATTGAATTCTTAAAGGCTCTGAATCATATTCAAGTAAATCAGTAAAATTAATTAAAGACTTATTGAATCGTATTTGGCTTATGACCTTATACGCTATCATTTTTACTATAATGGCATATGCTGTTTGCAAAGCAAACATTGCCAAATATTCATCATCACGATCTACAAATGTATAATCCAGCAAATTTTCAAGAGACTGTTTTCTATCTATAATTGCTTGCTGTTTTGAGATATCATCATGCGATAAATTGAATAGCTCTTTCCATTCAGTAAAAAGCATTTTGGTCTTTTGACTACCTTTATTCTTCAACAAATAAAAGAGCACTGATACTAATTCAAATGCTATTCCATCATTTTTAGGTGGATTGCAAAAACTATCTACTAAATTTTCTGCATTAAATGCAAGTAACTTCAACGAAATAATATTTTGAATTATTCTATCAAGATCCTTTGAAGATAGCCTTAAGAAATCTTCCCTTACTATTGTGCCTTTATAATATGAAATAAAGCACCCTTGTAATCCATCCGTCACAAATCCTTCTATTATTTCTTCATCTTTTTCAATTTGAATTGCCTTTAAGTAATCTTCAATCTGTCTCAGTGCTTTTTCCTTTTGCTTCTCATTAGTCAATGTTGACGGCTGTTTAAATTCAATAACTAATGTCGAAATTGCAGTATCGGCATGTCCTTTCGATATATGCCTCTTCGTATTTAGTGCTTTCTCTTTTATAGGATTATACTCAAAACCCAATGGTTCAAAATTGATCTTAAAAAAAGCAAATAATTCACAATCAAATCTACTTTCAATGGTTGCCTCATTTGGTGCTTTTATTGAAGCATCTCGAATTCTTTCCGCCATTTGTTCCAATTCATTTTTGTACTCATTAGACTTAACTATTTTTATAAATTCATCTATCTTATGTTTTTTCATATTTCCTCCCTGCTTCCATAATTTAACAACTCTTTGTTTCTATACTACATGCTAATCTTAATAATACCATTTTAATTTTTATTAAATAGTTTATAGTCCTATTATAATAATTTATCGTATATGATAATTCATAAAGATACAATAGTAACTAGTAATTAATTTTTTGCTTTACTACCTCTATTGCCTGCGTATGCTCCCCTGGCTTCACAATTTGTTCTGTCCCCTCAATACATATTGTCATGCTATCTTTTTGATAGTAATGTCCTATTCTTTCCATATCCCAATAGTCCAGCACTATGTTAATGTCACATTCTTTTAATTGCCCCATTTCTATAATCAAATAAATATTTACAATTTCATCTTTTGCAATTGCTATTCCCCCAGAAAAGCCATTAATTTTGATTTTCATATCTACAGCACTTCCTGCTCCAATGTTCCTAATCGTATATTTCAGATATACATATGACGTACTTTCTTTTCTCATTTTAATATAGTTTACATCCAACGGTGTAAATCTATATCTTAGTTTTTCTACTTTGTCTCCCTTCATATCAAATACTCTATCATTACTACCAACAATTGAACTTTCCTCAAAAAAATTATATCTAGTGTCAAGATAAGGTTTTATAGAATACCTCTTTTGCTCACGCTCCTTCTCCTCATCTTCTTTCTTCTGTAATTCCAACTTTTTGTTATTATCTCTAATTGTAATAAACACAGCAATAAGTGTTGCTACTCCCCCTAAATAGCTTCCCAAAAATCCAGCCCATGCTTGATTATCTATGTTGCTTGGAAATGTATTTCCAAATATCACCCAGTCTATAAATACCGGTACGCCAATCATTACAATTACAAACAATAATACTCTTTTAGCATTTTTCACAATAGTTTTTCCTCCTTTTACAATGCACCTTACTCAAACTCAATCTCTTCCTCACCCTGAGCATAAATATCCATCTGATTTTGCACATCAATCCGATTTACAAGCCATCCGTGGGCCATACAATTCTTCACGAATTCATCCATTCGGTTCTTCCCATACATTTCCTTTAAAGTAATCACCAGTCCAAACTGTAGATTTTCCCTTTCTTTCGTTGTTACCCGTTCTTTAGTTAGGATACTGATTCCCCACATTCCCGAAGCATAAGACTTCCTCGGCACAGCACGGTCCTTCAGTTTCTCGCAGATACGCTTGATATTATCCCATTTTCGGTAGATGCTTCGAGCATCTCCTTCATACATTGCCTGTCCTTCTTCCGACTGTTTATTGTCGTCAATGGCTTTCAATTTACCATTAGGTTGTACTCTTCCAAAATGAATATCCATCTCCGTGCTGGTATAATCCACTCCTTGATTGCGGTCGCAGGATGGAAAATAACTCATAACTGCTCTCGCATAAAAGGGATGTTTGTCGTTTACCACAGGAACTGGCAGGTTGTAATTATAGGTCTCATAATCCTCTGTTGTTCCAGTAATAAAAAACTTTATTTCGTCATCGCTGGTATGTAAAATGTCTTCTATTCTCTTTGGAACAATTCCATATCCCAAGGAATCGGATATCTTTCCATTTGCTCCCCATTTTGCTGCTGAATCAATCAATAAAGCTTTTGCAACCTCTCTACTAAATCCCATTACATTAATCAGATAAGCCAGTTTTCTCGTAATCCAAGGTGCCGCAAAAGAAGTTCCGGCACGATAAACTGCTCCCAGTTCATCAATACATACAGCTATTTTACCCTCAGGCCTACTCCCATCTCCTCCATAATAACAAAGATCCGGCTTATGAAAAAAGGAAAGTACTGGCCCCTGTCTCGTATAGCTTGCACTCTCTCCCTCCATCGTTACAGAATTCACCACCAACGCATTTAAAGAATCTGCCGGTGCCCCGATCTTCATCTCTGGATGTCTTTCTCCATCCGGCGTATTAGTTCCGGCAACCACAAAAATCACATCATATTCCCTCTGAATTCGATCCAGTTCTGCCGCCTCCGGAGAAATAAAACTATCTTTGACAGGTAATGGAGAGCCCAATGACAGATTCCAGACTTTTATATCCTGATTATTTGCTACGATTTCTCGAATAAATCTCAAAACAGCAAATGAGCTGAAACCACCATATGTCGCTACGCCAAAATGTCGCACACGAAATCTGCCACATCCATCATCAAGTGTAGGGTTGCCCTTAGGACCATCCACAATAATAGAAGTTACCGCTGTTCCGTGATAATAATCCCTCTTTTCCAGATCTATTTCCCTTGGTAACATATTCTTGTATTCTACCCATTCATGAAAATATACGTTTTCATCAAAATGCGTATCAATAACCCCGACAACAGGTTCCCTCTCAGGTGCCGGGATCATAGCTTTCTCATGAAACTGACTGCTCTTTTCCTCCAAAATATCTTCTCTATTGATTTTTGTAAAATCTGATACGTACATAGAAATGAGATACGGAGCCCTCCTGTATAGTGTCTGCATCTGACCGGAATTCAATAAAAGTGTCGTTTCGTCAATAATCTTGTTCTCTAAAATGTCAATTCCAAATCTTTGAAGTAACTGTTTGGTATCAATGCCCGTCTTATAGATAGTCACGATCGTATCTTCTGCAACTTCCTCCCCACTCATGTCTACTGCAAATCTATCTACATAATAAGCATCCAGAATAATTGCTATAAAATTTGTTCTCTTAATCTCATCGTCGTGTTCATATACTTTGTCTTTTCCAATTTTTTCAATATCATCAGCAATAATTGTTCCGTGGTAATCCTCATCAATAATGGCTACTACCTTTTTCAAATTAGAAATTGTTTTTTCAATCGCCGTCAGCGAAACATAGTGTGTAAATACATGTTTTTGTATTTCTGCTCCTTTCGCATCCTTCTCCATTTCAAATTTTGCTCCGCAGATAGAATCTGTTGGCTTTTTCCCATTATCACCAAGCAGACTTCTCAAACGATTACTTTTTGGAACTACACGGGTATAATGTACACTCACCAATGCACCGTCAATATCTCTGTGTTTCATCCAAAATGCCTTAATATCTTCCAATTGCATCTTTAATTCCAGAAGGTGTTTTGAATACACTTTCCCATCAGCCGGTAACCTAGGTGGTCCAAATTTAGATTCATTCCTCCTTTTCTCAAATCTACCCTTTAATTGTAGAATATTGTTCAAACTATTCACCATCCTTTAATTTTCTTGACACACTGCTCTTTGATTTCTTTGTAAGAATTTCGATTTCTCTAATTGTAAATCCCTGCTCCTGTAATTTTTTTAAGTCAGTCGGTTTTTCTCCACAAACTGTATCATACAATCTTCGGAAGTAATCCATTCCATCGTCAATATCACTGAATGCCACTGACGTTCTGATCACATTTTTCAGGTCTCCTGGATAAAGTTTTTCTTTCGACAATTTCATTATTTTTCGAAACAAACGAATATCCCGGTTTCCAAGTTTCAGTTTATTCAGATATTTATCCAGTATCTTTTCTGCAACCTCTATCAGATCTTCATCTGTATACCGATCAAAATCAATGATGGAATCAAATCTTCGCAGCAATGCTTTGTCGAAATACTGATACAAATTCGTTGTTGCAACAATTACAATGTTCTCATTTACCCTGTCGAAACATTTTAACAATGTTGATGTAGCTCTTCCCATTTCTCTATGATCATTAGAACTAGTCCGGTCAAGTGCAATGGCATCTATCTCGTCAAATAGTACTATTAACTTATCCGGTCTCGAAAATCCATTGATTTCCTCAAACATTTCCACCAGATTTTTCTGTGTTTGCCCTAATTTACTATCTATGATTGATGAAAAATTGATCATATAAATATCACGATCCAGTATTCTGGCTAATTGTTTGACCGCCTCTGTCTTTCCCGTTCCAGGCGCTCCTTGAAACAAAAATTTGTGAATACCGATACGCCGCTCCACAGCATTTACAATCCCCAACAAGTCCTGCGTGATATCATCCGGCAATAACAAAAGATCCTCTTTGGCTTCTATTTTTTCAAAATAATCCGATTTATTTTCTACCATCTGAGGAACGAATGTGTTCACGTTAGATAACAATGACATAATATACTCTGCCAACTGGTAATCCCCTGAATTATCAAAATCCTTTGCTATTTCATAGGCTTCATTACGAAAACCAGCATCATTCTTTTCAGCATAATATTTTACTAAATTAATAACATTTTTCTTTTTCATAATATCCACCCTTTCATTGTACAATTACAGAATATTCTTTTGGGACAAAAAAGTCAATACTGGGACATTTTATTTCAAACAAAAAGTAGGTATGATTGCAAGAATCATACCTCTGATCACTTTTGGGGCTATATTTCAAAATCATACTGTCATCAGTATGGCTTTACAGCAGGTCACAGGAAGCATTCTCCCCTTCCTTCTCTTTCATCCCCATAAACTTCTCCAGTTCCACCGCATGCTTATGAAACAACATCAGCATCCATTTCCAGTCCATAGGTACAACCGGTCCGCATGACAATATCCCGAATGCCAGCATTTATAATCCAGATTCTGCTCGCGCTCTCCCAGATACCGTTCCATGATCTTATCCACCAATATCTAGTCAATTCCATTCAGAAACGGGGCCGTGGTTTACACGGTCAAAGTTCTACCCTTTTATCTTTAACGATCGCTCAACTTCCATTTTCTCTTCCGTCAGCATTTCCCCTTCAAACCACGACTAGCTGTCCATCAGTTGGTGCCACTTGCCATACTGTAAGATTCTGGCAAAGATAAAGTTTTATAACCACAGAATTCATAATAGCTGAGATATCCAACAGATATTCCATCTATGAATTGTTTTCCAAGTAGATTTTCCCTTTTTTATTATAAAAAACAGACCGCGCATCCTTATTAGATGCGCGGTCTGTTCTATACGATAATCCCCTTTTGCTTTTGATACTTTTGGTATCATTTCATAAATTATATAAAACATCTCATGAATTGTCAATAGTACTTTCATTTTTTGTCGTTTTTTCAAAAATTATAAAAGTACTATCGTCTCCCGCCACACTTCGCACAAACTCTCCAGCCTCCATGCCGCATTGGCCGGGCTGGTGGAGGGCAGCACCGTGGCTTCTATGCCGGTCATGGGCAGCTGATATTTTCGATAAAGCTCTCCTGCTTTGTTACCGTTGGCATAGATCCGCGTGATCTGTGATTCCGCCAGAATCCTTCGAATATCCGTCGGCTCCACATTGCGGATGCTACTGTCGCTGGATCCCTTAATATCGCAGCTCTGGATTACATCCCAGACGGCAATGTGATGAGCCAGTAGCATTTTCTTTTTCTCCTCTATGGTCTCCGGCACCGGTTCCCCGCACAGATCTGCCATCACTTTCCAGAAACGGTTCTGTTTGTGCCCGTAATAAAAATTGTTTTCTCTTGATTTGACGGACGGCAGGGTTCCTAATATGAGGATTTCGGAAGCTTTGTCGTACACCGGCTCAAACGAATGGACAATGTGTTCATATTCCATAGAATTCTCCTTTTAAAGTTACCACCCTATCCGTATCCATCTTACTGCTTATCCTTCTCTAAGATCTGGTCAATCGCAGCTGTCACCTTTTTGTAAACTTCATCACTCGTGATTCCGCCCATGATCGGATCTCCGACAATGTTGCCATTACGGTCAACGAGAACTGTCGTTGGAAATGCCATAATATTTGTTGCGTATTTACCGGCCTCACTGTCCGAATCAAGGGAAAGGTTGGTATAGTCTGCCCCCTGTTTTTTCAGGATGCTTTTTGCTTCCGCAATTCCCTCTTTGTTACCATCGAGTGAATCCGTGTTTACGCCAATGACCTGACCGCCCTTTGCCTTCAGTTCTTCATTTAATTTGTTGAGTGCCGGAAGTTCCTCCACACATGGCGTG
>ERZ827088.4439-NODE-4439-length-11643-cov-4.526234_pt1 | contig 11643 bp, 9 predicted proteins | sample MGYA00519922_ERZ827088 | MGnify/ENA primary metagenome ERZ827088 (study PRJEB31778, sample SAMEA3449254) | human gut metagenome | biome: human gut; feature: human-associated habitat; material: faeces | place: United Kingdom | collected 2010/2012 ... | reverse complement strand
CACTACGATATTATGGACTTATCCCCGAGGCTGTATATGTTCATCAATCAATGACGGTAAAGCATTCGCGTAGCTTTCAAACTCCGGTCGGCTGTTATGACTACAAACATATCTCAAAAATGGCATTTCCAATAGGAGTAAGGAGTATGTATAAGGATAATTATGCTTTTCTTATTGCATCACCGGAAAAGGCTTTGTGTGATTTGATTGCCAATTCCTCGCAGGTCAATCTTCGCTATATGAAAGATGTGGAAACATATCTTGAACAGGATATTCGTATGGATATGGATGAGTTCAATAAGATGGATAAAACCATATTCGAAGACTACATAAAAGTTGGCAAAAAGGCCGATTCAATTTCGACACTTTTAAAATTCTTAAGACGATGAAAAATGAAATATTCGACAATATGCTCTCCCGTTATGATTTAACAACAGAGCAACAGAAGAGAAACGCTATATTTGAAGTGAACCAACAAGTGATACTTGCTGGCTTGTATGCCGGAGGCTTTTTTGAGTCGGCGGCTTTCTATGGTGGAACTTGCTTGAGAGTCTTTCATGGCTTACAGCGTTTCAGTGAGGATATGGATTTTTCATTGCTTACGCAAGATGATAAGTTCGATTTTACGAAATACTTTCCTGCTATCGTTGATGCTTTTACAATGGTAGGCCGTGAGGTTGAAATAAAGAAAAAAAACAAGAGGAATTTCGGAAAGGTCGAATCGGCATTTCTTAAAGATAATACCGATGTGTATGATGTGACTTTCCAAACAGAGAAATCTATAAAGATAAAGATAGAAGTAGATACTTGCCCACCATTCACTAAATATATTCAGTGAAATTCTGTTTTATAGGTTATCTTTGTATATCAGTTATTTTCAGATGTTTTCATTTGGTTTGAATACTCACGGAATTTCACGGTTTTAGAAAATATTGGTACTATTTGATACTATATTTCGGGATATATTTTGTACCTTTGCATCACAGTAACCAAGATATATCGCGTATGGATTTCATCTTCATCAAATCATCCAAGGCCGGAGCCTGCAATACACCTCGTCAGCCCTGATGTCGAGCATCGGGATAAAGTATGGGCAGTTCGCCCAAGTCCTCGCGAGGATAAAGGCGGCATTCGAGGCGGACGGGTTCAACCCAAAGGAGGCCAAGAACATCATCGAGAGCGTGAAACACGACGTGCTCAACGGAATGATGCAGATTGTAGAGGTCAAACCCAAGGGCAAAATGCTGTTTGAGGATTTTCTCACCTCTTATATAGAAGACATGGAAACAGGACGGCGCACCAAGAAAGGCCGTACCGTGAAAGTATCACCTGCCTATATAAAAGGTCTGCGCATTATCCAAAAACAGATTCGCAACTACCAAAAGGAAACACACCGCAAACTCGGATTGGATGACATGACGATGGAGACACGCAACAGCCTTGTCGGTTACTGGAAGGAACGGGGCTTGATGCCCAACGCCATCAACTCGTACATGACCGATGTCCGCACGGTGGCAAAGGCGGCCTACGAGGATAAACTGACCAAATGCGATGATTTCCGTCATTCCGACTTCGTGCCGAAAAAGGAGGAGGTGGACAACATCTACCTCACTCCGGAACAGATACAGGAAATGCTCGACCTTGACCTTTCCACCAAGGAGGCTGTCATCAGCAGGTGGAAGGCTTTGGATATAGATGAAGATGAGAAGCAAGCGCAAATTTCCAAATGCCGCATCACCCACATAAGGACACTGGAGCACGTGAGGGACATTTTCATCGTGGGCTGCCTGACCGGGCAGCGTGTTTCCGACTATTCAAGGATATGCGAGGACATGATAACGGAAATCGGCGGCACGGAGTTCATACTCATCACCCAGCAAAAGACGGAAAAGAAAGTCTATATCCCCGTTGACAGGCGGGTAAGAGCCATACTTGCCAAGTATGACGGCAAGCTGCCCCCGGTTCATTCCAATGAAATGAACAAGCTGGTGAAGACCATCGGCCTGTTGCTCGGCTGGACACATGACTGCGGCTTTGACGAGAAGCGTCTCAACCCCAAACGGGGAAGGAGGTTCTGCGACATGCTCCTTTCCCATACAGCCCGGAGAAGTTTCGCCACCAACGCATATAAGGCAGGTGTCCCCCTTCCTTCCATCCAAGCCATCACGGGACACAGTAGTGAGGCGCAGCTGCGCCGCTATTTGAAACTGGACGCGGAGGAAAAGGCCGTCATAGCGTTAAAGGACTTCAAGGGTATCATTGAGATATAAGGAGGTGTTTATGGAAAAATCAAGGTTCGACGCCATCAATGACCTGTTCAGGCTGTCAAACGTAATCAGCGACAGCCTGAAACTCGCGGAATCGCTTGCCGGCAGGATTTCCGGCAGTGGCGAAACCGATTGTGAGGATATTTGTCGGAACATCAGATACAGCCTGAAGCCCCTGCCTTTTCTTTTGGACGGCATCAGGGGATATATTGCCGAACGCGAGGACAAGGAACTGGCGCGGAAATTCGTCGGACTGCACGATGACACGAAAAGGCTTCACGGCATCTGCTCCAAATATGCGGACTTGAACAAGGCGGCTTTCCGTACAGGGGTGGCTTACCTGAGCATGGAAGTCATAAGACAATACTTCTTTCCCGAAAAAGAACAAAAGCAAGTATCACCGGAAGGTTCTGATATTTCTCCCAAGCCAATGACACGTACCGAAGCCACCGACTGCATCGACACCATCCGTGCCGCCATACGGAAGTGTGCAAAGGATTCAGACGTGAACAGAGGGAAAGAAATGTATGCCATGCTTGCCAAAGTGGACAAGGCGAAAATCCAAGCCGTCAAGGAGTATATTGTCAATGCCAACGACAAGGATTTGGCGCAACTCTTCACGGAATATTTTGCGGAAGCCGTCCACCTTTCCATGCTGCCCCAAAATGATGATGTGAAAGCACAGTCCGTAGGAATAAAGATGTTCCATATCGCCATGGCAATGGGATATGTCAAGAGGAACGTACTGCATGAGAACGAGTCCAAGACGGCAACATCCCAAACAATCCCCCCTTGTATCGAAGAAGTATCCTCCGGTTTTACCGCCACTGATACAATGCAAGGTGGTACGTTCAGCACGACCGCGCAAGTTCCCGTTTTAAGGCTATACCGTTTCCTTACCACCTTCACCGTGCAGAGCGGCCCCGACAAGGGCAAACCTTTATTGGACGGCAATGCCGTTTCCGACAGGGATTTTCTCTATGCCATTATGCGTGCCGACTATTCCATGATATACGGCAGTTGCGTGAAGGGCAAGATGCGCTGTGTCGCCATCCTGCTGTCCAAAGCATACTTCAAGGACTGGAAAGGTTACAGGGCATCCGCTGCCCGTTCCATGGGGCTGACACCCGAAAGCCTCGCCAAGTATAACGTGGAGAAAACCTTTATAACGAAGCTCAAAGAGCTGCTTCCCATGATAAAATAGTGACATAATCCACAGGTGGCTACAATTCACCACAACCCACAGACTTCCACAAGCCGTTAAGCACCAGTTGTTTGACGGCTTTTTTCATGCGGTGTCGTTTCACAGAATACCACAAATTCACAGGTTTTATTATTGCCATACCTTTGCCGCCATGAACTTAAAATCAGTGAATTATGACAGATAAGACAGAAATGGTACTGGTATCGCGCGACGAGCTTCAGCAGCTTATCGGCGCAAGCGTGAGGTGCGCGTTTGAGGAATACCGGCAGGAACAGGCACCACAGGACACATCGGAGTATTACACCATCCGGCAACTGGCGGAGAAATGGGGCGTGAGCATAGCGACCATCTGGCGGCACGAGAAGCTGGGACACATCAAAGGACAGCGGATAGGACGGCGTGTCCTGTTTCCCAAGGAACAGATAGACCGCATCAAGAGCCTGAAAGCCACCAACAGGAAGGCCGACAAGAACGCCAAGGAATAATTTGCAAGACGCACAACAAAAAAATCAAGACTTATGAAGAATTTGAAGCAGCTTGTTTTGCCGTGCTACAAATTGGAGATGGCAATGTCCGTGGAGGCATGGTACTTCCTGCATGGGAGTACGGACGGGATATGCAACCTTACCTATCTTCTTTCCCTTTTGTCGAAGATGGCGGTTTCGGAAGTGCAGAACACTAAACGGGGATTGGGCTATGCCGTCCATCCCGGACAAGCAGACGGCTCCATGCTGGTACTGGCCAAGGAATGGGGCATCGGGCGCAAGGCGGTGTCCCGCCTGTTGGAGGATTTCTCGGAACGCGGGCTAATCCGTGTTGATTCCAATCCCGTGACTTCCATCATAGATATGGTGTGCGTGAAGTCGTGGATGATAGCCGGGCGGCTCATCGAGAATCCGGCATACCGCCAGACAGTCAAGACATACGAAGGGGTACGGATTTTCCTTTTCAACGGGCAACAATTAGAGACCTTGCGCCGCAGTTCGGCAAGAAAGAAGAAAGAAAAACCGACAGAAGAAACGGCTAAGGGAACAGATGGCTTGCCTTCCATGAATCCGACCCGTTCCAATCCTATTATAGAAGGTACAGGAACAGCGGAAACCGAAACGGCAGCAACAACCGAAAGCGAAGTGGAAAGCACTGTGAAAAATGCCGTTGTGGATGCCGACAACACACCTGTTTTAGAGGATGGCAATACACTGTCCGGCTCACGGAAATGGAAACAGCCACAGGAATGAAACGGCAGGAATGGCAAGCGACAGCGTTTTAGAAGGGATAATTTTTAGGGCTGGCAAGTTAATGTTTTCGTCCACGAAAACCACGCCACCAATGGCGACCCGGCCACACAGGAAACGGCAAGTCCGGATTACAGCCCTAAAAAACAGAACGGTTTAACGGATAAAAGAAAACGGATATGACATATCAGGAGAACAGGAACAAGGGAGGCCGCCCCAAAGCGGTGAAAGGCAAGGCGCGGACAAAGACCATATCCACACGGCTCACGCTTGCCGAATGGAAAGCGGTCATGAAACGGATAGCCGATGCCGGGAAGAAGCCATCGCACTTCCTGCGCGAACTGTTGCTGCACGGCAAAGTCGTGGCGGCAAGGACACAGGAGGACAGGCAGCAGATAAGGATGCTGGAGGGTGGATGCAACAACCTGAACCAGTTGGCGAAGATGGCGCACCAGCAGGGCTTTTCTCTTTTGAAAGGCAAAATCATGGATTTGCTGGACGAGTTCAATAAAATCATCGAGAGGATATGATGGGCGACTTGAAAAAGCGGGCGAGTTTCGCCAAAGTGGTGAACTACGTGAACAATCCGAAGAAGGCACGGCTCATCGACAGCAAGGACGTGAGGCTGGATGATAACGCCACCATCGCAAGAAGTATGCAGGGACAGGCGGACGACAAGCCGGGGCGCAAGCTGAAAAATCCGGTGTATCATATCTCGCTGGACTTCGCACACGAGGACACACCCAAGCTGACAGATGACCTGATGGTCGAAATCGCCCGTGAGTATATGCGGCGCATGGGTATAACGAACACCCAATACATTGTGTGCCGCCATACCGACAGGGAACACCAGCATCTGCATATCGTAGCCAACAGGGTGGACAATGACGGGAACACCATCAGTGACAGCAACGATAATGTGCGTAATGTAAAAGTATGCAAGGCTCTCACGAGGGAATACAGGCTACACTTCTCCAAGGGCAAGATGAACGTGAAGCGTGACCGTCTGCGTGGCAAGGACAAGGTGAAATACCAAATTTATGATGCCATCAAAGCTGCCTTACCTCATTGCAACTGCTGGTCGGATTTGTGTGACATGCTGGCAAAACAGGGTGTCGGGGTACACTTCAAATTAGACAGGCGCAATGGCAATATCGTTGGTATGTCATTCACGAAGAATGAAATCTCGTTCAGCGGCTCACGGATAGACCGGAGCATGAGCTTTTATAAGTTGAATAGGCTCTTCGGGAGCCAAATCGCAGAGGGCATGGAATGGAAGCCCCGTGTGCAAGAACAGACACAACCGCCCCAGCAGGATATGGGATTCCACAACAATACGGCTGATACTTTTATAAGAGAGCCGTCACCGGCCAAAGCGGAAGCGGACGGCAATGTTAGCGGTTCTGCTGAATCCGGCTCAAACATCGTCCAAGTGACCATCGGCACACTCATGGAGTTGTGCGTGCAGCCGCACCAAGCCAAGGTCTCATCCAGTGGCGGAGGTGGAGGAAACGAAAGCGGCTGGGGAGACAATGACAACGAAAAGGACAAACATAAACCAAGGAGGAGAAAAAGATGAAGGACAACAAGCAGAACTTAACCGACCTTATCGGGGCATTGGCAGTGGACATCGAGGAAATCAAGAAAAAACTGGACGCAAAGGATAGCCCGGACAAGAACGAGGCATTGAAAAGACTGGAAGCGAAGCTGGAGCCTGTTATACGGTTCTTCAATGGCAATGCACCGGAAAATGTCAATGCCATTTTCGGAAGCAAGGAAGCCATCGAGGAATACAAGCAATCAATAGGTAATGAAGCGGTAGCAAGTCTGCGGTTATACACCGAAGCCAACGAGAAGGATATGCGCAAACATGGTGTTCTCACCATCAAGGAACAGCTCAACAAGATATTGGAAAGGCTGACAAGCCACATTGAGAATGACAAACTGGCTTCGGAAAAGTCACGCCAAAAGCAAAGTGCCATATCGGAACTATGGCAGGCAATCCGCCCGGACAAGGCAATAAGCGCAATAAGGCTGTTATGGAGCAAAGTTCCCGATGGCTGGCACAAGAACCCTTACGCATGGGCCGGTATCGGTTGTATGCTCGTATTCTTTGCCCTGTTTGCCGTCAGTTGGGTACAATGGCATGAGTACCGGGAAGAAAACAGACGGTTGAGAACGGTTGCTGCCAAACACCAAGTGACTACGGTCATGCTCAATGAACTGCACCCGGAACTGGCCGTGACCGTAGGGGCTTACGAGAAACTGGTGGATGTTGTCGGCGTGGATTCCACTCTGGCTATATTCAACAGACAGGTCAAAATAGCGAGAAAAGAAGATAATCAATCCAAACGACAAAAATAAAGTGAATGGCATCCATAAAAGTAAAATACCGTCCTTCCACCGCAAGCGGCAAGGAGGGCAGCATATATTATCAGGTAATCCACGGGCGCATAGTCCGCCAAGTCAAGACGGACTACCGCATATTTGACACGGAATGGGACAAAAGAACTTCCCTTGTAAAAATCCTGCCCGAAATCGGCGAAAACAGGAAACGGTACCTCCGTGAGGTGGTGGAACATATCGACTGGGACACCAGACGGTTGAAAGCCATAGTCGCCCAATGCGACAGGCAGGGAGGAATTTATTCCGCTGACAGCATCATCGAGAAATTCAACAGGCAAACAGGCGAACAATCGCTGTTCAGTTTCATGCAGGGCATCATAGGACAGTTGAAGCAGCTTGGCAAAGTCCGCACATCAGAAACCTATACGGCGGCATTGGCCAGTTTTATGAAGTTCCGTGAGGGGCAGGACATTCTCTTGTGCGAAATGGACGGTAGCACAATGATGCTTTACGAGGCCTGGCTCAAAGGCAAGGGCATCTGCCCCAACACGGTTTCCTTCTATATGCGCATACTCCGTGCCGTTTACAACCGTGCCGTGGAAAAGGAGCTGACGGAACAGAAGCATCCTTTCAAACACGTTTACACGGGCATCGGGAAGACGGTAAAACGCGCCATCCCGTTGAAAGCCATCAAACATATCAAGGAACTTGATCTGACCCTGAAATCGCATCTGGACTATGCAAGGGATATGTTCCTCTTCTCCTTTTATACCCGTGGTATGTCATTCATTGATATGGCCTATCTGAAAAAATCGGATTTGAAGAACGGAACCATCACGTACAGGAGAAGAAAGACCGGGCAGCAGCTCACCGTCAAGTGGGAGAAGTGCATGGAAGACATTATAGCCAAGTACGGCGAGAATACGGCTACCCGTTACCTCTTGCCTATAATCACCAACCCATGTTCCGATGAACGGACACAATACCGTAACGCTATCTGTCGCATCAATGTGGCATTGAAGGAAGTTGCCGGTCTGGCAGGATTGAACATACCGCTGACTATGCACGTTGCCCGGCATTGTTGGGCGAGCGTTGCCAAAAGCAAGAACATCCCTCTTTCAGTCATCAGTGAGGGCATGGGACATGATTCGGAAGAGACCACGCGCATCTATCTCGCATCGCTTGACACAAGTGTGGTGGACAAGGCGAACAGCCTTATCCTGAAAGATTTTTGACCGGATATTTATGGTGAAATGTGTTGAGCGAAAAGACGAATCTCTTGATAAGAGTTATAGTTGATATTGCAAAGGTACGCATAATATTTCAAATACCGTGTTCAATCCTCATTTATAATGATATATGAAAGGCATTTTGTGAGAATTTGTTTTGCAAATCCGTCAGATTTTGCCAGTATAGCACTGATTATTAGAGCCCGTTCCTTTGAAATATAACTCTTATCAAGAGATGAATTTCAAGGAAATACTACATAAATTTCGTACCGAATCATTCACGGAAAGGGAGAAAGGTGCAAAGTTCGAGCGACTGATGCGCTCATGGTTATTAACAGACCCACGCTACAATGAACTTGAATCGGTCTGGCTATGGGAAGATTTTCCGGGGCGAAACGATTTTGGAGGTAATGACACAGGTATCGACCTTGTGGCCAAAACTGAATTGGGTGACTATTGGGCTATCCAGTGTAAATGCTATGCTGAGAATACAATCATAGATAAACCTGCTGTAGATTCATTTCTCGCCACTTCCAGCCGCACGTTCACAAACGAGGTAACATTCCAAACAGTCCGTTTTTCAAATCGTATTTGGATTTCAACCACAAACCATTGGGGAACTAATGCAGAAGAGGCTATCCGAAACCAGGAACCACCTGTTACGCGCATCGGTATGGCAGACCTTGATTCATCTCCTGTGGACTGGCAAAAGCTGATGGACGGTCTAACCGGAAATTCTGCACTGGTGGAGGGCAAGAAGCCTCGTGAACACCAATTGAATGCCATAACAAAAGCACATATTCATTATATGGCAGATGGCAACGATAGGGGCAAGCTCATTATGGCTTGCGGTACAGGTAAAACCTACACTTCGCTGCTCATTGCGGAACAGTTATTTGGCAACAACGGCTTGGTTCTGTTCATGGTTCCGTCTATCGCCTTGTTGGGGCAGTCGCTCAACGCATGGTCGGCAGATGCGAAGAAGCCCATTAAGGCTGTCTGCATCTGTTCCGATTCCAAAGCCTCACGCAAGACTACCAAGGAATCTGACGATACAGACGATAGCGTGGTTGACCTTGCCGTACCAGCATCCACCAATCCACAATCCATTGCATCCCAATTAAAGAAATATCGGGATCATGACGGCTTAGTAGTCGTGTTTTCTACCTACCAATCCATAGATGCCATTTCTGCAGCTCAACAGGAGATTTTATCCGAGACAAACGGAGAATACGGCGTGTTTGATTTCATTATTTGTGACGAGGCACACCGCACTACCGGCGTAAAAATAGCCGATAAGGATGAGAGCAACTTTATCAAGATACATTCCAATGAGAATGTACAAGGTCGGAAACGCCTTTATATGACTGCCACACCGCGTTTGTATGGGGAATCTGCCAAGATAAAGGCATCGGAAAAGGATTGCATTCTCTGCTCGATGGATGATAAAGCCATTTATGGAGAGGAATTTTATCGCGTGAATTTCTCATACGCCGTTCAAAATGGCTTATTGACGGATTACAAGGTGCTTGTCCTTACTGTTAGCGAAGATGATGTACCTGCCAACATAAAACAAGACATCACCAATTCTACCACCGAACTGAATTTTGACGACACATCCAAGCTCATAGGGGTAATAAACGGATTGTCAAAAATGATACATGGCGACGACCATCGCACATGGGATGCCGACCCACGCATGATGCGCCGTGCCGTGGCGTTCTGTTCAGCCATAGGCAACGAAACAAAAGCCGGAACGTCAAAATATGTAGCTTCGGTGCTTCCAAGAATATCCGGGAAATATGAAGAAAATCTTGATTCAGAAAGCCTTTTGCATACCGTTTCAGTAACGACACGGCATATAGATGGTTCTATGAACTCGCAGGAGCGTAATGGAATCCTGCAATGGCTGGCGGAAGAGTCTGACAATGAACGTGAATGCCGTGTTGTAACCAACGTGCGTTGTCTGTCCGAGGGTGTGGATGTGCCGTCTCTCGATGCCGTATTGTTTCTTTCTGCCCGTAATTCGCAGGTGGATGTGGTGCAGTCGGTTGGCCGTGTGATGCGTACATTTCACAAAGGGCAATCCGATGAAAAGAAGTATGGATATATCATCATCCCTATTGTAGTGCCATCCGATATTTCGGCGGAGGAAGCTCTTGACAACAACAAGACATTCGATGTGGTGTGGGCTATCTTGAACGCGCTCCGTTCACACGATGACCGTTTCAATGCGATGGTAAACAAGATAGCTCTCAACAAGCGGAAGCCGAACAAGCAGACCGGCACACCGTCTGTTACCATAGGCCGACCGGGATTGGGTACAAATGATGGAGAAGCGGAAGCACAACAAATTGAGAATGCAGAAATTGCCAGACAGTTGGAACTTCGTTTCGGGGAGATACAGGACGGTATGTATGCCAAACTCGTGGAAAAGTGCGGTGACCGTCTTTATTGGGAGAATTGGGCAAAAGAGGTCGGTCTTATTGCGCACAAATTTATTGAGCGTATTTCCAAACTTATTCAGTCCGGCGTACACAAAAAGGCTTTCAATGAATATTTAAAGGGGTTACAGCGAGACCTTAATCCATCGGTAGATGCCGCCCAAGCCATTGAAATGCTGGCACAGCACATTATTACCCGACCTGTATTTGATGCACTGTTTTCAGATTACCAGTTTGTCAATAACAACACCGTGAGCCGTTCCATGCAACGCATGATAGACCTCTTGCAAGAACAGGCTTTTGAAAAGGATACCGAGGTACTGGAAAGATTCTATCGTTCGGTAAAGACCAATGTAGGCGGTATTGATAATTTGGAGGGTAAGCAGACAATCATAAAGAACCTCTATGAAAAGTTTTTCAAAGGTGCGTTTCCGTTTACAGTGGAGAAACTGGGTATTGTTTATACACCGGTGGAATGCGTGGACTTCATCATCCGTTCAGTGGACGACATTCTTAAAGCAGAGTTCAAGACATCTCTAACCGAACAGAATGTACATATCCTTGACCCATTTACTGGAACCGGTACCTTCATTACTCGTTTGTTGCAATCCGGTCTTATCCGTCCTGAGGATATGGAGCGCAAGTATCAGAATGAAATCCATTGCAATGAAATTGTACTGCTGGCCTATTATATTGCCGATGTGAACATAGAATCGGTATTCCATGACATTACCCATCGGGAAACTTACCTACCATACAGTGGTATCTGCCTGACCGATACGTTCCAGTTGGCAGAGAAGAAACACAACGAGCTTTTCACGGAGTTCTTTCAAGACAATTCCAAACGGGTAAAGAAGCAGATGGCTACCCACGTAAGGGTAATTGTCGGAAATCCACCGTATTCCATTGGGCAAAAGT
>ERZ827088.4434-NODE-4434-length-11655-cov-3.948017_pt1 | contig 11655 bp, 8 predicted proteins | sample MGYA00519922_ERZ827088 | MGnify/ENA primary metagenome ERZ827088 (study PRJEB31778, sample SAMEA3449254) | human gut metagenome | biome: human gut; feature: human-associated habitat; material: faeces | place: United Kingdom | collected 2010/2012 ... | reverse complement strand
TTTCATGGAAGACAAATTCTTTGACCCGTTCTATATCAGCAATATCAATTTTGCAGTAAACTCCATTGAATGGCTGGCGGACGATTCCGGATTAATTAAATTGAGAAACAAGTATATCGAGAATCAGTCACTAAAAGTCGTAAGCGATTCTTACAGGAGATTTTTAAAATATACCAACTTTTTCCTGCCTATCGTACTGGTATTACTTATCGGATTATATCAATACAGAGAATACAAAAGAAAACGGTTGAGACGCTCTCAACCGGGTCGTATCGATTAGGTGATTATTCACCTAATCGTTTTATTTTTTGATACAAGGTCTCGCTCACCTCGCATAACGGAGATCTTAACTTCTGGCAGGCAATCACGCCTCTGGTATGTAGCGCTGCTTTTATTCCCGCAGGATTTCCCTCTTCAAAGAGAGCTTTAAACATCTCACCCAACTGCAAATGAATCTGCCGAGCCTCCCCATACTCGCCTTCCAATGCTAAATGTAGCATCGTAGAGAATTCACTAGGCATCACGTTTGCAATCACCGAAATAACACCACTGGCCCCTATAGATACTAACGGTAAGGCAATACCATCATCCCCCGACAGAAAGATAAAGTTCTCCGGCATTCCGGAAATGATTGCCGTAGCCTGTTCAAAATTCCCGGAAGCCTCTTTAATGGCGATGATATTCTCAAAATCACGAGCTAACTTCAAGGTTATCGCCGCAGTCATATTCACGGACGTACGCCCCGGAACATTATACAGAATCACGGGAAGAGGTGCATGCTCGGCTATCGCCTTAAAATGATTATACAACCCTTGTTGAGAAGGTTTATTATAATACGGGGTTACACTCAGGATGGCATCTCCCAACCGCAGATAAGACAGCGTGGCAAGATCATGGATCACTTGAGCCGTATTATTTCCCCCGATTCCCAAAACAATCGGTAAACGTCCGGCATTCTCTTCGGCAATGACTTGCACGACAAAAGCTCTTTCGTCCGCTGTCATCGTTGCTGCCTCAGACGTCGTTCCCAAAGCTACCAGATAATCGACCCCACCATCAATCACATAATTCACCAGATTCCTCAAAGAATGTTCATCCACACGTCCTGTTTCGTCAAACGGAGTCACTAAAGCGACCCCTACTCCCGAAAACTTTTTCATTTCAATACGTATTTATCTTAGTTAATAATTTAAACAACCGATCCATAAAATCATCTATATCCCTCACTCCATCAAAATCAATATCGTGCCCAGTACTGTAACCAATCTTACAAGACGTCTTGGCCGACTCCACGATATAATCCCCCCACACGTCCGGTTTCAACGACAAATCAATCAACAGTCCCTCCTTTCTGTTCAGTACTTCCTGCACCCGAGGATCACGAAATCCCCCCCTGTAAGAAATTCCAGAGCTATCCAAGTAAATAGCATCCTGTATTTGTTCCGAGTTCAATTTAGGCTGCCGGATAAAAGCAAGCAAACAAACGTCCATATGTTTGGCCAGAGCCTCCCGCACCCTATTAACAGAGAACACCGGAACATCATCAGTCACCCAAAACACGATACATTTTTTAGCTGTATCTAAATTATAAAATGACAACACTCGTTCATCTTTTACCACCATTTTCTTTAGATGGCGCTTTTTAAATCCTTCTGCAATACACTTAAACATATAAAACTATTTATCTGACTCTTACTCCTAACTTTATCATATTCATTTGTACATGAACAGAGTAACACAAATGTAGTAATAAAAACTACATGCACTCCACTTTGTTATTTTTCAAACATAAAAAAAGTATTTGAAAAAATTCCGTTAACTCTTGCAGGAAAAGAGAACATTCTCTATCTTTGCAACGCAAATCAAGAAGGACTCGTAGCTTAATGGATAGAGCACTTGGTTACGGCCCAAGAGGTTGTGGGTTCGACTCCCGCCGAGTTCACGAAAATCCCCCGAAAGACACTTTCGGGGGATTTTTCATTAGTCAAACAATTGATCCAAATCTTTCTTCAACTCCGGATCTGAAGGTTGTTTCGCTCTACTCCACAATATTTGCCCATCTTTATCCAAAAGAACAAATCGAGGTACTGCCATAAAACCATTCTCTTTCAGAAAAGGTGATAAAATAGGAGTTATCCAATGAACACCGTTTATATTCTTTTGTTTCAGAAACTTTTTCCATAAAGAGATACTATTCTCCACACAAATAGAAATAAAACGTATTGGCCGCTCCTTATATTTCTGGGATAATTTCTCAAAATAAGGTATCTGTCGCAGGCAAGGGCCACAACTCATAGACCATATTTCCAAAAATATATAATTCCCTTTCAAATCTCCGAATTTACACTCTCTATCCAATGTATCCCGGAATACATACCGATCCATATCCTTCACTTGTTGTATCGAATCTCGTTTTGTTTCTGCCTGTACATTCACAGCCAAGGCTATAAAAGAGAAAAAAACCAGTAAATATTTATATGTTCTCATTTTCTATTATTTTTCCAAAAAACTTTTATCGGTCGATCTGCAATCCCTTCATACTTTTTCAACAATTTCAACTCATTAGTAACCGGATCAAGTGCATCCGCATCGTAAACATATACACAGCCTTTCAATCCACTTAATCCCGGATCATAAACTCCTACATATAATTCTTTCCCATTCTGAGAAAAGTCAAAACAAGTAATTTCGCAATTATTCCCCACCGTAACCACAGGCGTTTGGGGTAACTTCGGTTCCGCATTCCAATTATACCAACGATACAATTTATTCCCGTTCGTGTAAAATACCGAATTATAAGTATCATTACTCTGTATCAAAGATTCCCGGGTAAGTGTTATCTCATCTGCCAAATAAGTATACTTCCAAGCATTATTCAAGGGTCCCTTGTTACTTGCATATCCCCGAGTAATAACAATCTCCTTCGGATCACTTTTAGAGCGACTTACCAAACATGACATCAAATCCTTATTCATCACGACATTAATCAATTCTTCTTCGGGGAACTCTTGCTGTCTCGCATAATATGAATACAAATCATAAAAATAATAAAGTGTCGATCTCTCGTAATTCAAGAAAAAGTGATAACTTCTCATCTTAGATACACTCGTTGACGGAGGAATCGGAGCTCCCGTTATTTTCACGTACATTTTATCCATTTTAGGATTCCCTTCAAAGAACTCTCCCTCGTAAATAGCAATATCCGATTTATAATTCACGGTTGCAAATCCCCCATCCTCAGACAACACGACATAATTCGTGATCGAACGATCCTTGCTGCAAATACCTATCGGCTTCACCCACGGAAAATCTGTCTTAAAATCCGTCACGTTATACAACTCAAAAGTCTGCGCATTCATTCGATATATTAACTTGTCTCCCCTCGAAGCAATAAATATATCCGGTCCTATTTTCTCCGCATCAGTCGGATCATTTAATGCATACCCCGGATTTACAGAAACAAATGCAGAGGTGTAAAAGGATTCCTCCTTACCTGCCTCAATCTCTTCCCGACTTAAAGGGCGCATAAAAGACACACGTCCTTTTTTATCTTCATCAGAACTCAACACAAAAATTCCTTGATCAAAAGCCGCTTTAACAAACAACGTAAAATACTTAAATGTACTACCATGCTCATTCGTTACTTTTAATCGTAACTTGTATTCTCCCAACTTTTTAAACGCATACCTCAATACCCGCTCATTAGACAGGAACTTCAAAGAATCTTTGACAATCCCGCCAATTGAAGTTTTCGTGTAACCGTGATAACTCCACTCGTAACTCAACTCCATGTCTTCCATGGTCTGTTCTATTTCAGGTTCATAAACCAATTCAAAACCGAAATCAAGATTAATCGTGTCAGAAGGAGCCTGAATTGAGATCTCCGATATTGCCTTAACCGGTAATGTTGAATCATCATCAATACATGCATGAAATAGGATGATCGCACATAAACTAATAAACCATATATTTTTCATCATAATCATTCATATTTAATTGTTTTACCAACTGCAATTAAAGCAAAGTTGACGGATCAGGCAAATCAACTTTCGGATGTGGGTGTTCTTGATAATATTCATAAGCCGGAGTAATCACGTACTTGATGAACGCTATTTCCTGCTGGTAAGGGAAACTATATGCCTTCTCCAAATTACGCCCGTATTCCTCGACGATTCGTTCGAACAACAGGGGATGAGTTGTCTCCAAATCCCAGTAATAATTATAAATATCCATCATCAACATTTGGGAATAAGGACCAAAATGTCTTTCACTCCACCATCTCGGACGCGGCAATTCCGTATCGGAAAATTCAAGTTTACACTCATTCCCCATAACCAACCGAAAATCATCATTCTCAACCAACTTCATTTTAATCACAAAGGGATGTTGTGTTATTTCCGGATCAAGATAACGATGCAACACAAAAGAAATTTTACCGATAATTTTATTTGCCGGAATGATAAAACTTTTGGATAACTCGTAATGCAATCCCTCTTTTGCCGTAGTCTCATCTGCAACTAATTCCACTCCAAATACTCGATCATGATCTTTAGGAGTCCCCAACACACGCACAGTCATATCATAAGCAAAATCCTCTCCCTTTTGCATTCCGAATTGATAGTTTAATGAATCTGATGCAAAATAAATACCATCTTTTAATTCCACATCATAAGCCATATAGTCCGTGCTACATGAATACAACCCCACCATACTCATCACCACGACTACAAACGTTATATAATTTAATGCTAACACTTTCATCGCTTTCATTTTTATTGTTCATCGGCCTCCGTATACCTGTACTCAAATTCTTCATCAGGAATAATAAACGTGTACAACTCATCCGTCCCTTGTAAAGTCGTTTTCAATGCATCCACGTAAATATCCATATTCCCCCGTTTCAACGTGTAAAAATACTGACCTTCCTGTACAAACTCTTTACGTCGTTCTTTTACAATATCTTCAAGAGTCACTTGGGGAGATCCCGGTCGATCCTTGTATTTAAATAATCCCCGCGACACGATAAAAGTATCAAAATATTTTTGAGCCTCGTCCGGATCACTCTCCAATAATGCCTCTGCTGCAATTAAATACATTTCAGGAATCCGAATCATATTAATTCCTTCAATACTTTTGGAAGTATATGCGCCCGGATTACTTATTTTCGTCTCATTCACAATTTTCATACATCGCACAATCCTGTCCGACTCCTCTTCCCCAATCAAAATACGAAACCAATCATTCCCGCGCATATCATTCCCATCTTCCTGTGCCACGGAATAAAGAGCCGTATTATCATCAGCCGGCAACCAAGTGTATGTCATATCATACGTGTAAAAATTCTTTTTTACATTATCCAATATCTGAGTTGTATAAACACCCCAGACAGCCTCCTTTTCCGTTATCGTCCCAGCCATAAAACTCCGTATATTCAATTTATCCTCCAACGGAAATTTACCTGAATCAATCACTTTCTTGGCATATATTAAAGCGTTCTCCAAATCACCTTTCATCCAATAAACTCTTGCCAAAAGAGCCTGCGCGGCATACAAATTAAAATGAATCTCCCGACACGTGGCGAAACCATCATTTAGCACAAATTTTCTGGGATAAACAAGTAACGTCTCATCCTCTTGCAATAACAATTCTGCCTCCTTTAAATCCTTTATTACCAAATCATAAACTTCTGACACGGTTTTGAAAGGTGATACTGCAACCTCGTAAATCGTCACGTAAGGAATCCCCTGTGCGTTAGGCTTTGAACCCACGTGAGGAGCAAACAAGCGCAATAAATCAAAGTGCAGGTAAGCCCGTAAACCTAATGCTTCCCCTTTATAAAGTTTATAATAGTGCATCGAATTTTCGCTCTTCCGTTCCAAATTACGCAATACATTATTCACGTACCCGATTGTCTCGTATCCCTTATTCCATATTAAATTATAATAACTTCTCAACTTCTCGTGCTCCAAAATCAACATCGACTTCACGTTATCATTGATCGAATTTTTCTTATAATACTGGGCAAAAACATCCAATAACCCCCAACTCAAATATTCACCATATAGAGCAGAAGCACTTAAGGTCGAATACGCCCCGTACAATGCATCTTCAAATCCTTCCGGAGTATCAAAATACACGTGTTCCACGATCTCAGCCTTGGGCTTGACACTCAAAAAGTCATCACAAGCCACCAAAAAGAACAGGGATAAAAATAATATACAATATTTTCTCATGATAAATGATGATTAAAAAGTTGGACTAATCGTAAAATTGTACCCTTTACTATAAGGATAAGCCGTACCTCGCTCATACTTCACGGTTGACATTCTTAACACATCCGAAAATCCAACCCCGATTCTTAATTTATTCAACCCGATTTTCTTTACCCATTCTCGTTTAAATTCATACGAGAAATTCAATGAAGAAAGAAAAACTTCATTTTTCCGTTCTATAAATCGTTCTGAATGAACGTAACTCTTGGCATCCGTAAGTGCAGTATAATGAACAACATCTCCGGGTTTCTTCCATCTCTCGGTAAAAGCACGTACATCCACATTTTCCTGAGGATTAATCCGCTCCACTTTACTAGCCCGAGTTGTATTATAAATATCTCCACCGAAAGTAAACGTCATTGCCGCCGAAATACTAAATCCCTTATACCCCACGGAAGTTGTTAAAGCTCCCTGCAAAAAAGGAACAGTATTTCCCAACGCAACTTTATCCTTTACATCATAAGAGAACGTGTAAGAACCATCTTTTTTAATGAAAATCTCCTGTCCCGTCGCGGGGTCTATTCCCAGTGAAGGCACGGCATAAATTGCCGTTGATGATTCCCCCTCTTCCAACTGCACTTTAGGCGCAGCAACTCCCGTCTCCCGCATCGCACTGTCATTTTGACGTTTCATCGAATTACTGATTTTCTTCAATTTATTCTCCGTATGATGCCCGGAAAGCCCCATTCGCCAATACAATTGATTCGATTTTATCAATAAACCCGATAATGACCACTCGTACCCCCAGTTTCCTGTCTCACCCAAATTATCCATCACGTTTGTCACTCCCATAGAAGGAGGCGTTGAAATCGAAAGTAACAAATCTTTCGTGTCTTCCTTATAAATATCAAAATTAGCACTTAATCGTCCTTCCCACATTTCTAATGTCGCTCCTACATTATATTTTACCGTCGTCTGCCATTTCAAACGATCGTTTCCCATAGTAATCGGTAAAGCTCCCATACTAATCAGATAATTATTATCCTGTTTATACAGATAAGTCGTGATCGCTTGGTAATCGGAAAAATTTACACTACCAGTATATCCTACACTACCTCGAATTCTAAAAATATCAAACCATCCCAAGTCGGACAAAAACGATTCATTGTGCGCATTCCACCCTATCCCAACAGACCAGAAAGGAGCAAATCGTCGATCTTTTCCAAATTTCGAAGAACCGGAAACACGGTAAGATCCATCTACAAAATAACGATTCAGAAAAATTATATTCAAATTACCAAACACACCAACAGAAGAACTCAAGGATTCACTCCCACTCGGCTGCCCATTAGTCGGGTAACTATTGGCAAAAGCCATATCTGTCAAATTCCCTTTCAAAAAACCAATTCCAGAAAAACTATTACTATTGCTATTGCTCTTATTCGCATTAGCACCCACATTCAATGTCAATATCGAACCGTTATCACTCAAAGTTTTGCTGTATGTTAATCCAATACGTGCCTGCCAGCTTTTCCCTCTCATATTGGAGATAAAATAACTTCCTCGTTTACCTGGATCTGTTTCCGTCTCGAAGGAACTATGATCGGGTGACACAAATTTATCTGATTGCGAATCTGATAACGAGTAACTAAAAGATCCGGTCAAATAAAAACCTTTCCAGATATCCCAACGTAATGTCAGATTATTCGTGATCGTCTTACTCTCCGATTTATCAAAACTACTCGTCGAGGCATCATATAACGGATTCCTGAAATCATAAGAAAGTTTCTTATTCCACTCACCATAAGCATTAAATGGAGTATCATAAGGATTAATTTTCACGAATTCTGTAAAACTGCCATAAGGCGAAGCTTTCGTATCTGTCTTGTTTATATCGGCACGATAAGTAATCGTAAGGCGATCTACCAACCGGTAAGAAAAATAAAAAGACAAACCATAATTATTCCGGTAATCCCCTTTCATTACTCCTCGTTTATCCGAAAAATTAGCTGTTACCCCATAATCCATTCCCGCACCTCGTCCAGTCATACTCAACGAATGACTAAAAGAAGTCGAATTTCTCAAAGGCTTTGCCATCCAATCCGTATCAGCACCTTTTTGTATACGCTTGAACTTTTCATTATAACTTTCATCCAGACTACCATCAGCCGTATTATATAAACCAGCTAAACGTTCCAATTCCAACTTTTGAGCCGCATTACAATAATCGTAAGAATCAACATCCGGAAACTCAAAACCGGGAACAAAATTATAACGAACCCGAATATTTTTGTCCGTAACTTTTTTCCGCTCTATAACAATAACTCCATTGGCAGCCTTTTCTCCATATATTGAAGTAGCTGAAGCGTCTTTCAAAACATCCACCCGCTCAATCTCATAAATATCCAAATCATACAACTGAGTAATAGAAATCTCCACACCATCCAAAATAATTAATGGAGTATTCAACCCATATTCTCCCTGACTGGCGATAGAGGTCGTACCTCGAATAATAATTTCCGGAATATAATTCGGATTCGATCCCATTTCATTATTTTCAACAAGTCGCAAGCCAGGAGAAAGCACAGAAATTGCCTTCAATAAATTTGTATTCGACACGGCCAAGATATCTTCTCCCTTCATCGTTGTCACCGATCCGGTATAACTATTCCTATTTTGAGTAAACATTCCATTCACAATGACTTCTTCCATCTCCGTCACTTCCTCTTCCAATGTCACCGAAAGAAATTTGCCTCGTGTAAAAGCCACTCGTTTAGTCTTAAAACCAATAAAACTAAAAACCAAATGACCTTTATCCTGTCTTAAAGTTAATTCAAACTCTCCATCCACATTCGAAGAACAACCTAAACTCGTACTATCCACTCGGATTGTCACTCCTGGAAGCGGTTTTCCATGAACATCTACAACTTTCCCTTTGATCACATTTTCTTGTTCCTGTTCTACTCCAATTTTTCTTAAAGGACGAATGACAATAGTCTTCTCGATAAATTCATAGGAATACTTTCCTTTAAGAATTTCTTTCAACACCCCCTCAACATTCATTTTTCTAGCAGACAACTGAATTTTTTGATGAGTATCCAGTTCCTCGTTACTATAAAAAATATCATACTGTAATTGTTTTCGGATCGTCGTAAAGATCTCTTCCAAAGTCATCGCATCACGTGAAAATGTTACGGTTTCCCGTTGTCCAAAAGCCGTTGCACTCACCTGACATAATCCCGCAAAAAGGAAAAAAGCAATCAATTTCATAAGAAATAACCATTTTTTTACTTTACCCCAAGGGTAAAAAAATTCTCTGCAATCATTTTTTTTCATATATTTGATCATTGAAGTTTGTAATTGTCTTTAACTGCCATGCCAATGAATAGTTAAAGACGTTGACAATCATTGGGGATAGGAGCCGCAACCTCTTATCCCTTTTTTATTTTACTCACGGTTATATTCTTTCCGGAAATTTCAAAATGAATATCTGTCGTTTTTTCCAAAAATTGTAACACTTCATTTAAAGGACGATGTTTATTAATCGTTCCGGAAAAATGCATCCGTTTAATCTCCTCGTCTTGATAATTCATGGTAAAATCATACCAACGCTCTAACTTTCTAACTATATCCTCGAAAGCATAAGCACTAAAGTAAAATTTCCCATCTACCCATGAGGTATACAATTCCGTATCCACCTCTTTCAACACCCTTTCTCCTGTTTGCCGATCTATCGAATACTGCTCTGTTGGTTTCACAACAACTTTACTATCATCGGTCACCACTTGTACTCGTCCACTAACTAAAGTAGTCTGCCATATAGCATCTTCCTTATAAGCTGAAACGTTAAAACTTGTCCCTAACACGGTAACCTCCCCTCCTTCCACATACACATGAAATGGAGCCGAAGCATTCTTCGTAACTTCAAAATAAGCTTCTCCACTAAGGTAAACTTTCCTCCTGTCCTTCATAAAACAAACGGGGAAACGTATTGATGTCTCGGAGTTCAGCCACACCCTAGAACCATCAGGTAATTGCAACGAGTACTCTCCCCCTTTGGGGATACACAAAGTATTATAAGACATCAAACTCGAATCCTCCACAACAAAAGATCCATCATATCTTAATTCGCCATTTTTATCATCATTAACGAACTTCATCCCAGAAATTTCCATCTCATGCACATTCATGTCCGAATCCAAAATCACGCTCTTACCGTTCGCCAATATCAATTCTGCTTTCCGAGTCCCCGACGAAATAGAATCAACCTCAGCAGTTATAGAATGATCATTTTTATTCCCTTGATTCATCCACAACACGGCACAACATATTACCACAGCCAACACCGCCGCATATTTGAACACCCAAGTTACCAACTTCCGAGTATTTCGTTGCTTAGTTCTGGATACAACATTCGACCAGGCCTGTCTCATATCATACGTTTGTTTTTTTCCCGGTTTACAAGCTCTCCTAACCAGAAACAACGTTTTCATTAACTCTTTCACCTGCTTGTCGGAATAATCAGGTTCTTCTGCTTCCTGTCGTCTTTCCTTATCCCATAATAAAGAAATCTTCTCCCATATATCCTCTGAAAATCGAAACTTCATCTCCGTATTACTTTAAATTTTCTCTAAAGGCAACCGGAAATCAAAAAAGGGTGAGTCAAAAACAGTTTTTTTACAAAATTTATTCTATCGCATTTCGATGACTCTCTTGAGAATAGACTTTATAGGCCACAAAAAGTAAAAAAGAAGAAGATGTAGTAACCCCTACGTATTCACGAATAGTACGATAAGCCTTCAATACATGTGATTTGACGGTATTAACAGATATATGAAGCTCCTCTGCAATCTCCCTATACTTCTTTCCATCCAAACTACTCATCATAAACACCGTACGACATTGTAATGGTAAAATTTGGAGAGCCTGACGAATTTTTTCCAATTGAACAGCCTCTTCCTCGGAGTATTCTTCTTGGGATAAATCTTCTAAAAACTCAACCAACAAACAACCATGACTACGTTCCACTGCCCGATGCTTTAAAATATTCAAAGCTCTATGTTTTACAGAAGTAAATAAATAAGACTTCACAGAAGTATCCACAACAATTACCTCCCGGTTATTCCATACATAGACGAATACATCCTGCACAGCATCCTCTACTTCACTTACATCATCCAGATAAGTCAATGCATAATTGCACAATACCTGATAATACTTTTGAAACAAATCACCAAAAGCATCTCGGTCCCCTTGTACAACTGCCGTAAATATTCTTTTATCAACTTCTATTTCACACACGTTATCTGTCATTGCACAAATATAAAACAAAACAATTGAAAATTGAAAGTTGAAAATTGAAAATGAGAGAAATTTTTCCCCGGAAACTGAAAATTGAGAATTGAAAATGAAGAATTGAAAAACGAGAGAAAATAAAAAGGGC
>ERZ827088.4432-NODE-4432-length-11657-cov-3.458024_pt1 | contig 11657 bp, 8 predicted proteins | sample MGYA00519922_ERZ827088 | MGnify/ENA primary metagenome ERZ827088 (study PRJEB31778, sample SAMEA3449254) | human gut metagenome | biome: human gut; feature: human-associated habitat; material: faeces | place: United Kingdom | collected 2010/2012 ... | reverse complement strand
GTGCGCGAGTGAGCCCGCGTATGACAAGCGCATGGCGCTGGCACGCGGCACGCTGAGGGTTATCGGCGCGACGACGTACAAAGAATATCGCAAATACATCGAAAAGGACGCGGCGCTGGCTCGCCGTTTCCAGCGGATTGACGTGCATGAGCCGAATAAAGCGCAGACGCTCGAGATTCTCAGCGGCCTGCGCGAACGATATGAAAATTTCCACCACGTTGAAATCTCTGACGAGGCCTTGATTTCGGCTGTTGAGCTGTCCTCGCGCTATGTGACGGATCGCTTTATGCCGGATAAAGCCATCGACCTGATCGATGAGGCGGCGTCCATGGCCAACGTCACGCTTTGGAAACAGAGCGTCGCGGAGGAAACGCTTGAAAACGAGGCCGTCAGCCTGCCGGGCGCTATCATCCGAGAGGATGAAATCGCGCGGGTGATCGCCCAGTGGACGGGCGTTCCGGTGGAGCGCATCGGTTCGGACGATCAGCAGGATATTCTCACCTTGGAGGAGCGCCTTTCCCGCCGCGTCGTCGGGCAGGACGAAGCCATTTCCGCGATTGCCAAAGCCCTGAGGCGCGCCCGCGCCGGTTTGAGCGACCCAACGCGCCCGCTCGGCGTGTTCATGCTGCTCGGCCCATCCGGCGTAGGCAAAACCGAACTGTGCAAGGCGCTGAGCGAAGCGCTCTTCGGCAGCGAGGACGCGCTGATTCGCGTTGACATGTCCGAATACAGTGAGGAAGCGACCGCTTCCCGGCTGATCGGTTCGCCGCCCGGTTACGTCGGCTACGGCGACGGCGGGCAGCTGACGGACGCGGTGCTGAAGCGTCCATACAGCGTGGTGCTGTTTGATGAAATTGAAAAAGCGCATCCGAAAATTTTCAGCCTGCTCCTGCAGCTTCTGGACGACGGCCAACTGACGGACAGCGTGGGGCGCAAGGTCAATTTCAAAAACACCATCGTTATGATGACCTCCAACACGGGCGTGACCTTCGAAATGGATAAACGGCTCGGCTTCGTCGGCTCAAAGACGGATGCAGCGCCGGCGCTCAGCCATCGCCGCGCCATTATGGCGCAGGCCAAGCAGACGTTCAGGCCGGAATTTCTCGGCAGAGTGGACGAAATGATCGTTATGAACAGCTTGACACAGGAGGACGGCGCGAGGATTGCCGCGCTGATGCTGGAAAAGGTGAAGGCCAGAATGGAAAGCCGCGGAATCTGCCTGCGCTTTGATCCGCAGGTGGCGATGCTGCTTGCGCAAAACGGCGTAAACGACATGAGCGGCGCGCGAAATCTGCGCCGTGTCGTTGCGGAGCTCATCGAAGATCCGCTCAGCGAGTTGATTCTGCGCGGAAAAGCCGGGCGCGAGGTGCGTCTGAGCGTTGAAAAAAACAAAATCACCGTCACGGGCGAGCAGGAGGCTTTGGCTCCGGCCTGACCGTCAAAGAGGGATTCTTTCCGCGGAAGAGGGAATCCTTCTTTATTTATACCCGGTTAAAATGCCCCTTGCGCCGATAGAAAATCTGCTATAAAATAGAGAAGCATTTACAGCGTGGAAAGGAGGCCGTGCGTCTGATGACCCGTCAAAAATCGGTTTTGCGCCAAATTGCTTTGCGTTTGCCCGAAATCGCTTCGTTTTGCTGCGCGGCTTTGATGCTTTGTGTGATTCCCCTGTATTTTGACGACGCTTTTTTCAATATCAATCGCTGCAAGGTGAGCCTCATTCGCACGGCTACGCCTTGGCTGTTGGCGCTGATGGCCGTTTCGCTGTGCGCCAGCCGTCTGCCAGGCGAAAAAAAGCGCCTTGAAAGGCCGATTGCCCCGGATATCTGCATGGCGGCATTCCTCTTGGCCTGTGTGATTGCCTGCGCGAGACAGGGCTTTAACGAGGACGTGATAGAAGCGGCCAACGGGCGAAATCTGGGGCTGTGGCTGATGCTCTGCCTCTGCGCGGCATATTACATCGTCGCCTTGGGCGAAATCGACGGGCGTTTGCTTGCAGCCTGCATGCTGCTGTGTGCGGCAATCTGCGCCGGACTCGGGATTCTCAACGCGGCGGGCATTGATCCGCTGGGGTTTTATCAGAATATCAAACGAAAGCTGAAAATCACCTTCTTTTCCACCATCGGAAACGCGGATTTTTTCGGAACATATCTGCTGATGATGTTCGGCATGGCGGCGGGCGTCATGCTCTTTTCAAAAAAGAGGGCGTTTCGTCTGTCGGCGGCGGGATGCGCGATTTTGCTGATTCTGGGGATGCTCGTGTCCCGAACGGACAGCGCGGCGGCGGGAATGCTGCTGGTCTGCCTGACCATGCTGGTGCTTTCGTGCGGGAATTGGGTGAGAATGGGCTGCGCGGCCATCCTGTTGGCGGTCTGCTTGGCGCTCATTCCGGCGGCACAGGCCGTTTTGAACAAAAATCCCTATCATCCCCAAATGGACGGCCTGTTAAGCCTCCTGATGAAGACGCACGCCGTTCACGTTTTGCCGGTCGTCCTTGTGGTTGCGGCCGCCGTGTTTACTTGGCTTGGCCGCCGCGGCGTTCGTGCACCGAGCCGTAAAGCGGCAAGCCGCGTCGTTTTGATTGCGGCGGCCGTGATGCTCGTGGGCTTCATCTGCGCCACGGTCTGGTTCACGGTTGTGAAACCGGAAGCGGATCTGGGCGAATTATCCGCCTTCCTCCGGTTTGACGATCAATGGGGGAATTATCGAGGCTTTGTCTACATTCGCTCGCTTCGCGCGTTTGCGGATTATTCACTTGCCGATAAGCTGCTTGGCAAAGGGCTTGGGCGGGCACTTGCCGCTCTGACGCCTTATTTTGACGACCCGGATGCGATTGCGCAGGCGGGCGGCGTGTTTACGGACGCGCATTGCCAAATTCTGCAATTTCTTCTGACCTGCGGTCTGTTCGGCGCGTCGGCGTTTCTGGCCTTTTATATGTCCATGCTGTATACCTGCGCCAAGGCCATGGGGGATGATCCGATTCTCTGCGGCTGCTTTGCGGCGCTTGCAGGGTATTTGATCGTCATAGCGATCAACGTCGCCCAGCCGATTTTGCTTTCAACCTATTTCCCGCTGTGCGGGCTTGCCGTCTCGCGCATGCGGCGGCTGAAGAAAGGAGCCGTTCATGAATCTTGAACAACTGATTGACCGCCTGAAACGAACGCCCTCCTTTATGGAAAATGTCACGCATTGGGAAACCCTTCCGGCAAAAGAAGCGCGCTTTGCGCCTTTTCCCGAAGCGCTGGATGGCCGCCTGCCGCCGGTGCTGGCCGCAAGGGGCGTGCATCAGCTCTATACGCATCAGCGCGAGGCGTTTGACCGTGTGGCGGAGGGCAGGGATATCTGCGTGGTTACGCCGACGGCTTCCGGCAAAACGATGTGCTACAATCTGCCGGTGCTGAACGCCATTTTGAAAAACGGCGACGCGAGAGCGTTGTATCTCTTTCCGACAAAGGCACTGTCGGCGGATCAGGTTTCCGAGCTGTACGAGCTGATCGAGGCGATGGACGTTGACGTTAAAACCTTCACGTATGACGGGGACACGCCGGCGGCCGCCCGCAGGCAGGTGCGGCAGGCAGGGCATATCGTCGTAACCAACCCGGACATGCTTCATTCCGGTATTCTGCCGCATCATACCAAGTGGGTCAAGCTGTTTGAAAACCTGCAATACGTCGTCATCGACGAAATCCATGCCTATCGCGGCGTATTTGGCTCCAATCTGGCCAATGTGATTCGCCGATTGACGCGGCTTTGCAAATTTTACGGCTCAAATCCGCAGTTCATCTGCTGTTCGGCGACCATTGCCAATCCGGGGGAGCTGGCCTCGACGCTGATTGGCCGACCGGTTGACGTGATCGACCAAAGCGGCGCGGCGAGCGGAGAAAAGCACATCGATCAGATCATTGCCGCAACCCGGCTTCCCGCCGCGCGCATTACCTCTGCGCTGACGCTGCTGCAGATCAAGGGCTATGTCCGCGCACTTCCGGGCAGGAGACGCTGCACATCGCGTCCATGCTGGTGGATAACGATATTTCGACCATCGTTTTCGGCAAATCGCGGCTGACGGTTGAGGTGCTGACGCGGCACCTCAAAGAAAGGGTCAAAGACCCGTTCGGCAACGCGGGGCGCGTCCGGGGCTATCGGGGCGGCTATCTGCCTACGCTGCGGCGGGAGATTGAGCGCGGCCTGCGCAAAGGCGAGATTCGCGCCGTAGTCTCCACCAACGAGCTGGGTATTGATATCGGCCAACTGGACGCCTGTGTGCTGTGCGGCTATCCGGGGTCGATTGCCAGCACATGGCAGGAGGCGGGGCGCGCGGGTCGGCGCAAAAATACGGCGTTGACGATCATGGTCGCCTCGTCCTCGGCGCTTGACCAGTACATCGTCAATCACCCGGAATATTTCTTTTCGCGTTCGCCGGAAAACGCGCTGGTACATCCGGATAATCTGTATGTGCTGCTGGGGCACGTCAAATGCGCGGCATATGAGCTTCCGTTTGAAGAGGGCGAAAGCTACGCGAAGGGCGTATCGACGCGCGAGCTTCTTGATTATCTCTGCGAAGAGCACATTCTGAATCTGACCGGCGGGCGGTACTACTGGATGGCGGAGGAATTTCCGACGGCAGATCTGTCGCTTCGCTCCGTCACCAGCGAAAATTTTCTGATTATTGATATCACAAGGCCGGAGCACCGCGTTGTGATCGGTGAAATGGATCGTTACACCGTGCCGATGCTGCTGCATGAGCACGCGATTTATATGCATGAAGGGCAGCAATACCAGGTTGAAAAGCTGGATTTTACCGAGAAAAAGGCCTATGTGCGCAGCGTTGACGTCGATTATTATACGGACGCGGATTTGAACACGAGCGTCAAGGTGCTCGACGTGCTCAAGGAGCAGCCGCTCGGAAATGGTTCGCTGGCCTTCGGCGATGTGCTGGTCACGTGGCTGGTGACCATGTTCAAGAAATTCAAGCTGGACACGCAGGAGACGCTCGGCTTCGGCCCGGTCGATCTGCCGGAGCTGGAAATGCCGACCAACGCCTGCTGGTGGGCGCTGGACGAAAGCGTTACGTCAGGGCTTTCCATGGATGATTTGCAGGGCGGCATGCTCGGCATTGCCAATGCGCTCCGGCAGATCATTCCGCTGTACCTAATGTGTTCGCCGCGGGATATCTGTGTGCAATACCGGGTGCGCGACCCGTTCACCAAGCTGCCTACGCTGCTTGTCTTCGATAATTACGCGGGCGGTATCGGCCTGAGCGAACGTGTTTTCGGCATGCGCGCGCTGATTTTCAGCGACGTCCATGATTTGATTGCGCGCTGCCCCTGCGAGGCGGGATGCCCCTCCTGCACGGGACCGATGAACGAGGTGGGCGAGCACGGCAAAAAAACGGCGCTTCTGCTGACGGAAAGGCTGATGGCGCTATGAGGGATTTGCGCCAGCGGCTGATGGATATCGCAAAAAGTGCCGAAAATAAACGCGCGGAGCCGCCGCGCGCGCCCGAGCCGACGGAAGGCTTTTTCTGCCGGGAGGGCGTTGTTCCGCGCGGCGCATTGGGGGATATCGACCGGGTTACGCTTGAAGACGTGCGCGCCTGCGATCCGTATTTTGAGGGGGATTGCTGGAGCGCGGAGCGGCTGCTGTTTCTGGATACGGAAACGACGGGGCTCAGCGGCGGCGCGGGAACGGTTGCCTTTGAAATCGGCGTGGGATGGATTGAACCGCGCGGCATGGTCATTCGCCAATACGTCATGCGAAATTACGCACAGGAGGCGGACATCCTCCGCGAAATCGCTGCATTGGCCGCAAGGGCGGATACGCTCGTCACGTTTAACGGAAAGAGCTTTGATCTGCCGCTGCTGGAATCGCGCATGGTGATGAACCGCATCCGGGCGCATATAACGGATATGCCGCACCTCGATTTGCTGCATGCCGCGCGCCGCGTCTATAAACTGCGGCTCGGCCGATGCAGCCTGACTGCGCTGGAGGAAGCCGTTCTCGGCAAAGCCAGACAAGATGATCTGCCGGGCGCTCAGGTTCCCGAACGATATTTCACCTATCTGAAAACCGGCGAATTTGCGCTGCTGGAGGACGTTCTTCGGCATAATTTCGACGACGTGCGCAGTCTGGCCGAACTGACGGCCGTGATTTGCTCGGCCTATCGCAGGCCGGAAGCCCTTCGGCACGAGCAGGATATCCTCAGCGTCGGAAAGACGCTTTTGCGCGGCGGGCGCACACAGCAGGCGAGGGCGTGCTTCAAAATTCTCGGGCACAGCACGCTTTCCCCGCAGGCGCATCTGTATCTGTCGTCGAGCTACAAGCGCGGACGGGAGTGGGACGAAGCCGCCGCGCTCTGGAAGGATATGATCGCACGGGGCGAAGGCGGCGTGTGGCCATATATCGAGCTGGCCAAATATTACGAGCATGTGCGCCGGGATTACGACAGGGCGCAGCGTTGTGCAGCCGCAGCGCTGCAATATGCGCTCAACACCGCGCCGCTCGGCGTGGAAGACGAGCCGCTTGCCGCCGCCATCTTTAAGCGCATCGACCGGCTGAAACGAAAACAAAAAGCACAACAGGGAGGCAACCAACCATGAGCTTTATGGGCAATATGATCGGCAACAAAGCGCTAGCCGCGCACGGAAAAAACGAGTATGAAAAGGCCCTGCAGCTTTACAACGAGGCCTATGAAAAGGGGATGGACAAGCCGCGGCTGCTGCGCGGATACAGCGTTTTGCTGATTCGTATGGGGCGTCTCGACAGGGCGCTGGAGGTTTTGAAAAAAATTGAAGCGCTGCCGGGGCTTACCCCCGCGGAAAAGACGGATCTCCACGTCAATTACGCGATTATTCTTTCGCAAAAAGGGCATCTTGACCGCGCGATGGACATTCTGGAAGATGAATTTCGGCACCTGAAAAACGGAACCATGTACAGCATTATCGGTTATCTGAAGGTGGAACAGGGAGATGCGGAGGCGGCGCTCGCCTTTAATCGGGAGGCGCTGGATTACGACGACGCAGACCCGGTATTTCTGGATAACATGGGGCAGACCTACTACCGCCTTGTCGGCGATAAGGAAACCGCCAAGACGTATTTTGACAAGGCCATCGCGCTCAAACCGACGGCGATTGATACGAATTATTTTCTTTCGCTGTATGACATCGAGGCGGGCGACCGGGAAAAGGCTGTCGAGCGGCTTCAAACGGCGCGCGGCGGTTTTTTCTCGCCGCTGAATTACGCCACTCCGGCAATGATCGACGAAAAGCTCGCAGAGCTGGGCGCAAAGTAAGGATGTTCATCTCCGCCCGCGTGAGTAAAGCATCAAAGCCCGCTTACGCGGGCGATTTGCGCAATGTCCCAATCGCAAAAGAAAAAGGCGGCTTTCCGCGCGGGAAAACCGTCTTTTTTGATTGGGTTTTAGGATACCGTGCATTCCGGCTCGGCGTCAATGACCAGCTTATCGCCATCATAATCCACCAGCAGATCGGTGCGCGGCTGCACATCTTCGGCAATCAGCTTGCGCGCGATGAGCGTTTCAACAGAGCGCTGCATAAAGCGCTTGAGCGGACGCGCGCCATAAATCGGATCGTAGCCCTGCGCCACAATATAGCTGCGCGCGGCAGGGGTGAGGCGCATGGTCAACTGCTTATCGCTCAGGCGGCGATTGAGATCGGCCACCTGCAAATCGACAATTTTATCAATTTCATTGCGCGTCAGCGGTTTATAGAACACGATTTCATCCAGCCGATTGAGGAACTCCGGGCGGAACTGCGTCTTGAGCATGCTTTCAACCTGCTTGCGCGCCGCCTCGGTGATGTTGCCGTTTTCGTCGATGCCTTCCAGAATCGCGGAAGAACCGAGGTTGCTTGTCAAAATGATGATGGTGTTCTTGAAATCGACCGTGCGACCCTGAGAATCCGTGATGCGGCCGTCGTCCAGCACCTGAAGCAGGACGTTGAACACATCCGGATGCGCCTTTTCGACCTCGTCGAACAGCACGACGCAATACGGACGACGGCGCACAGCCTCGGTCAACTGGCCGCCCTCGTCATAACCGACATATCCCGGAGGGGCGCCGATCAAACGAGAGACGCTGTGCTTTTCCATGTATTCGCTCATGTCGATACGAACCATGTTCTTTTCATCGTCAAACAACGCCTGCGCCAGCGCCTTGGCCAGCTCAGTCTTGCCAACGCCCGTCGGACCAAGGAAGAGGAACGAGCCGATCGGCCTGTTCGGGTTCTGGATGCCGGCACGGCTGCGCAGGATGGCCTCGCAGACCTTTTCGACCGCCTTATCCTGACCGATGACGCGCTCGTGGAGCGTATCATCCAGATGCAGCAGTTTTTCGCGCTCGCCTTCCATCAGTTTGGAAACCGGGATGCCCGTCCAGCGGGCGACGATGCGGGCGATTTCTTCCTCGGTCACCTTGTCGCGCAGCAGCGTGCTGTCGCTCTTGGCTTCCTCGGCGATCTTCTCCTGGTCGGCCAGCTCTTTCTGAAGCTGCGGCAGCTTGCCGTATTTCAGCTCGGCGGCGCGATTCAAATCATAATTGCGCTCGGCTTCGGCGATTTCGCCGCCCATATGCTCGATTTCCTCGCGGAGCTTCTGCACCTTGCCGATGGAGTTTTTCTCGTTTTCCCACCGCGCCTTCATGGCGTTAAACTGCTCGCGCATATCGGCCAGCTCTTTTTGAATGACGCTCAGGCGCTCACGAGAGAGCGCGTCGTCCTCCTTTTTGAGCGCGGCCTCCTCGATTTCATGCTGCATGATGCGGCGGCGCACGTCGTCCAGCTCCTGCGGCATGGAATCCATCTCGGTGCGAATGGTCGCACAGGCCTCATCCACCAAGTCGATGGCCTTATCCGGCAGAAAACGATCCGAAATATAGCGATTGGAGAGCGTCGCGGCGGCGATCAGCGCCTGATCGGAGATTTTAACACCGTGGAAGACCTCGTAGCGCTCTTTCAGGCCGCGCAGAATGGAGATCGTATCCTCAACCGTCGGCTCGGCGACCATGACGGGCTGGAAACGGCGTTCCAGCGCCGCGTCCTTCTCGATATATTTGCGATACTCGTTCAGCGTCGTCGCGCCGATGCAGTGCAGCTCGCCGCGCGCCAGCATCGGCTTGAGCAGGTTGCCCGCATCCATGCTGCCCTCGGTTTTGCCCGCGCCCACAATGGTATGCAGCTCGTCGATGAACAGGATGATGCGGCCGTCGCTGGCCTTGATGTCGTTCAGAACGGCTTTCAAGCGCTCCTCAAACTCGCCGCGGAATTTTGCGCCGGCAATCAGCGCGCCCATATCCAGAGAGAAGATGGTGCGGTTTTTCAGGCTGTCCGGCACGTCGCCGCGAACAATGCGCTGCGCAAGCCCCTCGGCGATGGCCGTTTTGCCGACGCCCGGTTCGCCGATCAGCACCGGGTTGTTTTTCGATTTGCGGGAAAGAATACGGATGGCGTTGCGGATTTCGGTATCGCGGCCGATCACCGGATCGAGCTTGTTTTGACGGGCAAGCTCGACCAGATCCTGACCGTATTTTTTCAGCGCGTCATACGTCGATTCCGGATCTTCGCTGGTCACGCGCGCGCTGCCGCGAACGGCCTGCAGCGCCTCCAGAAATTTCGGCTTGGTGATATCCAGCGAGGCAAACAGCGGGCGAACCGTGCTGTCCGCTTTTTCAAGCAAACCGAGGAAAAGGTGCTCGACGGAAATATACTCGTCGCGCATTTGCTTCATCTGGTTTTCGGCCTCCGTGAGCGCCTGAGAAAGCGAGGCGGTCACATACGGCTGCTGATTGCTGCCGGAAATCTTCGGCAGGCGGTTGACGGCGCTTTCGCAGGCCGTCCGCACCTGCTGAACGTTAAGCCCCAATTTGCCCATCAACTGGCCGATCAAGCCGTTTTCCTGACTGAGCAGGGCATCGAGCAAATGAACCTGTTCAACCTGCGCGTTGCCGTAGCTTTGCGCAAGCTGCTGAGCGGCCTGCAGGGCCTCCAGGGATTTTTGGGTGAAGCGGTTCGTATCCATCCAAATCATCCTCCTTTATATTCAGGGGCGGTTGGATTGCGCCCCTTGAAGCATTGATCTTCTGTCTTTCGACGGCGTCATTATACCATGGTCAAAGAAAGTCAGTAAATAGTAAAAATGAAAGAATATTTCCATATTTTCGATGCACAATGCACGATTTTCTCTATTTTTCAAGACTGACTGTCAAATGCTCGAGCGGGACGCGGTATTTGCTGTAGCGCCGTCCCTGCCGATCGCGGTATGCGCCGCTTCGATCTTCGACCATAACCGTCGCCGTTTTTCCGATATAGGTGACGATTCCGCGCAACACGCTGCCCTGATAGCAAAAGCAAACCCGCATGCCGGGGGAAAGCCCTTCCGAAGCGGCCTCCTGCATGCGCGTCGGAAGGCTGTGGCGCGTATCGTTGTGGCCAAACAGCCCGTGGGCGAGCGAGAGGAAGCGGGAAGAATGGCCTGTTGAACCGAAGAGCGCGTTTTCCGCCGCATGGCAAAGCTCGTGTTCAAAGACGACGAGAAAAGCCTCCTGCGGCGTTGCGACGGACAGACCGTTGAGCAGAAACGGCCCTTCGCTCAACCTGAACAGAAAATCGCCGGACATGCGGATTTCCGCCTGTGACAAACGAGACGCGCCGCCGCGCACATACATAAATTTGCCCGCCGAGCTGGTCAGCCGCTGGGAGAGCGTCACGTCGATCTCGCCGTAGGCGCAGCCAAGAAAGCCGGAAAAGAACAGGCTGTCATAGAGATCGAGCATCTGCGCCAGCGTTTGTCTCCGAATGGAGGCGACGGGGATTGCGCAAAAACCCTCGTCAGCCGCGCAGAGCGTCGCCAATATTCTGGCGCGCAGGCGCTGAACGTCGTGATCCGGCAGGGGAAAGGAAAAGGGAAAATCATTCATTGCAACGGTCAAAAGCTCCTCGTTATGCAGAAGAAGACGAAAAGGAGCCTCGGTTTTCCCGAAACTCCCCTTCATCAAGACTTACAGCGTGATTTCGATGCGGACGGCGCGCCCCACCAGCTTGATTTCGCTGATGTGCATGGCCTGAGCATCCAGATCGCGGTCGCCGCTTTGCAGCAGAATTTTCGAATCACCCAGCAGGCGGATGCGGCGCAGACAGCGATGCGCGCCGTATTCCACCAGCATGATCGCGCCATCTACCGGCAGCGCCTGCGGCACGACGAGCACAAGATCGCCCTTTTCAATGCGCATCGCGCGCATGGAATCATCCGGCGCTTGGAAATAGAGCACACGCTCCGGCTTTGCACCTTCGATTTTGCCATCCTGAATCGGCAGCATGCGGCGGCCGATTTGGACAAAGCCGGCGTTCATAATCGGCACGGGCTGCAAAACGCTGCTCAGCGCGTCGAGCCAAATGCCGCTCTGTTCCTCGGCGCTGGCCGGTTTCGGCGCGGGCTTCGGCGCTTCCGCCTTCTGGGGTGCGGGCTTGGCGGGGGCTAACGTGCCCAAATCGACCGTCGCCGCGGGTACGCGCATTTCCTCGCTGTCCACCCCAACGGTGGAGGGCAAGGTGTTCCTCGGCTGGTACTACGACAGCGCCCTGACCCGCGCGGCCGGGACGAACGACACCGTGAACGGGAACACGACCCTCTACGCCAAGCTGGGCGAG
>ERZ827088.4429-NODE-4429-length-11666-cov-3.517613_pt1 | contig 11666 bp, 7 predicted proteins | sample MGYA00519922_ERZ827088 | MGnify/ENA primary metagenome ERZ827088 (study PRJEB31778, sample SAMEA3449254) | human gut metagenome | biome: human gut; feature: human-associated habitat; material: faeces | place: United Kingdom | collected 2010/2012 ... | reverse complement strand
GGCGGATATTGGCGTAGGCATGGGCATGACCGGCACGGATGTGACCAAGAATGTGGCGGATATGGTACTGACGGACGACAACTTTGCCACCATTGTGGCGGCCGTGGAGGAGGGCCGCCGGGTGTATGACAATATCCGCAAGTCTATTCAGTTTTTGCTGTCCTCTAACTTGGCAGAGGTGCTCACCATTTTGGTGGCCACTCTGCTGGGCTTTACCATTTTGGAGCCGGTGCACCTTCTGTGGATCAATTTGATCACCGATTGCTTTCCGGCGTTGGCACTGGGTATGGAGCGGGGCGAGCCGGAGATCATGCGCCGCCGCCCTCGAGATCCAAAGGACGGCATTTTTGCCGGGGGTATGGGCTTCGATGTGGCCTGGCAGGGACTGCTGGTAACGGCGGTGACCCTGTTGGCTTACTTCAGCGGTCTGCTGCTTACCTGCCCGGTACAAATGGACTGGGCGGCACTGGTACATATTACGGATCCGCTGGCCCATAAAACCGGCATGACCATGGCGTTTTTTACCCTGTCTATGGCGGAGATCTTCCATAGCTTTAATATGCGCTCGCGCCGGGCCAGTTTGTTCTCTATGGGGCAAAACGGCTATTTGTGGGGCGCTATGGTGCTGTCTTTGGTGCTGTCCACGGTGGTGCTGTATGTGCCGGCGTTGGCTGCGGCCTTTGATTTTGTTCCTCTGTCCGGTACAGCCTACGGTGCGTCGATGGCGCTGGCTCTGGCAGTGATCCCGGTGGTGGAGTTGGTCAAGGCAGTGCAGCGGGCCGTCCATCGTTAAATCTGCAAAAAAAGTGCGGCAGGCAAGGAAATTTGCCCGCCGCCTTTTTCATTTTAACACTTCCTTTTCCCGTGGTTTTATGCTATGATAAAGGACGGTGATTTGGGTGCAACTCAAAAAGAATGACGAGATTCAACTGAATATAACCGCCCTGACTTCCGAGGGTAGCGCCATCGGGCGCAAGGACGGCGTGCCGATTTTTGTGCGTGGCGCTGTGCCCGGCGATGTGGTTACGGCGCATATCATTAAAGCCAAAAAGAACTATGCCGTGGCACGGCTACAGCAGGTGCTGGAGCCATCGCCTCATCGGGTGGAGAGTGACTGCCCGGTGTCTGCTCAGTGCGGCGGCTGCGCCTTTCGCACGGTGGATTACGCGGAGGAACTGCGCTTTAAGCAGCAGCGGATCGACGATGCTTTTCAGCGGATCGGCCACCTGGATTTGCAGGTGGAGGGCGTGCTGGCAGCACCCGATACCGTGCGCTATCGCAATAAAGCCCAGTACCCGGTGCAGCTGCAAGACGGCCGACCGGTAGCCGGTTTTTATGCCTATAAGAGCCACCGTGTGGTGCCTACCGGAGATTGCCTGCTCCAGTGTACGGATTTTTCCGCCGGTGTGGCGGCTTGCCTGCAATGGGCGGAAGAATATCAAATTTCCGTATATAATGAGGAGACCGGCACCGGCCTGCTGCGCCACTTGTATTTCCGCAAGGGCCAGGCTACCGGCCAGGTGCTGGCTTGTATTGTGATCAACGGCACGGATCTGCCCGGCGGGGACGCACTTTGCGCCGCCTTGCGTGCCGCTGTGCCCGGTTTGGTGGGCGTGGTGCTAAACAGCAACACCCGGCGTACCAATGTGATTTTGGGTGACCGGGATCGGGTGCTTTGGGGCAAGGGCGAACTGCTGGACAAGCTGTGCGGCAAGACCTTTGCCATCGGCCCCCATGCTTTTTATCAAGTCAACCACGACCAATGTGAACGCTTGTATGCTCTGGCAGGGGATTTTGCCGGTCTGACCGGCGACCAGGTGCTGCTGGATCTGTATTGCGGTGTGGGCACCATCGGCCTGACTTTAGCGGATCGCTGTCGCCGGTTGATCGGCGTGGAGGTGGTTCCCCAGGCGGTGGAGAACGCCCGAGAGAATGCCCGGCGCAACGGCATTGAGAACGCAGAATTTTTGTGTGCGGACGCAGCCGGTGCGGCAACGCAGCTGGCGTCCCAGGGCGTGCGCCCGGATGTGGCCATCGTAGACCCGCCACGCAAGGGCTGCGCGCCGGAGGTATTCGCCGCTATTGATAAAATGGGCATTGAGCGGCTGGTGTATGTGTCCTGCGACCCGGCAACCTTGGCACGGGACTTGGCGCTTTTGGCCACCATGGGCTACACCGCCCGCCGCGCCTGCGGCGTGGACCTGTTCCCTCGCACCCCCCATGTGGAGACCGTGGTGCTGGTGGAGAGGGACGATTGATATGTCAAGAAAGATGGAAAACGGTTTAATGACTAATGATAGCGCTGATGATAATATCGCCGTATCCTCAGTGTCTATGCTTAAGAAAAGTGTGAATAGTCTGGTTACCGCTTGCGAACATTCAATGACAATGATGAATGGAATATGTGGTACGGATTATGTATGCGAAGTACCCATTTACTATATTTCGGATATACATTTGGAGGAGCAGGGCGATTTAAAGGATAAATCATTTCCGCAGATTTATGATTGGCTGTTGTTAAAATGTAGGAATTTAGTGAAATGTTTGCCGGGACAGAAAGGGATTATCTTAATAGGCGGTGATATTGCCAATGATCGCAGATTAGTACATGCGTTTTTGTATGTACTGCATGAATTGATGATTGAAATAACGACGACTATGCCGATTTTTTATGTGCTTGGCAATCACGAATTGTGGTGCGGAGAGGACGAGCACATTCCGTGTCAGGAGATTTTCAAGTTGTATGAAGAGGACAATAGCTCTTTGGCTACTTTACTTGAGAATGCGCTGTACTATCGATATAAAGGTTTGAGCTGGTCACATAGAGTATTAAAAGAGGAAGAACTCATTTCCATGAGCGAAGCCGATTTGAAAGAACTGTGCGATAGTTCAAGTTGCTTAATATTTGGCGGGTTAGGATTTACAGGTAACAATCCTTGGTATAATGCGAGAGGTGGTGTGTACCAGAGCGTAGTTAGCGAAAGCGAAGATGTGGCTCGTACAGCAAGGTTTAGAGATACCTATAATAAATTGCTGCGATGCGCAGGAGATAAGTGTGTTCTTGTGCTTACCCATACGCCCATTCAAGATTGGAGTGATGACCAGTATAGCACAAACTGGATTTACATAAACGGACACACACATCAGAATCGGATTTCAAAAACGCATAATGGAGCTCGCGTTCTTTCTGACGCACAAATCGGTTATAATCCAAAACCATGGAAGTTTAAGTGTTTGTCCATAGAGGGCGAATACGATCCGTTTGAAAAATGGAGCGATGGCATTTACAAAATTAGTAAAGAACAATATGTTGAATTTTATCGCGGCCGAAATGTTCATATAATTTGTAATCGGCCTGACCAAATATATATGTTGAAACGCAATAATAAGTATATGTTCTTGCAGCAAGGAAAAAGGCTTTATGTTTTGTCCGGTGGGAAACAGTGTGTTGCTGATTTTGAAATATCATATTATTTTGAAAATATGTTGGAATATGCAAACCGGCTTGCACAATTATACTTGCCGCTGAAAAATATATTGGATCAAATCTCACGAGAAGTGCATTTGTTCGGTGGGCATGGCACGATACACGGTTGCATTGTTGATATTGATCACTATATGCATATTTATCTAAATCCTTTTGATGGTAGCTTGGTCCCTTACTATGCGTTGAATCCTGATTTCAAAACAGTATATAAGAGTACAGAAAAGCTGTTAGAAGCTTATTCAGGGCGATACGGATTGGCTGCAAAGTCATATACAAAAATGTTAAAACAATATACAGCTCTCAAAAAGAAGAAAAAGCTGCCCTTGATTAGCGGCAGGAAAAAATGCTCGGGAAGCGGTTCATCGTCTACCCAACTGGTTACGAGTCGGGCAATGTATTCTCCGTCTGCAAAAATTTATGAATTGCAGTATTTGATAGATAAGAATGTCATTCGCCATTGGCAAGACGATATAATACGGCACAATTTAAATATCAATTGTGCTTTAAGTCGTAATACGAAAAATTGACGAAAGGACGAGGTAAATGAAACTGAAAGACGGTATGGTGCTGGGGCATGTGGATGGCGAGGATTTTGCCATTGCTACCGGCAAGGCCATGAAGCACTTTAACGGTGTGATCCACAACAATCCCACGGCGGCATTTCTGTTTGAACTGCTCCAGACGGAGCAGACGGAGGACAGCCTGGTGGCGGCGCTCACGGAGAAATACGATGTAGACGCAGACACAGCTCGGGCGGATGTGCGTGAAATGCTGGATACCCTGCGGGCTGCCGGGGTGCTGGACTGAGTATGCAGACGATCACCGGAGATCTTTTGCAGGACAGTCTGCTGCACCTGCTCTATTGTGCTTTAAAAGAGGAAAAACCGGCGCTGCCTACGGATTTGAACTGGGAGGCGCTGTTGCAGTTGGCCAATCGCCAGCAGGTATACAACACCGTGCTGCCGGTGCTGGAAAAGGCGGCGGTGCTGCCGCCGGAGCAGCTGCAGCGTTGGAACGACTATCGCTTAACGGAGCTGCAGCGTACCCTGTATGTGAACAGCCAGCGACAAGCCGTTTGTGCGGATTTGGAGGCGCAGAACATTCGTTATATGTTCTTAAAGGGCTTGGTTCTGCGGGCGCTTTATCCCCAGACCATGATGCGCCAAATGAGCGATAATGATATTCTGTTCGACCCCGATCGGCGCGGCGATCTGGCCAAGATCATGCGTGAGCACCAGTTCACCTTAACGGTGGCTACGGACAAGTCAGATGATTACTATAAAGAACCCAACTGCCTGATCGAGTTCCATCGAGAGTTGTTTAACCACACCGATTTGCAAACTGCCTTTCCGGCGGCGCTGGTGTGGCAACATGCGGTGCCGGACCCGGATCATTCCTGCTGCTACCGTATGTCCCCGGAGGATAATTATCTGTTCACTCTGGGCCATATGTACAAGCACTATATTATGGAGGGCTGCGGCGTTCGATTCCTTTGCGATATGTATTTGCTGCGCGCCAAGCAGCCGCAGATGAATATGAAATATGTGGAGTCTATGGTGTCGAAGATGGGGATCTCCTCCTTTCACCAAACGGTGATCGGTTTGGCGGAGGCTGTGTTTGCCGGCGGCGAACTGACTGACGACGGCCGGCAACTGTTGAACGATATGTTTTCCGGTACCGTTTACGGCAAGGGCAAGACCATGGCGGAGAAAGTGGACGAGCACGGCGGCAAAGGACGCTATATTCTCTCTCGCCTGTTTCCCAAAGTATCCATTATGAAAAACACCTACCCGGTGCTGGACAAATGCCCCGTTTTGCTGCCTTTCTATTATCTTGTGCGGTTGTTCAGCCGCCTGCGGCATCGAAAAAAAGAAATTCGCAGCGAGGTTCGCCAGCTAAAGAACAGCAAAGGGGATCGGCCGTGATAAACGTACTTTTTGTAGGTCTGGGCGGCTTTGTGGGTGCAATACTGCGCTATCTGCTTGGACTGATCCCGGTGCGCCAAACGCCTTTTCCCATTATCACCCTGTGCATCAATGTGCTGGGCGCCTTTGGAATTGGGCTGCTGGCCGCATTGTGTGAAAGGCATAAAATCAATTCCCAGCCGCTGCTGCTGTTTTTGAAGGTGGGGCTTTGCGGCGGGTTTACCACCTTTTCCACCTTCTCGTTGGAGGCCTATGACCTGCTGACCAAGCCGCCCGCCACACCGCCGGACCGGCTGTTTCCGGTCGTGTGGACGCTGCTCTATCTGCTCATGGGCATCGCCATGGGGCGCGTCTGGCGCGCCGCCTCCGGCAGTGCGCGCAGGCAGGCTGCCGCACTCTGGTGCGTCCAGCTCGGCGTCAACGGTTTTTGGCCGGTGGTGTTTTTTCTGTGGCAGGAGCACGGCGCGGCGTTTTTCCTGCTCGCGGGGCTGATCGCGCTCGTACTGGCGATGAGTGAACAGTTTTCCCGCCGCGATCCGGCGGCCGCGTGGCTGTGCGCGCCGTACCTCCTGTGGCTGCTGTTCGCGGCATATCTGAACCTCGGCGTCTGGCTGCTCAACCGGTGAAGTCTGGGTAAAGGTCCTGCAAAGATTGTGTTTGCATGGGGCAGCAGATTGTGGTAAACTGCCCCAGAGGAGGGAAGCATCCCATGAAAAAACCAATCAAGATCATTCTGATCGTCCTGGCTGTTATCGTCGGTCTGTTCGCCGCGCTGCTCATCTGGCTGACCGCCACGCAGCTCAACGTCAAGACGGAGACCGCCGTCGTAACGCGCGGCGACAACAGCACCGCCGCCTTCGCCCCGGGCGACGAGGTGTCCATCCTGTCGTGGAATGTCGGCTATGCCGGTCTGGGCGAAGAGTCCGACTTCTTTATGGACGGCGGCAAGCAGACCCGCGCGCCGAGCAAGGCCATCGTGGAGAAGAACATGGACGGCATCGTCGCGACCGTGCAGGGCATGGCCGCCGACTTCACGTTCCTGCAGGAGATCGACGCCGGCCCCTCGACCCATGCCTACGGCATTGAGGAGGCAGGCCGCCTGCGCACCGAGACGCAGCTGGACAGTGCACATGCCCTGAACTACAAGTGCGCCTTCGTGCCCTACCCCATCCCGCCGATCGGCCGGGTGAACACGGGGCTCATGACGCTCTCGACCGCGCCCATCGCCTCGGCCGAGCGCATCGCGCTGCCGAGCCCGTTCAAGTGGCCGGTGTCGGTGGCAAACCTCAAGCGCTGCCTCATGCCCGTATACATCGACCTTGAGGGTACGGATGCGCAGCTTGTGCTCGTCAACCTCCATCTGGAAGCGTATGACGACGGCGAGGGCAAGGCCGCGCAGACCGCCGCGCTCACGTCGTTCCTCGAGCAGGAATACGCCAAGGGCAACTACGTCATCGCCGGCGGCGACTTCAACCAGACCTTCCCCGGCGGACTGGACAAGTACCCGATCAAAAACGATGATCTCTGGACGCCCGGCATGCTCGACGACAGCATGCTGCCCGACGGCTGGCACTTCGCGTATGACACGGCCGTGCCGACCTGCCGCCTCGACAATCAGCCCTATGACGCCGAGAGCGAGGCCACGCAGCACTACGTCATCGACGGCTTTATCCTCTCGCCGAACGTGGAGCTGACGAGCGTGCAGACGCAGGATGATGGCTTCCGCTTCTCCGACCACAACCCCGTGCTGCTGAGCATCCGCCTGAAATAAGCACAATATTGCAAACGCCCGCTTCCGGTAGGAAGCGGGCGTTAGACTGTCAAAAAGTATTACTTTTTGACAAAGAGGTTTGCGGCCTGACTGCAGCGCACGCGCCGTCCGCCTTTGGCTGCCAGCGCGCACGTTTGCAGGCCGAGAAGTATTTTCTCAGCCGCACATGTCGCCTGAGAAAATGATCGGACTTTCTTTGCGCCTGCGGGCGCAAACTCTACGAGGTTTTTGACGAGCTGAATGCCCGCTTCCAGTCGGAAGCGGGCATTCATTTTATTTATTCTGCGCCGGTGATGCGCAGCTCACGGCAGGAGCCGGGGCCGAAGCGCGCCTCCATCGCCTGCCGGTAGGCGGGAAAGGCAGTGCACGGCATGAGCGCCTGCACGCCCCCGGCAAAGCCGCCGCCGTGTACGCGCCACGCACCCACCCCGTCGAGCAGCGCCGACGCACAGGCAAGCCCCCGCGCAAGCCGATCGTCCCCGCCGGGGACCTGGATGTTGCGCAGCAGCTGCTCCGACGAGCGGCCGGAGGCGTTAATGAGGCGCAGATATTCCCCCGCATCCCGGCGCGCAAGCGCATCACGCATCTGCGGCACGCGCGCGTTTTCTGCGAAAAAGTGTGCCGCGCGGTCGTCGGCAAGCCCTGGCAGCCGGTGGGCGAAAAAGTCCGCCGGGTCGACTTGCGAGAGCGTCTCGGCGCCGAAGCGTCGTGCAACGCTGTGCATATCGGCCGGGATCGCGGCGTAGGCCGCCGTCAGCCCTGCGTGGCTGCCGCCGGTGTCCGTCAGGCAGAGCGTGAGCCCCATGGCTGCAAACGGCGCCGCGACCGGAAGGATCTCCCCTGCGGCCAGATCGAGATACACCGCGCCGCTGCGCGCGCACGCCATCTGATCCATGAGGCCGGAGGGCTTTCCGAAGTGCCGGTTTTCCGCCTGCTGACCGAAGCGGGCAAGCTGCTCCGGCGTGAACGCGCCGCCGTTATAGAGCACGTTGAAGATGCGGCCAACGAGGATCTCGAACGCGGCCGAGGACGACAGCCCGCCGCCTGTACGCAGCGCAGAGGAAGCCCACGCCTCGAAGCCGCCGATCTGCCCGCCGGCTTCCAGAATGGCCGCCGCCACGCCGCGCACGAGTGCCCACGGTTTGCCATAGGCGCGCGGGTCAACGCTCAGATCGTCAAGCGAGACGGTAAACGGACGGTAGCCCCGCGAGTGGATGCACACGCGGCGGTCACGGCGGCGCGCGGCGCGCGCGCGGATGCCCACATCCACGGACGCCGCCAGCACGCGCCCGAGCTGGTGATCGGTATGATTCCCGGCCAGCTCCGTGCGGCCGGGGGCAAAAAATCGCTGCATGGTGTCCTCCTGATCCGATAAAAAGGCCGGCAGGCAAACTGCCCGCCGACCTGACTGTGCAGAAAAACTCAGTGCTTGCGCGCGAGCACCCGCTCGATGCCGCGCACGACGCCGGCAGCATCCACGCCGTATTTGGCGAGAAGCTCGGTGTACTTGCCGGTCTCGGTGAACGTATCAGGGATGCCGACAAACTCCGTCGGCGCAGCCGCGCCGCCCCAGGCAAGCACCTCCGCCACGGCGCTGCCGAGGCCGCCGTAGATGTTGTGCTCCTCGGCGGTGACGATCGCGCCGGTCTCCTGCGCGCAGCGCAGGATAAGCTCGCGGTCGATGGGCTTGATGGAGTACATGTCCACCACGCGCACGGGCACGCCGCGCTCGGCCATCTGCTCGGCCGCCTCGAGCGCCTTGTGCACAAGGATGCCGCAGGCGATGACGGTCACGTCCGTGCCGTCGCGCACGATCGCGCCCTTGCCGCACTCGAACTTCGTGTTCTCATCATACAGATCCGGGTACACGTCGCGCGACAGGCGCAGGTACATCGGGCCGTAGGTATCCACGGCGTACTTCGTGGCCCAGCGGGTGCTGGCCGCGTCCGACGGAACGAGCACGGTCATGTTCGGCAGCGAGCGCATGACGGCGATGTCCTCCGTGGCGTGATGCGTCGCGCCGTCGAGCGCGTCGGACATGCCGCAATAGGCGCCGCCGAACTTCACATTCAGGTTGCCGTAGCACACCTGCGCACGCGCCGAGATGAGACCCAGCGTCGTGAGAAAGACGGTGAACGTGTTCACGAACGGGATCTTGCCGGTCGTGGAAAGGCCCGCCGCCGTGGCGACCATATCAGACTCAGCAATGCCCATGTTGAAATGCCGCTCGGGATGCGCCTTGGCGAAAATGCCGCTCTTGGTAGAGCCGGACAGGTCGGCATCGAGCACGACGATATTCTCATTGGTATCGCCGAGCTCGGCGAGCACAGTGCCGTATACTTCACGAATGGATTTTCCCATCAGACGTTCCCTCCCAGTTCCTGCATTGCCTGCGCGAATTCCGCGTCCGGAATGGCCTTGCCGTGCCAAGCGGCCTTGCCCTCCATAAAGGACACGCCCTTGCCCTTGACCGTGTCGGCCAGGATCACGGTCGGCACGCCCTTGCAGGCGGCGGCAGCGTCGAGCGCGGCATCCAGCGCGATCAGATCGTGCCCGTCGCAGCGCAGCACGTTCCAGCCGAAGGCGCGCCACTTGCCGGGCAGGTCGCGCAGCGGCATGATCTCATCGGTCGTGCCGTCGAGCTGCACCTTGTTCCAGTCGACGATGGCGGTGAGATTGTCGAGGCCGAACTTCACGGCCGAGGCAGCCGCCTCCCAGACGGCGCCCTCATCGAGCTCGCCGTCGCCGAGCACGGCATACACATGCGCGTCGGACTGATTGAGCTTCAGGCCGAGGGCGATGCCCTGCGCGGCGGCCAGGCCGATGCCCAGCGGGCCGGACGGCATATCCACACCCGGCGTGCGCATGCACGGGTGACCCTGCAGCGGGCTGCCGGTCTGGCGCAGCGTATTCATGCTCTCGATGGGCAGAAAGCCCTTGCCGATCAGGTTGCGGTAGAGCATGGGCGCAGCGTGCCCCTTGCAGAGCACAAGGCGGTCGCGGTTCGGGTCGTCGGGGTGCGCGGCGTCGACGTGCATCCGCTGCTGATACAGCAGCGTGAGGATCTCACAGGCAGACAGGCTGCCGCCCGGGTGACCGGACTGTGCGCCGTGAATGGCCGTGAGTACGTCGATCCGATACTGACGGCAGAGCTCCTGGAGCTCAGCCGTGCGTTCCGGTGTCAAAGACATGGTAATTGTCCTCCTGTTTTGTGTTACATTATTAAGATACAACGACCGTATTTTGATGTCAACGGCACGAACTGGTTTTTTCGTGCCTTTTCCCTTGTTAATTTAATAATCGTTGCTTTCGCGCGGAACAATGGCTATAATTGAAAAGAATATATTTTGTTGTCTGCATCCCGCAGACCCATTCAGGAGGCGAGGTCAATGGACCCCAACAAGACGCTGAACATGACCATGCTCTGCGATTTTTATGAGCTGACGATGGGCAACGGCTATCTCGACCACAACATGCAGGATCGCATCACCTACTTCGATGTGTTCTTCCGCAGCGTGCCCGACGACGGCGGCTACGCCATCGCCGCCGGTCTCGAGCAGATCATCGACTACATCGAGAACCTACACTTCACCGACGAGGACATTGCCTATCTGCGCGGCCGGAAGCTGTTCAGCGAGGCATTTCTGGACTATCTGAAAAACTTCCGCTTCACCGGCGACATCTGGGCCGTGCCGGAGGGTACGCCCGTGTTCCCGCGTGAGCCGCTCATCACGGTGCGCGCCCCGGCCATTCAGGCGCAGCTTGTGGAGACGTATCTGCTGCTGCAGATCAACCACCAGAGCCTGATCGCCACGAAGGCCAGCCGCATCTGCCGCGCCGCACAGGGACGCACGGTGCTCGAGTTCGGCTCGCGCCGCGCGCAGGGTGCCGACGGGGCGATCCTCGGCGCGCGCGCCGCTTACATCGGCGGCTGTGCCGGCACCGCCTGCACGATCTCGGACGAGGTGTACGGCGTGTACGCCGGCGGCACGATGGCGCACTCCTGGGTGCAGATGTTCGACTCCGAGCTCGACGCCTTCCGCGCCTACTGCCAGACCTATCCTGACAACGCCACCCTGCTCGTGGACACCTACAACAGCCTGCAGTCCGGCGTGCCGAACGCCATCCGCGCCTTCAACGAGGTGCTCAAGCCGCTGGGCATCACGCGCTGCGGCATCCGCTTCGACTCCGGCGACATCGCCTACCTGACGAAAAAGGCGCGCAAAATGCTCGACGACGCCGGCTGGACCGACTGCAAGATCACCGTGTCTAACGCACTCGATGAGCGTCTGATCGCGGGCCTGCTGCGGCAGGGCGCGCAGGTCGACAGCTTCGGCGTGGGCGAGCGGCTCATCACCGCGCGCAGCGAGCCGGTGTTCGGCGGCGTGTACAAGCTCGCAGCCGTCGAGGACGAGGACGGCAACATCATCCCGAAGATCAAGATCAGCGAAAACGTCGGCAAGATCACAAACCCGCACTTCAA
>ERZ827088.4420-NODE-4420-length-11681-cov-6.053673_pt1 | contig 11681 bp, 8 predicted proteins | sample MGYA00519922_ERZ827088 | MGnify/ENA primary metagenome ERZ827088 (study PRJEB31778, sample SAMEA3449254) | human gut metagenome | biome: human gut; feature: human-associated habitat; material: faeces | place: United Kingdom | collected 2010/2012 ... | reverse complement strand
TTGAGTTCTCTTTGGAAGATATGGATATGTCCGAATTTCAGGATGGGGCAACCTACACCCAAATCAAGGACTATGTGCTGGAGCATAGCGGGTTAAAGGTATCCAATCTTTATATCTCACAAATTAAGCGAAAATGTGGGATTGAAGTTGGCAAAAACTATAATCCACCAAAGTCCGAGGATTCCAGACAGCCCCAGTGTCCGCCGGAAAAAGAGAAAGCAATCAAAGAGGCATTGAAACATTTCGGTATGATTTGAGGTGGCGAATATGGAGCGGTTGATTTTCTGTGAGTTCAATATGGATACTACTTGTGTTGAACTGAAATTTGCCGACAATATGTACCAGCGGTAAGAGTTGGCCTACCTGATTTACAATACGCCACTTGAATATGCTGACCTGATTTTGAACGTGATTCTGAAATTCACTTAAAAATGTGACTGACTACCATTACCTAAATTAAATGATTAGCCACGGCTGTTGTTCCGAAAAAGGAATAGCAGCCGTGGCTTTATTTGTTATTCTGCGGAACTTTTGATAAGAAAATTTCTATCCCACATAAAACCCACAAATCTTCCGGATAAAATAAAAACAAGATCAAACAAGGAGGATAAATGAATGGATATACTGATTAACCATTGGCACTGTATCATTCCTGCTGTTGTAATGCTGCTGGCAATGTTTTTTCTACGCAGCAAGGATAGCGATAAGAATCAAAACGGAGAAAACAAAGATACCCATGAATAATAACTGATAAAGGAGCAGAGATATGTCGATCTGGAAACGAATCAAAGCCGCTGCCAATCGCTATCTGGAGCGGATGGCAAAATCAAACAAAGAGCTTTTTGGCGATGGGCGGCCTGACTGCTGCAAGTTAAATCGCTGATAAAGCGTTTTGACAACACGAAATTGTTAGTCCACATAAAAAACACATATTTGTCAGATATAGTAGGGATATCAAAAGCAAAGTGCATTTGGAGGTAAAAATGTCAAATAATCGAAAACCAGATAAGGAGCAGACGGTGAAAGCACCACAGGAGAAAACAAATTTCCTTCCGATTTTCGCGGTTGCGGCAGTTGTAATCTGTATTGTTGTCGTATTCTTGGTAAATCGAAACGGTAACGCAAACGGGAACGGTGCTATTGGTCGAGAGGCCAACGGAGCAGTAACCATCTCTTCCGGAGAATCGCTCGTGATTCACACTGCAGATATTACAACAGATGCTTCTTTTTTTTCCGTTGAGGTCAATGGCACACGAATGGAGGTAATTGCGGTTAAGGACAGTGAAGGAAATATCCGCACGGCGTTTAATACCTGTCAAGTCTGCTATGATTCCGGTCGGGGATACTATGTACAATCTGGAGATTATCTGGTCTGCCAGAACTGCGGCAACCGCTTTTCGATGGATCAGGTTGAGATTGAATCCGGTGGTTGTAACCCGTGGCCTATTTTCGCTGAAAACAAGACTGTGACTGCCGATGAGATTTCCATTTCTTATGATTTCCTAGCAGAGGCCCAAGGCATCTTCTCAAACTGGAAAGGTAAATATTGATGTAATTATGAAAGTGCAACCCAAAGGAGGTTCTTACATGATACAATATATCGTTACGGGAATGACCTGCGCTGCCTGCAGTTCCCGTGTAAAAAAAGCGGTATCTAAGGTTCACGGAGTAAAGTCCTGTTCCGTCAGCCTGCTCACCAATTCTACATAATCCGCACCGCCTGTGAATTCATGCGGTGCGGGTTTTCGCATCCTGCGCAGGGCTTCGGTGGAATTGAAAAAAAGGCGGATTTGTGTATAATATTTTTAGAGAATTGACGCATTTTGCGTTTTGATAGAAAGAGGTATTTTTATGACAGCAGAGAAAAATGTCTTGGTTGTTGATGATGAAGCGATGATCCGCGAATCGGTTTCCGCATATATAACGAAACAAGGCTACCATGTTTTTGCCGCCGGGGATGGCAAAGAGGCGCTGGAGGTCTTCCGAAAGCACCCAATCATGTTTGTGATTTTAGATTTGATGCTGCCGGGAATGTCGGGCGAAGAAGTCTGCCAGGCGATCCGCAGACAGTCAAGAGTGCCAATCATTATGCTGACGGCCAAGACGCAGGAAAATGACGTGCTGAATGGTCTGAACATTGGCGCGGATGATTATGTAACAAAACCATTTAGCATCAAACAGCTATACGCCCGTATGGAGGCTGTTCTGCGCCGGACAGTCCGTGATCTAAAGCCGCTGGCGGAGAAATTTTCATGGAATGACCACGACTTGCAAATCGACTTCGAGCATAACGAAGTAAGGAAACAGGGCGCGCATTTAAGCCTGACCCCCAGTGAGTGGAAAATCCTCTCCGCTATGGTCAAATATCCGAAAAAGGTTTTTACACGGGATGACTTGATCGACCTTGTGTTTGGCCCGGATTTTGATGGATATGACCGCGTGATCGACACGCATATCAAAAATCTTCGAAAAAAAGTGGAAACAGATCCTAAAAGCCCGGTTTATGTAAAAACCGTTCACGGCTTAGGATATAAATTCGGAGGTGAGGAAATTTGAGACAGCATAGTCTTCGCTCTGCCCTTGCCATTCGCTTCGCTCTGTTAGTGCTGGCTGCTGTTTCTTTAATCAGCATTGTTTCTAATATCATGATCAGCCGTGAATTTGAGGAATATGTAAAAGCGCAGCAGGAATTAGAGGCAACTGAAATTGCACAGAATATTTCCGGTCAGTACAGCGTTGCAAATGGCGACTGGAACATCGACTACATTCACGGTATGGGGATGTACGCTCTGGAAGATGGCTTTATCATCAAGTTATATGATAAGGACGAGAATATCCTTTGGGATGCGGAACACCACGATATGACCCTCTGCCATGAGATCATGCAGTCCATCACTGTGCTTATGCAGAAAGAACGGCCTGGTTTTGACGGCGATTTTGTAACACGCAGATACGATCTCAAGCAATCCGGCACGATGGTTGGATATCTTGACATCAGCTATTACAGCCCTTATTACATGAACGAAAATGCCTTTCAGTTTATCACGGCCTTGAACCGTATCCTGGTGGCAGTCGGCAGCGTTTCACTGATCGGCGCTGTAATTATGGGAATACTACTGGCAAACAGCATTGTAAAGCCTGTCTCTAAAGTGGTGAAAATTACGCAGAGGATTTCAGAGGGAGACTATGATACAAGATTTCAGGAAGACATCTGCGCAAAAGAATTGCATGAGCTGGCCCATGCTGTCAATCAGATGGCGGAATCCTTAGAAGAGCAGGAGACCATGCGGAAACGGTTGACTTCGGATGTGGCCCATGAACTGCGAACACCGGTTGCGAATGTATCGTCCTATATGGAAATGATGACCGATGGGATTGTAGAGCCAACACCGGAACGACTGCAAAAATGCTATGACGAATTGCAGAGACTTTCCGGCCTGATTGATGATTTGGAGCGGCTGCGCCAAATTGAGAATGAAAATCTGGTGCTTGACAAATCCGATGTGGATCTTCTGGAGTTGGCGCAGACAGTCATGGAAAACTTTGAACTGAAATTTCGGGAAAAGCATTTGACCGGGCAGGTCACAGGTGATGCCGCTATTGTCCCCATAGACAGAGACCGGATGCAGCAGGTTATCACAAATCTGGTGTCCAATGCGATCAAGTATTCGAATGACGGCGGTACGGTTCGTGTGGTCATTAAAGACACGGAGGACAGCGGTATGATTCATGTTGAAGATAGCGGAATCGGAATACCGCAGGAAGATTTGAAACGAATTTTTGAACGGTTTTATCGGACAGATCAGTCCCGGAACCGAAAGACCGGTGGTGCAGGGATCGGTCTGACCATTGCAAAAACCATCGTGCAGGCTCATAAAGGAAAAATAAGTGCCGAGAGCGAGGAAGGAAAAGGAAGCCGCTTTACGGTTGTCTTACCCAAACCCAATGCAATAGGAATATGAAATAAAAGGCGGCGGCATCCTTCACTTTCGATGCTGCCGCCTTTTCAAAAAATCAGAATCCACATAAAAACCACAAATCTGCTTGGTACACTACAGTATAACAAGCAAGGAGGGGCAATTTGATGGATAAAACAATCCGATTGCATATTGGTGGTATGACCTGTGTGAACTGCCAGAATAAAATTGAGAAAACATTAAATCACACAGCGGGTGTTATCAGCACCAGTGTGAGCTATAACAATGCCACGGCTGACATTGTTTACAACGAGGAAAAGATTTCTCTAAAAGAGATCATCACTGCTATAGAGAGGCTTGACTATGAGGTGGATCTAAGAAAAAAGGTTTCCGGACCGAACATTGCGAATATCGTCTGTATGCTGGTGATCATCGTTTCGCTGTATGTCATGCTGCAGTCAATGGGGATTCTAAACCTGTTGGTGCCGAGCCAGCTTGCGGATACAAAGATGGGATACGGGATGCTTTTTGTGATCGGCCTGATTACCTCCGTTCACTGTATCGCTATGTGCGGTGGTATCAATCTTTCGCAGTGCATCCCGCAGATAACGCATGGTGAAGCAGACAATACCAGCAAGCTGGCTGCATTTCGTCCGGCGCTGGCTTACAATATGGGACGTGTTCTGTCCTATACGGCAGTCGGCTTTGTTCTTGGCCTAGTCGGCTTTCTGATCGGTGGCGGTACTAAGATCGGGCTGTCAATACTCCTGCAAGGGATATTGAAAATCATCGCCGGCCTACTCATGGTGATTATGGGAATCAACATGCTGGGGCTATTTCCGTGGCTCCGCAAATTTACCATCCGTATGCCGAAGTTTCTCACCCGGAAGGCAGGCAATCAAAAAGAGAAAGTCACGCATCCCTTCCTTGTTGGCATATTGAACGGTTTTATGCCCTGTGGTCCGCTGCAATCCGTGTGGATCGTGGCTCTTGCAACCGGCAACCCGTTTGCCGGCGCGCTCTCCATGTTTCTGTTCAGCCTGGGTACTGTGCCGTTCATGCTGGGTCTTGGCTCCATCGTTTCAGCCCTTGGCAGGAGATTCGCAGATAGGGTCATGACGATCGGCGCTGTGCTGGTCGTTGTCCTTGGTCTGGCGATGCTCTCACAAGGCGGCTCTCTAAGCGGTTGGCTCCCTCCCGCTCTGCTGTTTGTTCTGGTGATAGCCTTTTGCGTTACCGGGGTACTGTTAAGTATTCCCATTGAGAAGAGCTCAGTCAAAAGTTTGGTGAAAGTCGCCTCTTTGGTGATTGTGGTCAGTGCCTATGCTTTGTGGAGTTTTCAAGGAACATTATTACACAATAGTTCAGCTACAGAAAACAATGTAGAAGTCGTTGACGGTGTGCAGGTGGTCAACAGCACTTTACAGTCTGGCCGCTATCCCAACATTACAGTACAGGCTGGCGTCCCGGTAAAATGGGTAATTGATGCACCGGACGGAAGTATAAATGGATGCAATAACAGGATTTTGATTCGGGATTACGGAATCGAGTACACGTTCCATACGGGCGAAAATATCATTGAATTTACGCCTGACAATACCGGCACAGTTCGTTATAGCTGCTGGATGGGTATGATTCGCGGCAACATTTTTGTTACGGATGGAACAGAGGGTGATGTTGCGGCTTCCAGTGGTGAAGTCAGTGTCCCGACCCCTGCCGGATATATGATTCCCACAGAAACATTAGCAATTGCATTACTCACTACGGATGAATCAGGAAACGAGATTCAAGAGGTCGGCATCGAACTGACGGACAATGGATTCTCCCCGGCAGTCATTGTGGTACAGCGTGATTTGCCAGTATACTGGAATATTGAAAACAACCTCACAGATGCAGAAAACGGAACAAATTTGTTGGCTCCTTACTATTCCACGCAGCTAACTTTAGGTGCCGGAGATAATCTACTCAGTTTGTATCCATCAGAAAGCTTTGATATATCGACCGGCGACAACCGTTTTTACTGCTATGTCAAAGTGGTAGATGATCTGTCCGTTGTGGATGAATCCACTGTCCGAGAGGAAGTGGATGCTTATGAGCCTCTCATCTATCCATCGGAGGTTTTTGAGAGTTCTGGAATGTCATGCTGCGGTCAATGATCTCCCGGTAGATTTAATAAAGCAAGTTCATTCCCACAGCCGATGTGCTGAGTACCGTGAGCATTCCCACATTGAACTGTGCGATGATGCTGCCCTTTCGCTCAATCAACTGGTTCAAGACAGTTAAACCGCTGCAATTTTCGTCCCCGTATAGGATGGAAGTTGCAGCGGTTTTGTTTTTTGGATGCGTGGTATCCGCACTGTGATTTTACAGTTTGGGTACTCACAGACGCAGAAAATGCAGGAGGTTTCCAAAGGAGGGCGGCGCTCGCTTTTGGCTCTAGGTTATCCAATATGGGCGAGTAGCATCCCTGTTGGCATAGGGTATCCAAAGGGAAACAGCGTTGCCCTTGGCAGAGGTATCCAAAGGGGCGGCGTCCACCTTGGCACACGATTTTCTGCAGGAAAGTCTAGTGTGTTATACCTTTGCTTCCGGCTGACGCGGGAAAGGGGCTTTCTTCGCCATAGGTTATGTTTAGTCAATGGAGAGAATAGCACTATAAATGATGAATGAGCTTCATATGAAAAAAATGTTAACTTTTTAGGATTCATTGATTTAGATTTTTTATAAAGAGAAGTTCAAAAATAGAAGTAAAAAATGTGTAGATTTTTCAAAAAAAATTATTGACGTGCGGAAAACCGCATGGTATGGTTTTTTAAAGAAAGAGATTATTTTAAAGGCAAACCTGTTTAAAGGCAGGGTCGCAAAGCCAGAAGGGACTAAAGTCAGAAAGCTTGACCATGTCAGCCGGTTGCCACTGTTTCCATATCATCATAATATATGGAAAAGATGTTTGAACAGAAGAGATTCCGATACCTTTTATACTATATAGATGTGTGATTTTAGAGAAATATAGTAGGGACACTGGCAGATTTTGGCAAGTGTCCTTTTTGTATGCAAAAATGGGTAACAAAACTAGCAGGGACAGGTTTTCTGTATACAGATAAAAGCAGGATGAAGAAGGCATAAGACGGAGAGAGGATTTTTATAAAATGAAAAATTATGAAGACAAAATATATTCCTTAGGTGAGACTGTAACGGGGCAGACACAGGCCATGTCACAGGCCGTACAGAAAACACTGGAAAATAATGGCGGGGTAGGTATAATGACAGGATCTTATGACCAAAACCTGTCTATTTTGTCTGTGAATAATCTGCTGTTGCATAGTACAGGATATACATTCGATACTTTCATGGAACAGACAAAAGGCTCATTGAGAAACTTCTTTTATGACGAGGAAGATATACTGGAGCGAGACCGTTTTTTGCAGCTTCACGGAACAGGGGAAGCACAGATCCTTACAGCAGACGGTACAGTGAATAATGTACGGCTTTGTAAAGAGGATGCGACAGATGAGGCGGGCAGACAGATCTGGGTTATGTCCGTACAGGTCAACTGGGATCATGTAAATTTGGCACTGCTCAATGAGGCTATCTATTCCGGCTTCTGGTATTTTGACTGTGACGAAAACAGTGAGATTGTGAATGCAAACTGGAGTCATGAATTCCGAAAAATGCTTGGCTATCATGACACTCTGGACTTTCCGAATAAACTGGAATCCTGGTCAGATCTTCTGCATCCACAGGATAAAGAAAGAGTAATGGTGCAGCTTCAGGCGGCAATTAAGGATAAGACGAACCAGATAAAATACCAGGTAGAGTATCGTATGAGAATGAAGGATAATCAATACCAGTGGTTTCGGGCATCGGCAGAAGTAATACGCCGTCTGGATGGTTCTGCCAGCAGGATTGCCGGGATTTTTATTAACATTGATGCGGAGAAAAAAGAAATCATGCAGGCACAAAAATCTGCTGCTTTCCACCGGGCTTTTACGAAAGCAGATTTGTGCGAGTATTATGTGAATCTGGAAGCGAATACTTTTGATACCTTTAAGGTTGAACCGTCCCTGATGACCGTCTTTGAACAGAGTCATACGTGGGATGAACTGATCCGGCATTTTGTGGATTCCTATGTTGTGGAGACAGATAAGAAGGCGGTATCCTCTTTTTACGACCGTGGTTATATTGCAGAAAGGCTGAAGGGTCTGGAAACCGAATTGGCTTTAGAGTGCCGTATCACTCTGAATGGAGAAGAACGATGGGTCCGCAATGTGGTCATACGTGGCGAAATAGAGGATTCAGAATATGCCATGATCTTTCTGCGTGATATCACAGAGGCAAAGGTAGAGAGCGCACGGCATCTGCAGATGGCAGCGGATAATGCTTCCATGGAGCAGCTGATTCAGAGTATTGTGCGTCTGGTTGACCGCTTTGTTGTCTGTGATCTGGAAAATGACAGATATGAATTCTACAATCTGAATGGACAGATGATATATAAACCTCTGGGATTTTATCATGATTTTCAGATGCAGGTTCTTGAAAAATATAAGACACTGGAACCATTGGAAGCTATAGATATCCTGATAGCCCCGGATAATATTCGGAAGAAACTGAAAAATGAAAATGATATTTATAAGTTTGAGTATTGCAGCCTGGATGAAAAGACTTATAAAATCGCTTCTTATATTCCCTTGGAATGGAAGAATGGAAAGCTGGAAAAGGTATTGCTGGCATCCATGGATGTGACACAGGAGAAGAAAGCAGAGATTGAATCCCGTCAGGCACTGAAAGAGGCTTACCGGTCCGCAGAAAATGCAAATCGTGCGAAAACAGAATTCCTTTCCAATATGTCCCATGATATCCGGACGCCGATGAATGCCATTGTGGGTCTGACGGCAATCGCAGGAGCAAATATTGAGAGTAAGGACAGAGTCATTGAGTGTCTCAGCAAGATCACAGAATCAAGCCGTCATCTGCTGGGGTTGATTAATGAAGTGCTGGATATGGCACGTATTGAAAGCGGAAAAATGACGCTGGCACAGGAGGATTTCAATCTGCCAGATCTGGTGGATAATCTTATAACACTCATAAAACCGGTGATTGATGAACATAAACACAATTTAGATATACACATTAATCACATTGAACATGAGAGTGTCTGTGGTGACAGCCTGAGAATCCAGCAGGTATTTGTGAATCTGATGAGTAATGCGATCAAGTATACACCGGATGGCGGGAATATTACTTTTTCCATAGAGGAAAAGCCAAATGGATTTTCGGAACTTGGATGCTATGAATTTACGATTGAGGATAATGGGATCGGTATGTCACCGGAATTCCAGAAAATCATGTTTGATCCTTTCAGCCGCGCAGATGACCATCGGACAACCAGAGTCCAGGGAACAGGTCTGGGAATGGCAATCAGCAGAAATATTGTGAACCTGATGAATGGTAATATTAAAGTGGAAAGCACCTTACATAAGGGAACTAAAATTACAGTAACAATTTATCTGGAACTTCAGGAAAAAGAAAAAGAACAGGACAGAAATCTGATGAATCTACCTGTTCTGGTTGTGGATGATGATAAGACATGTTGTGAAAGTACAGTTGCCACATTGAAGGAGATTGGGATTACAGGCGAATGGGTTCTCTCCGGCAGAGAAGCCGTTGAGCGCTGTTATGCACGTCATGAGCTAAAAAATGATTACTTTGCTGTTATTTTAGACTGGAAGATGCCGGATATGGATGGCATAGAAACAGCCAGACAGATCCGGAAGCGGATAGGTAAAGAAATTACCATCATTGTACTGACATCTTATGAATTTAGCGAGATGGAAGAAGAAGCAAAGGCGGCGGGCATAGATGCTTTTATTGCAAAACCGCTGTTCCGTTCCCGGCTGACGGCTACACTGCGGCAGTTTACTTCAGGCAGAAAAGAAAATACAGCGAGAAATTATCTGGAGAAACTGTCAGAAGCAGATTATACAGGAAAAAGGATTCTGCTGGTTGAGGATAATGAGTTGAACAGAGAAATTGGTGTTGAAATTTTGCAGATGACAGGGGCAGAAGTGGAAACAGCAGAAAATGGAAAAATCGCAGTTGAAAAAGTGGAAGCTTCTCCGGAAGGATTGTATGATCTTGTTTTTATGGATATCCAAATGCCTGTCATGAATGGTTATGAGGCAACTGCAGCAATCAGGAGCCTTAAGGGCAAACAGGGAAAACTGCCGATTGTTGCTATGACTGCCAATGCTTTTGCAGAAGACGTACAGCTTGCAAAAAATACAGGCATGAATGGACATATCGCGAAACCGCTGGATATGAATAAGCTGAATGATGTTCTGGAAAACTGGCTGTAATTGCCTTCCTGAATGCATGGGAAAAGCAGCTAGGAAACACAACTTCTGGATAAGATGTCTGCAGATTTTACTTCTGTCTATTATGTTGAATTAAATACCGGTTCCTTTGAAATTCTCCATTTGAGTGCTGGGACCAACGTAAAAAAATGAATCTGAAGCAGTATGATGATTTCAATTATTTCGTTGACCAATATACGATCCAGTATCTGTATGAGAAAGAAAGAGAGAAATTTAAAAACTGGCTTTCGACAGGGCATCTGAAGGAACAGCTTTCCCGGAGTGAACGCATTACATACCATTATAGAAGCAAACCGAATCCGGAACATCATAAATTTTTTGAAGTGCGGGCAAGCAGAAGATATCAATGATATTGTCAAGATTAGATAAAATCATCCATACCGACGGAAAACATAAATTATGTTTTTGACCTCTTTCGCCGCAAACAGAAGCAAGCATGCATATCATCTGGAAAAATATCAAGTATTTTCTAAAGCGTCTGAAAAATTTTTAGAAAAATTGAAATTAATTTCTTTATGATAATTTATAAAAGGGGCTGCCGCTCATCATCTATTATTAATTTTGCATGGATATTCGCTGATAATAGGTATTTATGATATCCTGTAAAGTAATCATATTCATTTTTTCTTCAGCAGTTTTTTGGATTTCATGATAGAATCCCTGCAAAGACAACTGAATATTAATGCCAACGCCGCAATCAGGGTTGGTATGAGTATCTAAATGAAGCAGCGGTTTCTCACCTTCCACTGCTTTATAAGTTCATTTTCTTCTGTACATTTTTCCAGCTGAACTTCTTCCGGCCACACACCTCCATCCTTCTTATATGACGGATATTCCACTCTGGCCATCTCAAGTTTCATTTCCTGAAGATTTTGTTCCAGCTTCACATATAACTGTACAGCCTGTTTTTTCAGTTCTTCCTGTATCCTGTAGTAAAACCGCGTCTGAAATATTCTGGAAAATATCTTTTTCCGTTCCCTGGACTCAGCCAGCAAAAGCTTGAGAAATTCTCCCTGTGCAATCATGGAAATCTGCGTAAACTGGTCTGCATCCAGTCCGATAATCTCGGAAATCTTCTGATCTGTCTCTCTTTTCTTTCCTTTGAATATGCTGCCGTCCGGCAATGTCAGTTCTACCTTCGGAGTTTCTTTCACATATCTCGGCGACCCGTCTGCATATCTTCTTTTCCCAAGTCGTAGATATTCCGGGTTTCTTCGTATCTTGTATTCTTTCTTTTGATACAAAAAAGTGTACTCTACATAAGTACTCGTTTCTTCTCCAGCATACTGGCTTCGCATCATATTTCCATCTCTGCGTCCGCCACTCGTCCGGTCATACAGTGCATACATGATTGCATCAAAGATAGTTGTTTTTCCTGCACCTGTATCTC
>ERZ827088.4417-NODE-4417-length-11686-cov-3.834838_pt1 | contig 11686 bp, 8 predicted proteins | sample MGYA00519922_ERZ827088 | MGnify/ENA primary metagenome ERZ827088 (study PRJEB31778, sample SAMEA3449254) | human gut metagenome | biome: human gut; feature: human-associated habitat; material: faeces | place: United Kingdom | collected 2010/2012 ... | reverse complement strand
TTAATTTAGCTAAGCCAATACCTGTTATTACACCTGCAATACCTCCAATTGAAGTAAGTACTATCGCTTCAGTTAAGAATTGAAATAGGATGGCTTTTTTCTTAGCACCAATGGCTTTTTTAAGACCAATTTCTTTCGTTCTTTCTGTTACTGTTACTAACATGATGTTCATAACACCAATACCACCAACAAGTAAGGAAATACCGGCAATCCAGATTAACATGGCATTTGTGGATTTAGAAAGATTTTGAATATCTTTTGCCTGCTTCAATAAGTCTTGTGCTTTGTATTGAACATTTGAAGAAGAGACATATGTATTTAATACATCGGCTGCTTCTTTTCCAACACTAGTCATATTTGAAGTTGCATCCACCTTCAGTAAAGCACTTTGAGGTTCATCAAACTGATAGAATAATGGCCAAGACTCAATAGGAACATAGACTTTAGAACCAGTAGATTGATTGTATGTATAATATTCATCAATGCTATCCATAGAAGGTTCAAAATTTTCTTTATTGGCACAAACACCAACAATGGTGAATGGTGTTGAAGAAATTTCTATGGTTTTACCGATTGGATCATCTTCGCCAAATAGAAGTCTTGCGCTTGTTTCGTCTAAGACGGCAACTTGTCTAAATTTTTTGTTGTCTTTATCTGTAATGCCTCTTCCTTTTTTGATAGTTAACCCGCTAATAGAGAAATAATCTTGTTGGACACCCATGATGTATCCACCGTCTAAAGATGTATTATTGCGGAAGATGGCTTGATAACTTTGCCTAGAACGATACAGAGAAACACCTTCTACGTGATCAATGTTTTTTAAGGATTTAAGTGTGTCTTTTGAAACAGTTGGAACTCCATTAGGAATACCAGAATCAAAAGAGTATTCCCAATCTTCTTGATACAAAGCTAGTTTTACTGTGTTATTTCCGGAACCAATTAAATTCTTTTCAATCTGATCATTTGTCCCTTTAATTGTAGAAACAATCGCAATGATAGAGGCAATCCCAATAATGATTCCTAGCATTGTAAGAAATGATCGCATTTTATGCGTAAAAATACCTCGAAATGATAATCTTATGTTTTCAATCATGATGTAGCCTCCGAAGATTTTTGCGTCTTAACGCCTTCTTTTGCGTTTTTACTATACGCAAACGCAATATAATCTGTGTCTGAAAGTCCATCTTTGATTTCCATCGTATCGCCCCATACGATTTTTCCAACGGTCACATACTGCTTTTTCAATTTGCCATGAACATCTTTTAAAACATAGTATTTATTTCCTTCTTGTTTGACATAAGCCTTAGAAAGCCAAATCGAACTCGTAGTGTCACCAGCCGAATTGAATGTTAATTCTAAATATTCGCCAGCTTGTATTTTCGATGCATCTTTGGCATAAGCTTCAAAATCATAATAGCTCACATTTGGATTACCTGAACCATTATAGTTACTATTTGAAGAAGGTACAGTATCAATACTTTGGATTTTGGCATCAAACGTTTCTCCACTTGTCCAACAATAGGCAGAAATAGTATCTCCAACTTTAATTTGATTTAACATTAATTCACTAATGCTTCCTTTAATATAAGTTCCTTGTCCACCGGCTACTTCTAAGAAGGTATTTCCATCTTGTAAAGAATCCGATGTTTTTTTGATATTACGAACAATGCCACTTCGTTTTGCACGAATAACTCCATCATTTAATAAAGCTTTATTTTCGCTTAAAGAAAGCTGAGCTTTTTTTAAGCCTAAATCTAAAGTTTTCAGTTCCTGTTTCTTATCACGGATTGCTTTCGCAAGTTCAATTTCTGTATAACCCGATGAGAGATCTTGACTTGGCTTTTGTTCTACTTCCACATATTTCTGTTCTTCCTTTGTGTGTGAAATCACCGAATACATATCGCCTTCATTAATGGATTGTATAGTGGTAAACTTGTCGCAACGAACGAGCCATGAAGAATCAATATCTCCATCATTTGTATACACATCGAATCGTAAGTATTGGTTTAGATTCGCATTGTCTAAAAATAGCTTTCCATACACAAACCCTTGATTTTCGCTTAACTTAAATACATACGGATTCTGTTTAGTTCCAGCTAAAAAGATTTCTTTATTTGGGATTTGTTGTTTATCACTATAATATTCTACAACATCTTTAGAATCATACGCGTTTGTTGAACCATCTGTATATGTATATTCAATCCAATACCAACAGGTATTGTTAGATTCTTTCATTTCTCTTTCTTCTTTCCATAATGATGCCTTTTCATGAGGCCCTTTTTCAGGAGCTTCACTTGTTGTAGAAGTGTAATAGATTTTATAAGCCGTGAAATTCTTTTCAGCTTGTGATAAAGATAGAATATAAGGATATAAACCATTTCCATTTTTTTCAGGAACACCAGGCAATGGTGCAGGAGTATGATCTTGAATTTCTGGTTCTTCGACAACATCTGGAATAGGCGTTGTATTTAATAATTTCTTTAATTCATGCTCGGCAAGTGCAATCGCATTTTGAGCTTTTTCTACATCCAATTGACTTGTATCTACTGCACTTTGAAGTGTAGTTAGGTCATATGACAATAAAGGATCACCTGAATTGACCTGTTGACCTTCTTGTACAAATACTTGTGTAATTGTTTTAGAAGCATCATATAATACGGATTGCCTATCACTATTGGATACAAGACCAGTAGATGTGGATGGGTTATCCCAATACCCTGTATTTAATGTGGATACAGAGTTTACATCGATTTTGTTTGTTGAATTCAAATAAAACTTAATTCCAACTAAGGTAAATGCACATATAGAAGTAATAATAATTCCTTTTTTTATAGAAGGCTTCATAGCACACCTCCTTGTTTATTTTCAATGATTTCTCCATCAATGATATGAAGAATTTTTTTTGCATGACTTGCCACATTGGCATCATGCGTTATCATAATGATTGTTACACCTTCATCATTTAAGGATTTAAATAATTCCATAACTTGTTTTCCGCTTGCTTGATCAAGTGCTCCTGTAGGCTCATCGGCAAGTAGGATTTTTGGATTATTGATAATGGCGCGAGCAATCGCAACACGCTGTTTTTGTCCACCAGATAATTGGCTTGGCTTAAATGAAATACGATCTTGTAAACCTACTTTATTTAATACATCTATAGCTCTTTGATTTCTTTTCTCTTTATCAATACCTGCATAAATCAAAGGTAAAGCTACATTTTCTTGAGCGGTTTCCGAACTTAGAAGATTGAAGTTTTGGAATACAAAGCCAATCTTATTTAAACGAAGATCACTTAATGCATCATCATTCATTTCAGAAATATCTTCATCTTCAAATAGATACGTACCCAAACTTGCTCGATCTAAACATCCAATGATATTCATAAGTGTTGTTTTACCTGAGCCGCTAGGTCCCATAATCGCAATATAGTCACCTTGTACGACTTCAAGACTGACATCCTTTAATACAGGAACAATCATAGGTTCTTTACCGTAGTTCTTATAAATATTTTGTATATTAAGAAGCATTGGCATCACCATCCGTTTCCGTCTGATATTCTGTAGTTGTTTTCATTCCTTCTGAATAAGAATCATCAGCCCACGCGATATAGTCATCAACGTTGAGTCCTGATTTGATTTTTGTGGTATAGGTTTCTTCATCTGTTTTACCAAGTTCTACTTTTCTTTTCTTTAATTTACCACGTTCAGATACCCATACATATGAATTTCCATTGTCATCCGAAACAATAAAACTTGCATCTAGCCAGATACCTTTTTTCTTTGTAGATTGGCCATTATCCGCTTCAATATATACGTGTTGTCCAAGCATTAAACCTTTGTTGTTGTCTAAAGAGACATAGAAAGGGTATTTGGATGCAGATTCCCCTGAATCCGCTCCATAAAAGTTATTGTTCGAATTCGATTGAGGCTCTGTTTCTACTTTTGTGACAGTCCCCTTATAGATTTGATCTTCATTTACACGACTTCTGACAATGACACTTGTCCCTTCAGAAATGGTGCCCATTTCACTAATAGAGCCTTTCACTCTAAAATCTGTAGTTTGCGTAATGGATACTAACGGTTTTTGGTTTCCACTCTCATCCGTTCCACCATCTTTATTTACTTCTTTAATAATTCCATCAATAGTAGAAAGGACAGTAGAATTTTCAATTTGTTTATTCAACTGATCGATTTCAGTTTGTGTAGCTTTGATTGTGTTTTGAGCTTGACGAATCGCATAACTCGCATCATTGATTCGTGCCTGAATCTCTACTTTATCTCCACCCTTATTTAGTTCGGCCTTATAATCTTCAATTGTATTATTTTGAGCGGCGATTTCATTGTTTTGGGCTTCAATATCTAATTTTTTTTGTGCAATCGAATTCGCTGCTTCTGTAGTGTCATAAGAAAATAATTTATCTCCTTTACTTACTTTTTGCCCTTCTTTTACATACATATCTGTAATGGATTTGTTTCCATCTTGATTAATATCAACTGTTTCTGAGGATTCTACAACACCTGAATAACGATTTTCCGTATAGGAAGATCCGATGATTGTTGAAACTTTTTGAACATAGATGTTTCCATTACTTGATTCCTTTGGAAACAAGTAATAAATGCCGATAACAACGATTAAAAGGCATGCTGAGATTAAAATTATAATTTTAGTCTTTTTTTTCATATTATTCTCCTGAAATTTAGTGTTATATGTATAGTATATCAAATACTGGTATAGAAAATTCCTTAAAAATACTTAAATTATGGTATACTTTAAAGGTTGTTAAAAAGAGAGGGATATTAACAAATGAATTCACTAAAACCGATGTTACTTTCATCACTTAAAAGCTATGATAAGTCTCAGTTTTTCAAAGATGTGACAGCTGGAATTATCGTCGCTATTATCGCATTACCATTATCGATTGCATTAGCACTTGCTTCTGGCGTTGGACCGGAAGCCGGTATATTTACTGCAATTGTGGCAGGTTTTGTCATTTCAGCACTAGGCGGAAGCAGTGTACAAATTGCAGGACCGACTGCTGCATTTGCGACGATTGTTGCTGGAATTGTAGCGCATGATGGAATGGATGGCCTTGTCGTTGCCACAATTCTTGCAGGTATTTTTTTGATTTTGATGGGTCTATGTCATTTTGGAAGTCTAATCAAGTTTATTCCATTTACTATTACGACAGGTTTTACTTCGGGTATTGCCGTTACGATTGTGATTGGACAATTAAAAGATTTTTTTGGATTAACTTATCCAACGGGAGTAAAGCCTATTGAGACGGTTGAAAAATTTGAGACTGTAATCCATAATTTTTCTACAATGAATATGGATGCCGTGATTGTAGGTGTGGTATCTTTAGTTATCTTGATTATTGCTCCATATATCTTTAAAAGAATCCCAGGCTCACTTTTAGCCGTTATTGCTGGAATTTTGATGGTTCAATTCTTGCCTTTAAAGGTAAATACAATTGGAAATCTTTATACCATCAGCAATGCATTACCATCTTTACATTTTCCAAGCTCATCATTAAACATGATTCAAAATGCATTACCGAATGCACTAACCATAGCTGTATTAGCGGCCATTGAATCATTACTTTCTTGTGTTGTTGCTGATGGCATGATTAATGGAAAACATCGTTCGGATATGGAACTTGTTGCGCAGGGTGCTGGAAATATTGCGTCAGCTTTATTTGGAGGAATTCCTGCCACGGGTGCTATCGCAAGAACGGCTGCCAATATTAAAAATGGAGGAAAAACACCGATTGCCGGTATGGTGCACTCTATCACATTAGTAATTGTATTGGTTGTTTTAATGCCATATGCCGGAATGATTCCGATGCCTACCATTGCAGCAATTTTATTTATCGTCGCATACAATATGTGCCAATGGCGTACCTTTGTGAACTTAGCTAAAACAGCACCTAAGAGTGATATTATAGTTTTAGTCACTTCATTTGTGCTAACTGTAATTTTTGATTTGGTTGTGGCCATTGAAGTGGGAATGGTACTTGCTTGTTTATTATTCATTAAACGTATGAGTGAAGAAACAAAAGTCAATGGCTGGACATATGTAGATGAGGATACACTCGATGTTGATGAACACCTTCAAAAGCTTCCCCTTCAGATTCGCGTCTATGAGATTTCAGGACCCTTGTTCTTTGGAGCGACCAGTGTGATTGAAGAAATTGTGGTAAAAGATTTTACAACATGTCTAGTTCTTCGTATGCGCAGTGTTCCTTCATTAGATAGTACAGCACTAAACGCATTAAAAGATTTAGTTCAAGTTTGTGAATCCAAAGGAATCACGATTGTATTTTCACATGTGAATGATCAACCGATGAAGGTCATGGAAAAGGCAGGCTTTATTGAGCTTGTGGGAGAAGAAAACTTCCAACCAAGTATCAGTGCAGCACTAGATCGTGCTGAAGAAATTGTTCATAGTAAACAAGAAAAGACTTTTTCTGCAAAAAAGTCACACGTCTAAATGACGTGCCAGGTTCGTTTCCAGTCATCCGGTAACATTTCAATATTCACTCCATCTTTCTGAATCATTCGGTTTCCCGATTCACTCAGAAAGATGGAGTTTTTATTGTATGCTTTATTTATAAATACTTCAGAATTTCATCCATGATCTATGTACCTATCATCCAGTAAGATATCATAAACTTCTAGTTCTGATTATTTATCTCATTTAATCCACAAATCCCATGCCTCTTCGATTGATCACATAGGCTGCACAATAATGTACACTCAATCCTTTGATCTTTGTATACTTTTCTTTTCCAATCTTACTCGTATTTCTTGGATCTACTTTAATTACATCCACTTCATTCATCAAACATTTTCTTTCTAATTTTTCTAATATCTTTTTATACGCAAAACTCGATAATGTTTTATTTTCCTTCTTTGGTCGATAGAGCATCCTAGTTTTCAACTGCTTGAAATTCAAGTCTTCAACTACAAGACTCTTCTTCTTGGATTTACAATATTCCATGATTTCAATGGCCAGCTGATACAGTTCTTCATTTCGTTTATTTTTAGTATTCTCTTTATGGATTGGATACTTCTTGATTAGAACGATGTTTCCATCCATATTGGTTTCACATAGTGCTATATGGTCAACATTGATATCGATTCCTACAGCTCCATACAATGTATTAGTCTTTGGAAGATTCATATGTTTTTCAAATATAGCTTTCACAATAAAGTATTCACCATAATCCATCAGTTCATAAGCTACTGCCTTATTGGGTGAGTTGTGTTTTTCATTGACTCTTGCATACAATTCATCTTTGTATTTATGAAACTGCACCTTGAATACAATGTCTTTCTGAGTACTTCGATAGGTCAACATATCAGTATCAACATTCAATTTGAAAAGGTTGTTTGAATACTTGCCCTGTCTTCTACCAGTAATAAGCATTCTTCTTTGTCTTCTAAATCTAAAAGTTTCTAAATCACCATTTTTAAGATTCTTTTTACCACCAAAACATACAGAAGGCATCTTTCTTTTAAGCTTGAACTCATTACGGTTTCTTCTGAATTTTAGATTACGAATGATGCTTTTCAATCTTTTGATATTTGGATCCAAGATCTGTACTTCATACAGATAGTCTTCTTCTGTATATTTCTTTTTCTTGGATCTGTTGATCAGTTTCTCTTTTTCCTTTAAAGCCTTCTTCAATTGTTTCTCGTTCTTTTTGATTTTCTTGTTTATCTTTTTAAGACGAGTCTTGATCAAATCACGATCTTCCTTTTCTCTGCATTTAAGACTTTTCACCAAAGCCTTGGCCTCATATATGGCAGACAAAGGAAAATAATCACTTGTACCATAGAAGGACTTGATCATCCTTTGATCTTTTTCTGAATAAGTAACGTCCTTATAGGCACGATCAAAACAGATCTTGAATGCCTTATGAAGCATACAATTATACAGTTTAAGATCCTTTTTAATGATCAATTCTGCTTCTGGTTCCAGATCTTTATAATAGATTCTTTGCAACATTGAAAAGACCTTCATAAGACAAGTCCTCCTGTTCTATCTGACTCTATTATACTATATTTAATGCAAGCTTAATAGATAGATTTGAGACTTTCTAAATTATTTTATTTTTATTATTATATCACCAATGTAAATATGTGATATTCCCCATATTCTCACATGTTCACATTAAATTCACATTGACACTGCATTTTTATTCTATTTGGAAGGGTTTCATTCTATACTTCAATTATGGACACAACTTATCATCCAAACATTCCAATTGAAACTTTATCACTATTAGATTGTGATGTTTTAATACCATTTCACATGTCGTATTTCTCTGTTCCGAAACCAAAATCTTAATATACAAGAAAAGATGAGCAATTATTTACTCATCTAGTTTTTCAATTATTTTTTTAATGTAATAGGTTCTTAGTAAGCCAAAGATCAAGATACAGATTCCTACAATGGAAATGGCTTTTTCTTGATACAACAAGCCAAAAACAAAGACGACAATGCCAAGTCCAGCCAGCTGTAATTGTTTAAAAACAACCTTTTGTTTATCATTCATTAGCGAACAGTTACACCATTAGGCATTTCTTTTGCGACAGTGACAAATGACAAGTCTTTGTCATCTGTAGCACACAAAATCATACCATATGATTCTACACCACGTAATTTTACTGGTTTTAAGTTTGTCACTACGACAACTTGTTTTCCAATCAATTCTTCTGGCTTGTAGTGTTTCGCAATACCACTAACGATTTGACGGACTTCACCACCCAAATCAACTTGTTCAACCAATAAACGATCTGCCTTTGGATGTGGTTCACACTTCAAAATCGTACCTACTTTGAATTGTAGTTTTGCAAAATCATCAATCGTAACTTCTTCTACTTTTTCTTCTTTTTTAGCTACTTCTTTTTCTTTATTAAACTCTTCCATAAATTTCTTTTCATCAATACGCGCAAACAATGGTTCACACTTTTCAACTACATGAATATCTGTTTCTAAGCTTCCAAAAGATTCAGAAGAATCTAAATCCGTTACTTTTGTATTTAAATATGCAAACATCTTTTCTGCAGTTTCAGGTAAGAATGAATGTAATAATACTGCTGAAATACGAATAGATTCTAATAAGTTATATAAAACAGTAGCTAAACGATCTTGTTTTGATTCATCTTTTGCAAGTACCCAAGGCATTGTTTCATCAATGTACTTGTTTGTACGACGAAGCAATGTGAATACTTCATCTAATGCATCACCAACACGAAGTTCTTCCATCTTAGCTTCTACTTTCTTCTTAGTTTCTAAAGCACAAGCTTTTAATTCTTCATCGACTGCTTCACATACATTTGGATTTTTGACTAAACCACCAAAATATTTATTTGACATCGCAATTGTACGAGATACTAAGTTTCCTAAAATGTTTGCCAAGTCCGAATTAATTCTTTCAATCATTAATTCCCAAGTAATCGTTCCATCTTGCGCAAATGGCATTTCGTGTAAACAGTAATAACGAACAGCATCTACACCAAAGTGAGCCACTAAATCTTCGGCATAAATCACATTACCTTTTGATTTAGACATTTTGTCACTTCCCGTAAGCAACCATGGATGCCCGAATACTTTCTTAGGTAAAGGTAAATCCAAAGCCATTAAAATAATTGGCCAATAAATTGTGTGGAAACGTAAAATATCTTTACCAATAATGTGTGTTGCAGGCCAGTATTTGTTGAACTTTTCATCACTAACACCATTGGCATGATAGCCAAGTGTAGTGATATAGTTGCTTAATGCATCAATCCAAACGTATACAACGTGTTTTGGATCAAAGTCAACAGGAACTCCCCATGTAAATGATGTACGAGATACACAAAGATCTTGTAATCCCGGACGCAAGAAGTTATTCAGCATTTCATTCTTACGAGATTCTGGTTGAATGAAATCAGGATGATCTTCAATGTATTTAATTAAGCGAGCCGCATACTTTTGCATATTAAAGAAGTAGGCTTCTTCTTTTGCCTTCTTAACTGGACGACCACAATCTGGGCAACATCCATCTACCAATTGAGATTCTGTCCAGAATGATTCACAAGGCGTACAATACCATCCTTCATATGTTCCTTTATAGATATCTCCTTGATCATATAAACATTTAAAAATGCTTTGTACTTCTTTTACGTGATAATCATCTGTAGTACGCACAAAATAATCATAGCTTGCATTCATTAAATCCCAGTTTGATTTAATTTGAGCAGCCACACCATCCACGAATTCTTGTGGACTTACACCTGCAGCTTTTGCCTTTTCTTCAATTTTTACACCATGCTCATCTGTACCTGTCTGAAAGAATACATCATATCCTTGTGCTCTTTTAAAACGAGCAATCGCATCCGACAAGATAATTTCATATGTATTCCCAATGTGAGGTCTACCTGATGTATACGCAATTGCCGTTGTTAAATAAAATGGTTCTTTCTTTTGTGTCATCTTTATTTCCTCCTATCATACAAATAAAAAAAGCCTTCATCCAAGGACGAAAGCTTCGTGGTACCACCTTAGTTTGTGTTTTCACACCTCAAGCTGTTAACGCCAGCATACGTCTTTACCTACCTATCGATAAAGAAGCTCCAAGACCATCTTCTCTATATATTGTACGCAGATTCACACCAAACCATCTGCTCTCTTTAGTACGCCATATAAATACTCTTCTTTTCTAAGCTTATTGACTTGTTTATTATACGCTATACAACGTATTTTGAGCAAATTTATTTCGCAGCTTTTGTCAAAATTTTTACCAATGGTAAAGCTTTTTCAGGACAATTTGAAACACCCATATGATATTTTGGCTTTGTAGGACCATGATAATCACTACCACAAGATACGAATAATTTGCGTTTCTGAACAATTTTCAACGCAGCCGCAACCGTTTGTTCATGAATATCATTAGAGAAGCATTCCACTCCATCCATACCTAAATCCACAATTTCTTCTAAAACATCATCTGAAATATAATCTAAATGCCAGCTTGATAAAATCGCAATACCTCCAGCACTATGAATCGCATCAATTACTGCTTTCGCATCCGGATAGTTAGCCTTTACATAACAAGGTCCATTCTTACCAAATACATCGGTTTCAAAACGAGACATCGCAACACTCTCACTTTCACAACTATCAATATACTTCTTCACAAAAGGCAATAAACGCGTTCTTTCGTTATGGAACACCATCTTTGTGATTTCTGCTGGTGTAATAGTTTGGAAACGAGAATTTGAAATTAACGAATCTACATCAATACGAATGTCTGAGTAATTTTCGAATTTTTCAACACGCTCCATGGATAAATCTTTTTCACGCTTCAAAGAATTTTGTTCTAACACTTCAAACGCTTCATTCGTCCAGTCAATATAATAACCTAGAATACGTACTCGCATTCTTTTATATTGTGCATCCACTTCCACGCCTGGAATATATTGAATGTTGTACAAACTTGAAAAACGAACCGCTGCCGCATTTGCCCTTGCACAGTTGTGGTCTGTGATTGAGATAACTTCCAAGCGATTTTCTTTGGCTTGTTTGAATAATTCTTCTACATCATAATAACCATCATCACTGTAGTTTGAACGAATATGTAAATCGATTGGAGTCACAACCAACTCTTCTTTTACTAAAGCTGGTTCTACCTTTGTTT
>ERZ827088.4415-NODE-4415-length-11692-cov-3.229183_pt1 | contig 11692 bp, 9 predicted proteins | sample MGYA00519922_ERZ827088 | MGnify/ENA primary metagenome ERZ827088 (study PRJEB31778, sample SAMEA3449254) | human gut metagenome | biome: human gut; feature: human-associated habitat; material: faeces | place: United Kingdom | collected 2010/2012 ... | reverse complement strand
GATTGCAAAGATCAAAGTATTGCCGGCCAGCTTGGAATATTTATCGCCGGTCTTTTTTTCGTTTTCCAAGGGAATTTCCCTCCGTTTTTACGATAGATTATCTTTTCAGCAGCTCCCGCCGGGCTTTCCAGTCCGGCAGCAGCTTTTCCACCTCTGCCCAGAAAGCCGGGCTGTGGTTCAACTGCAAAAAGTGGCAGTACTCGTGTACTACCACATAGATCTGCGCCGCAGGAGGCTGGTTATACAGCTGCAAAGCAAAGGTGATCTGCCGCTTAGCCGGGCAGCACACGCCCCAGCAGCTTGTCATGCTGCGCACTTTCAGGATAGGCTTCTGCCCGCCCAGCACCCCGGCAAAGGCCGGGTAGACCTTATCGCTCATGGCAGTAAAGTAGGCCAGCGCCGTGGCTTTATCCGGCAGGTCGGCGTTGTCCCTGTTCAGCTTGGCAATGTTCTTCACCCGGGTATCCCGGATCCACTGGGCGTTTTGCAGCACAAAACGGTCAGCCTGCTCCAGACTGGCCGTCAAAGGGATGCTTACCATCACGGTGCCGTTGCTGCGCACCCGCAGATGCAGCTGCTTTACCTTTTTGCGCACCAGCTCGTACTGGATGCCCTCCACGCTGCGCAGCTGGGTGCACGGCTTTGTCGGCATCTCAGGCCTTGCTCCGCATCAGGCGGCCAAGGGGCAGCTGCGCCAGCACCACGGCGGCAAACAGCAGCACGCAGCCGGTAGATTCCCGGAAAGAAAGGTTCTGGTGCAGCAGCAGCCAGCCGCCCAGGGCGCTGAACACGCTTTCCAGACACATGATCAGGCTGGCAACGGCGGGGTTCAGGTCCCGCTGACCCAGAATCTGCAGGGTGTAGGCCACGCCGCTGGACATCACGCCGCAGTACAGGATGGGCCCGGCGTAGGTGACAAACTCTGCCATGGCAGGCTGCTCGAACAAAAACGCCGCCACGGTGCTTTCCACCGACACCACAAAAAACTCCACAAGGCTCAGGCGCACGCCGTCCATCTGCGGGGAGAAATGATCCACCGCCATGATCTGGAAGCTGAACAGCACCGCACACAAAAGCAGCAGCCCATCGCTGCTCTGGATGCTGCCAAAGCCGTCCTTCATGCACAGCAGATACAGCCCCACCACGGCAATAGCCATGCTCACCCACAGCTGCGCGCTGCCCTTGCGCCCCAGAAACAGGCCGAACACCGGCACCAGCACCACATACATGGCGGTCAGGAAGCCCGCCTTTGCGGTGGAGGGGTCCAGCGTGATGCCCAGCTGCTGCGCCGCACTGGCCAAAAACAGCAGCGTACCGCACACAAGCCCGGCTTTCAGCAGCTGCTTACGCTCGGCAGAACTCTTGGGCTTGCCGTCCGGCCTGCCCTGCCGGTGGTGCAAGGCGTCAAACGCCTTGACCGTGGGGATCAGCACCAGCACCGCCATCCAGCTGCGCCCTGCCAGAAAGGAGAACGCGCCCATGCCGGAGCCGGCGCTCTGCGCCACAAAAGCTGTGCCCCAGATCAGGGCGCACAGCATCAGCAGCATTGAATTTTTCGTCTGGTTCGTCATCCGGCAATGCCCTCCACCTTCATCAGGCCGTACAGGTAGTACCGGCTGGAATCATACGAGATGGTCACGCGGTACTGCGCCGCCGGGTCCAGCCCGGAAATGGTGCAGCGGTAGTCGGTGCCATCGGTCTTGATATAGTAGGTGCTGTCCGGCACATACTCTGCGCCGCCGTCCACCTTTTTCCACAGTGCCACCTTGAACTTCTGGGTGCCCTCGGCGGTGCCGCAGGCCATGATGTTCACACTGCCGCCCGGCACAGTAAAGTAGCCGGTGTTGCGGCTCCAGATGCCGTTGAACACCGCGTACAGGCAGCCGTCTGCGGTGGCGGTGGCATACTTTGCCGAGGCATCCGCAATGCCCTGAATGATCAGCGGGTCGGTGGTGGATTCTGCCCAGCGGGTGGTGTCCTCCTCCTGCACTTCCTCGGAGTGGCCGGTCACCTTCTGCGCCACCTTTTTCAGGGTCTCCTTGCAGCCGGTCAGGCTAAGCACCATCACCGCCGCCAGCAGCAATGCCAAAAGCTGTTTTTTCATCTTCATAGCTTTCCTCATAGAAACAAAGAAACTTTTCTTTTTCGTGCGTCTCTGCCAACGGGCAGATACAGGGTAAGTATACCGCATTTTGCCGCTCTGCACAAGATACCTGTATTTATTTTGTGCGGTTTGCCGCCTGTTTCTGCACAAATTTTCACCCATTCAGCGCCCGCAGCGCTGCACACTCGGCCTCGGCCAGTGCGGACGCCTCCGCCCCGAACAGGCTGCCGTAGCGGTACAGTGCCCAGCCGCCCGCCGCCTGCTGCCGTAAGTCCTTTACCTGTGCCGCCAGTGCGCTGCCGGTGCTCCAGCCGGATACGCTGTCCGGGTTCGCGCCGCCGTCCCCGGTGCCCACCCGGTACGCGCCCAGCCCAAAGTACAGCGCCACATCCCCCGCCCGGGGATAGCTAAGCCACGCCGGGACGATGTTTTCAAAGGCAAAGCGGGTGCTTCCGGATTGCAAGGTAAAGCCGTAGCCCCAGTACACCTGCGGGCAGAGGTAGTCAATGACCTTTTCCTCCCCGCCCGCCGCCAGCCATGCGGTCACATCGCTGTACTGCTGGTCGAGGTCGTTGTCCGGGTTGCCCTGCGGGCTGATGCCGAACCGCAGGGTGGGGTCTGCCGCCTTTACCGTGCGGTGCACCTTCGCCACCAGCGCGGTAACGTTCTGCCGCCGCCACGCGGCAAGGTCGGCTGCGCCGCTTGCCGCAAACTGCACCGCGTCCACAGCGGCGTCGGTGGTGGGGTAAAAGTAATCGTCAAAGTGGATGCCGTCCACCGGGTAGTTCTGCACAAGCTCTGCCACCCCCTGCACCACATAGTCTGCGGCGGCAGGCACAGCGGGGTTCAGGTACAGCCCCTCCCCGGCGGTGCACAGCCAGTCCGGGTGGGTGTTGGCCAGATTATTCTCTGCCAGATTCGGCGGCATCGCCGCCGAGGAGCGCAGGCGGTAGGGGTTGACCCACGCCTCCACCCCGATGCCCCGGCGGTGCGCCTCGGTCAGAAAGACATCCAGCGGGTCAAAGCCGGGGTCCTTGCCCTGCACCCCGGTGCACAGATGGCTCCACGGGAACAAACTGCTGCGGTACAGCGCATCCCCGAAGGGGCGCACCTGCGCCAACACGGTGTTCAGTCCCAGCCCGACGCAGTTGTCCAGCAGCTGCGCCGCCCCGGCGCGGAAGGTGTCCTCGGTGGAGAAATCCAGCAGCGCCCAGTCCAGATAACTCACCCACACCGCCCGCCACTCGCCGACGGGCAGGGCGGGGTTGGGGGCAGCCTGTGGCGATGGCGCAGGCTCCGCGTTGTTTCCTGTCGGGATAGAACGCAGCAGATAATACGTCAGGGCGGCAGATACGGAGCCGCCCAGTCCGATCAGGAAGGCACGGCGGCCAACCCGGCGCTTGCGGTGCCGGTTCCGCCGCCGCTGGGTCATGCGTCTTCCTCCTGCATCTTGTACAGGCTCAGTGCCGCCCAGCCCCGGGCGCAGGCCAGCAGCACCCAGAGCAGATTGGCCCAGAAGCTCAGGCCTGCCATGCCGCCGTAGACCGTGAGCAGAACAAAGAGCAGGTGGAACGCCTCAGCGGCACCCACCAGCTGCAGCTGGCGCTGGATGGGTCTGCCCTTCTGGTATTCCAATGCCAGAAGGGCGGGCCAGACCAGTGCGGAGAATAAGTAGGCTGCCCAGCCGTTCAGTACATAGCTGAGCATGAGCAGGACAAAGATCAGGAAATAGCTGCGCTTGTCCTTGGGGTCAGAGCCCTTTTCAGCGGCCAGAAACAGGATGGTGATGCCGGTGATGCAGAACGCCACCATCTCCAGAAAAGAAAAATCCATGCCGCCCAGCACGGCAAAGCCGTTGAGCATGGATGCCGCCGCCGCGCACAGCACTGCGCAGAAGATCGGGCGAAAAGATTCCGGTGGCGGCGCGTTTTATTTCCATCCATGCCGAAAGAGACGAGCCTTGCCTGCTGTGCGTGCTTCTGCCCGCCTGCGACACGGGCGCATGGGCCTCCGCCGGGGCTCCGGCGAACCTGAAGCGTTTCGGCATTGTCAGCCGCAGCAAGTCGTTCGCCCATATCCAGCGAGTCATAGGCGACATCGCCCGCAGCAGCGCGCCCGTGCTTATTTTCGGTGAGAGCGGCACCGGCAAGGAACTTCTGGCCAACAGCATTCACCAGCTTTCCGAGCGTTCGCGCGCCCCCATGGTCAAGATCAACTGCGGCGCCATACCGGAAACGCTGCTGGAGGCCGAACTGTTCGGGTACAAGAAAGGGGCCTTTACCGATGCGCGCACGGACAAGGCGGGCCGGTTCAAGCTGGCGGAAGGCGGGACGATATTTCTGGATGAAATAGGGGACATTTCCGCCCAGATGCAGGTCAAGCTGCTGCGCGTGCTGGACAAGCAGGAGTATGACCCGCTCGGTTCCGTGCGCACGGAGCATACGGATGTGCGCGTGGTGGCCGCGACGCACAAGGATCTGTGGGAAATGGTGAAGAACAGGCAATTTAGGCATGACCTCTTTTTCCGGCTCAATGTCATGAGCATTACCATTCCTCCTCTGCGCGAACGCCGGGAAGATATTCCCCTCCTTGCGGATCTGTATATCCGCTCGCACTGCGAACAGGTTCGGGGGAAGGCGCCGAGCCTTTCCCCCGAGGTGCTCCAGATCCTGTACGAACATTCGTTTCCGGGCAATATCAGGGAACTGCACAATATTCTTGAGCATGCCCTTGTGTTGTGCCGGGGCGCGGTGATCACCACGGAACACCTGCCCTCCTATATTTTCAAGGCCATCAAGCTGGAAGACCCCATCCCGGAGGGAAGCCTGCGCGCGCAGGAAGAGGCGTCGATCCGGCGCGCCATGCTGGAGTTCGGCGGCAATGCGGCCAGGGCCGCGTCCTTTCTGGGCATTCATGTGACCACGCTCCGCCGCAAGGCCCGCAAAATGGGGCTTTTTCCCTGGCGGGGATAGGTGAGAACAGCCTTGGCGCATTCCGCTGTCGACCGTACCTGCGGGCAGGACCCGATGTTCCTGCCCGCGGTGTTCACGCCTCCGCTCTCAAACTTCCCCGGCACCGGTCCGGGGAGGAAAGAAGGCGAAAGAGTCTGGTCGTTCCCTCATCTCCGCCGCCTTGTTCGACTGCGTCTTCCAGCAGCGCCGCGATTTCTTCCGTCAGGGGAAGCCATGCGCCCGTCTTTGCCCGCTGCTCCATGACCTGCCGGATATCCTTGAGCAGCAGACGGACGGTGAACCCCGTATCCGGCTCACTGCTCAGCATGCGTTTTCCCTGGTTTTCCAGAACAAAGCCCGCGGCGGAACCTCCGTCGAGCAGGGCTTCGCGCACCCTTGCGGGGTCCGTTCCCGCCGCCTCGCACAGACGGAACGCCTCTCCCACGGCCAGAAGCGAGGCGGAAACGATAAGCTGGTTGCAGGCCTTGGCAATCTGGCCGGAGCCGGAAGGTCCCAGATGGCGGACATGCGTCCCCATGCTTTCCAGTACGGGGCGCGCCCCGGCAAAGGCCGAGGCGTCGCCCCCCGCCCAGATGGCGAGCGTGCCGCTTTCCGCCGCCCGCACACCTCCGGAAACCGGAGCGTCAAGAAAGAATGCGCCGTGCGCCGCGACCCGTTCCGCCAGATTGCGCGCGGCGGAGACGGAGATGGTGCTCATGTCCGCACAGATCAGTCCGGGGCGCGCGCCCCGGCAGACTCCGTCCTCTCCGAGCAGAATATCTTCCACATCCGGCCCGGCGGTGACGCAGGTAAGGAAGATGTCCGCCCCGGCCGCGGCCGCGGCCGGGGAGCCGCAGAGAACGGCCCCGGCCTCGACAAGGTGACGCGCTTTTTCCGGCGAACGCGCCCAGATGCGTACCTCGTATCCTTTCTTCAGCAGATTGCGGACGCAGGGACCGCCCATTCTGCCCAGACCGATGAATCCCACACGCTGCATGGCTTGTTCCTTTCCGAATGTCAGTGCATCAGGCCCGGCAGCCAGGTGCTGAGGGGGGGGAAGGCGATAATGAGCGCCAGACACAGATAGAGACCGATGACAAAGGGCAGAATGGCCCGGAACATGAGGGTGAGGGGAATGTCCGCCAGCCCCTTGACCACGAAGAGGCTGATGCCGAAGGGCGGCGTGATGCCGGCCATGTTCTTGAGCAGCACCATGATGACGCCGAACCAGATGAGATCCCAGTGGAAGGCGTTGGCGATGGGCAGAAACATGGGAATGCAGATCAGGATGAGCGGGGTGTTGGGAATGAAGCAGCCCAGGAAGCTCATGACCACGATGATGGCGAACATGACCCAGTATTCGCCCAGGTGCATGGTGGATATCCATGTGGCCAGCTCCAGCGGAATGCGGCTCATGGTGACGAAATAGCCGAAGAGATTCGCGCCGCACAGAATGGCGAAACAGACAATGATGGCCTTGGAAGTGGAAGTCAGAGCCTCGGAAAAACTCTTCCAGGTAAAGCGGCGCAGGGCCAGGGCAAATGCCAGGGTGGCGAATGCGCCGATGCCGCCCCCTTCCGTGGCGGTAAAGAGCCCCGCATAGATGCCGCCGATGGCCACCACGAAAATAAGCAGAATCGGCAGCGCCATGATCAGGGATTTCGCTTTTTCCGTGCCGGAAACGGCGGGGCTGGCGGGGCCGAGGGCGGGATTGCGCCATACCCTGTACCAGATGACCAGCATGAAGCAGAGCATGCAGGTGATGCCGGGCAGTACGCCCGCCATGAACAGATCGCCGATGGACTGATCGGCCAGCACGCCGTAGATGATGAAGGACGTGCTGGGCGGAATGAGCGAGCCGATGGTGCCGGAAGCCGCGAGCGTGCCCACGGAAAGGGCGTCGTCGTAGCCGTTGCGGCGCATTTCCGGCAGGGCGATGGTGGTCATGGCCACATTGCAGGCGACATTGTCTCCGACGACCGCGCCGAAGGCCGTGCAGGCCGCCACGCTGCCGTGCGCGAGGCCTCCGCGGGCGTGTCCCATCCAGGCCCGGAAACAGCGGAACAGATCCTGCCCGAACTGGCTGTAGAAACACAGGTAGCCCATGAGCAGGAAGAACATGAGCGGAGACCAGTTGTAACTGGCCACTGTGGTGAACCACGTCTTGCCGAGCAGATTGAACGCGCCGCCGGGGCCGCGCAGGGTGCAGATGAAGATGAAGGCCGCGGCCATGAGCGCGTAGGCGATGGGCATGCCCATGAAGAAGAGGGCGAACATGAATACCAGCCCGAGGATTCCCACCGGAATGGCCTGGGAGAGCGGCGTGCGGTGCATGGCGAAGAGAATGCCGAGCGCAAGAGGGATGAGGGCGAGGCAGAGCATGGCGCACACGCCGGCGGCGCTGTCGCGCTCAAGGGCGTCCGCAAGTCTGGTCAGCACGTCGTGCAGCAGCGCAATCACAATGAGCGCGCATCCGGCGGCCGCATACAGAATGAAGGGCAGGAAATGGATATGCCAGGTCGGCGTGACCAGTGTGGAGCTTTTGAAGGCGTAGTCGATCATTGTCTTGATGCAGAACACGACAATGACAAGGCTCCAGAGATCCGTGGCGAAGCCCAGACGGTTTTCTCCCGTTTTCGACAGGCGGGAGGTGATGATGTCCATGTTGACATGCGCGTGGTTCCATTGGGCGTGGGCTACGGAGCCGAAAAACATCACGACCATGAGCAGTTCGGTGATTTCAATGGTTCCGCTGATGGGTCTGTCGATGGTGGTGCGCAGAACCACATCAAGGAAGGTCAGGGCGACCATGCCCAGAAAGACATACATGGAAATGGCGCTGCAGAACGTGCTGAACGGCCGGAAACGTTCAAGGGCCGATGCGGCCGTGCGCAGAATACGCGCGGAGGCCGGGGCGGAATCCGCCGCTGTATGGGTACTCATCGAAAATTCCTTTCTGGTTTGAGACCTCCCCCTGTTCAGGGGGAAAAGAGTGGTTGACAAGACGGCGAAACCGATGAAATCCGTTTGCAACTCCTCCCTTCAGGGAGGGGCAATCCGCACGCCCCCTGTCCGTCGGCCGCTTCAGTCAGTCGGCGGATGGGGCGACTGTGGATTGAAACATCGAAAGAATTTCTTCTGGTTGAAGCGCTTTGCTCTTGAAAATACCTGCCAGTCAGGACCCTGTTTCTGATCCGCAGGTTTCACGCCTCCATCGGAGCAGCCGCAAGTGAATTGCGGCTGCTCCGATGTCGCGGCGGAGTCCGAGCGACTTCACGTTCGTCCGCCGGTTTCGGAGAGGGCAGGGAACAATCCGCCTGTATTCGTCCGCCGAAGCGGGTGGCCTCAGTTCCCCGCAAGTCCGCTGATGGAGGATTCCGCCCAGGGAGCGGTATATGTTTCCTCAAGTTCGCGGAATTTTGCCAGCATGGCTTCGCCGGGCATGTCCGCCCTGTTCATGGCGTCCACCCACAGCTGATCGATGGGTTCAAGCAGTTTGTCCGCCTTCGCATAGTCCTCGTCGGAAAGAACCAGCAGTTCGCCCTTCATTTCCGTGACATAGCGTTTCAGGGAATTATACTGGGTGCCGTTCCAGAAATCGGTGAACAGTTTTCGGGCGAAATCGCCTGAAACATCGTCCACCACTTTCTTGAGATCGTCGGGCAGACTGTCGTAGCTGTCCTGGTTCATGGTCAGATAAAAGAGCGAACCGCGCAGGTTGAGCAGGGTATAGTACTTGACCAGCTCGCCGAGGCGGCGGGCGGTAATGACGTCCGGGTCTCCGATGAATCCCTCTATGACGCCCTTTTCAATGCTCATGTACATGTCCGGCATGTTGATGCCTACCACGGTGATGCCCAGCGCGCGGGCGCGGTCAAGGGCGATGCCTCCGCCGGGAACGCCGAGCTTGAGCCCCCGGAGATCTTCCAGTCTGGTGATTTTTTTGTTGGTGCCGATGCACACGCCCACGGGCATGCCCTCGGTCAGCAGATATCTGGTGCCTTCCCAGTCTCTGGCCGCGGCTTCGGGAAAGGCCTTTTCCATGGCCTCGGCCATGGCTGCGGGGTCTTCCAGGGAACGGCTGGGCCTGACAATGCTGTAAAGCTGTTCATGGAAGAGAAAGCGCCCCACGCCTACCGCATAGGAGGATTCGCCCATGTCCGCAATGCCGTTGCGGACGGATTCCATGACTTCCTGCTGGCTGCTGAGAGCCCCGGCGAAATAGGGTTCGATTTTGATGCGCCCCGCGCTGCGTTTTTCAATTTCTTCGACCCAGGGCTTGATGGCCTGGGTCCATCTCTGGTGGGTGGGGGGAATGGCGAGGTTCAGGGAAAAGGTGAATTCCGGTTCTGCCGCATGGGCGGCCTGACGGAAGGCTCCGGGCAGCAGCATGGTTGCGGCGGTCAGCGCCGCAATAAACAGTCTGGCCATGACAATCTCCTCATTTCCGTTGTGTTGCGCGGAAGTGCCGGATTCGGACTCTCTGCGGAAAGAGTCCTGCCGTTTGCGAGCCGTAAGAGAATGATGGAATCTTAAAGCAAAAAGCAGGCCAACACCGGAAAAAAAACGGAGAGGCGGCGTTCCGGAACGGCCGGTGAACTGCGGAGAGAGGCTTTCGGGAGATTTTCAAATATCGAAATGTGTTGAGAAAAAGACCGGACGGTATGGCAGAAGCGGAGAAAGGACGATTTTTTAAGAAAAAGAGAAGCAATCTGCACCGGCATCAGGTGAGAGGGTGATAGTTAACAAGTTTGAATATCATGAAAAAAGCAAAATGCATCTTAATGATGCAAGATGCTTTTTTCTGTGGGGCAGGATGTTTGACTTCCCTGTCCTGCAGAGGAGGGGAGAGAGCGACGCAGAGGAAATATGTTTGTAATACATTGAATTTAAATATATTTTTATTCATGATTTTCCTTGCTTTTCCGGCTCGGGAGGGTGGCATGGTTTTTGCTTTCAGGGGGCGGGGAAGAAATGCGCGGCTTCCCCGCCTGAACAGAGACTGACTGAGCCGGAAAACGGAATGTCCCGAGCGGAGGGCATGACAAGGAGTTATCATGGGTGAAGCATGTTGTTGTTCCGATCAGGAACTGTTGCTGCGGGAACTCGCGGGCGGCGGAGACAACCCCCACCGGAAGGAGCATCCCCGTCTGTTCGCCATTCTGGACACCTTTGACGGCATGACGCCGGTCATCGACGTACAGCGCGGACGGCTGTTCACGGAATCCATGAGACGGACAGAGGGGCAGCCCCTGGTGCTGCGCTGGGCAAAGGCGCTGAAGCATATTGCCGAGCACATTACGGTATATGTGGAGCCCATGCAGCTTGTTGTGGGGCGCTGCGGCACCGACGCCGGGCGTTACGGCATTCTGTATCCCGAACTGAACGGCGATTTCATGGACGAATCTCTGCGCTCGCTTGCGCACAGGGAAGCGTCTCCCCTGAACGTGAGCGAGGAGGACGTCCGCATCGCGGCGGAGGAAATAGCGCCCTACTGGAAAGGCAGAACCTTTCATGAGGCTCTGAACAGGAGCCTTCCTCCCGAAGCGCACCGGCTGGCCTACAATGACGAGAAGGGATATTCCACCCGTTTCGTGGTCAGTGAAACGGCATCCTATCGTTCTTCCCTGCAATGGGTTCCTGACTATGCCAAGGTGCTGGGCAGGGGATTTTCCGGCATCAGGGAGGAAGCCGAGGCGCGCCTGGCCGCGCTCAATCCTCTCAGCCCGGTGGACAGGCTGAGGCGCAAGCCGTTTCTTGAAGCGGTGATTCTCACATGTGAGGCAGTGGTGCTGTGGGCGCGCCGGCACGCGGAACTTGCCCGGCGGAAGGCGGAAATCGAGCGTGATCCCGTCCGGCGGGCGGAGCTTGCGCTTATTGCCGAGAACTGCGAGAGAGTTCCCGAGTTTCCGGCCCGGAACTTTTACGAGGCCGTGCAGGCCCATTGGTTTACCCAGGCCTTTTCAAGACTTGAACAGCGCACGGGGAGCATTGTGTCGAATGGCCGCATGGATCAGCTGCTCTGGCCCTATTACCGGAAGGACAGGGAGGAGGGGAGGATTACTCCCGCCCGCGCGCTGGAGATTTTCGACTGTCTGTGGCTCCAGATGGCTCAGTTCACGGATCTTACATTGTCTTCCGGCGCAATGGCCACCAAGGAAGGCTATGCCCACTGGGAGGCCGTGACCATCGGCGGCCAGACGCGGGAAGGTTTCGACGCCACCAACGAACTGAGCTATCTTATTCTGGAGTCGCGCCGCGTTTCCCCCATGCCGTATCCTGATCTGGCCGTCCGCATTCATGCTCGTTCGCCCCAGCGCTTCCTGTGGGAGGTGGCGGAAACCATCAAGGTGGGGCAGGGTTATCCCAAGCTGTTCAATGACGAGGAGATTATTCCGCTGCATCTGGCCAAGGGCGCTCCTGAAAAGGATATCTTTGACTATTCCGCCTCCGGCTGCGCCGAGATCCGTATGCCCAACCGGGATACGCTGACTTCGGCAGGCTGCCAGGTCAACCTTGGTGCTGTGCTGGAAATGACGCTGCGCAACGGACGCATGAAAAAGCACGGGAGCGAGCTGCTGGGGCTGGAAACGGGCGATCCCCGCATGTTTTCGGACTGGGAGGCGTTCTGGAGCGC
>ERZ827088.4412-NODE-4412-length-11708-cov-4.614348_pt1 | contig 11708 bp, 9 predicted proteins | sample MGYA00519922_ERZ827088 | MGnify/ENA primary metagenome ERZ827088 (study PRJEB31778, sample SAMEA3449254) | human gut metagenome | biome: human gut; feature: human-associated habitat; material: faeces | place: United Kingdom | collected 2010/2012 ... | reverse complement strand
GTGCGGACGGCACCGCCGTCAGCTTCTGCGCCCCGGAGGAGCAGGAGTATCTGGCCGGCATCGAAAAGCTGAACCGCCGGAAGATCCCAGTGGTGTCCGGCCACCCGTGGGACGGCGTGCCCGCCCCGGTGCGCCCGGAGCCGCCCGTGCGCGGCAAAAAGCCCAAAGCTGCCCCCGAACAGGCCGGGAAGCAGCCGGAACAGCAGGCAAAGCCCGCGAAGGCAGCGGCCGCCCCTGCAAAGCCTGAAAAAAAGGCTGCTGCCGTGCCCAAAGCGCAGGCAAAGCAGCCCGTAAAACTGGAAAAAGAGGAACGAACCATGGATGATCCCAAGCGTACTTCCGGCGGGCGCAGCAATGACCGCCGTTCCAACAATAACAACAACAGCCGCCCCCGCCGGGAGCAGAACGCCCCGGCCCGCGGCAGCAATGCCCAGCCCAAATTTGACCCGCACTTTGTGAGCGCCCCGGAGGCAACGCCGCTGCGCTCGGCCAGAAAGGCCCCGGCTGCTCCCGCTGCCCCGGCCATCAAGACCGCGCAGGGTGCTCAGGCCGTGCAGGGCCAGAATGCCCCGAACGGCGACCGCCGCAATGCAGGCCGCCGCAGCGACCGGAACACCCCGAACGACCGCAATGCCCGCCCGGCTGCAGCCGGTGGTGCAGGCCGTGCTCCGCGCAGTGAACGCAATGAGCGCACTGGCAGCCCCCGCAGTGCCGCCGGCGGCGCAGGCCGCGCCCCCAAGGCCGACACCGGCCGCCGCAGCCGTCAGCCCGCTGCAAAGGACGAGGACCCGGGCCTTGTGCTCATCAGCCGCCGCCCGCCGCAGCAGAAGTTCACGAACTTTGAGGAGTACATGAACGCCCACGGCGGTGCCACCGCCCCCATTGAGGACCACAGCGACGAGGTATGAACCTGAACGAATTTGCCCCCTGGCAGTGCCCCCTGTGCGGCGCGCCGCTTGCCGGGGATGTGTCCCTGAAATGTGCCCGGAACCACAGCTTTGACCGTGCAAAAGAGGGCTACTGGCATCTGCTGCCGGTGCAGAGCATGCGCACCAAAGCCCCCGGAGACAGCAAAGAGATGGTGGCGGCTCGCCGCGCTTTCCTGAACGCCGGATATTACGGGATCTTCGGGCAGGCGGCGGGGGAGCTGTGCCTGGAATACGGCCAGTCTGCCGCCCCGGGTGCCGCACTGCATCTGCTGGATGCAGGCTGCGGCGAGGGCTGGTATGACCGCTGCATCGCGCAGCAGTTTGCCAAAGCGGGCAGGCCGCTGCAGCTGGCCGGGTTCGACATTGCCAAGCCTGCCGTGCGTCTGGCCGCCAAAGCATTGCCTGCCGCCTGGTACGCGGTGGCCTCCAGCTTCAGCCAGCCGGTGCGCACCGGCTGGGCCGACCTGCTGCTGAACTGCTTCTCGCCCTTTGCGCAGGAAGAGTTCCAGCGGGTATTGCGCCCCGGCGGACGCATGATCTATGTGGTGCCCGGCGCGGAACACCTCTACCAGATGAAGGCCGTGCTCTACGACACGCCTTACAAGAACCCGGTGCAGGAAGTTGCCTACCCGGGCTTCCGGGCCATCGGCGAGCGGGAAGTACAGGGCACCATCACGGTGCCCCACGACCAGCTGGAAGCGCTGTTCGCCATGACCCCCTATTACTGGAAAACGCCCCGCGACGGTACGGCCCGTCTGGCCGCCCTGCCGGAGCTGACCACCGACATCGCATTCCGGTTTTTGCTGTTTGAGAAGCTGTGACCAAAAAGCTCCCCTGACCACAGGTCAGGGGAGCTTTTTTCATGCGTGATATTCCATCCACTTGCCCTTCCAGGCGTAGAGGATCATGAGCCCGGCGCCCAGTGCCCAGGACACCGGGTAGAGGATGAACACCCCTTCGATGCCGGAGAAGAGGGGCAGCACCCACTGGATCCACACGATGCGGAACAGGCACAAGGACACCAGCAGCACCACCATGGGAGGGATGCTGGCTCCGGTGCCTCGCACCGCACCGGCCAGCCCGTGCAGGATGCTGAGCAAAAAGTAGAAGGGGCAGAACCACCGCATAGCAGCGGCCCCAAAGGCCACCACCGCCTCGTCCTGGGTAAACAGATGCAGAATGGCGTTTTGCCCCAGCAGCAGCAAGGCTCCGGTGATCAGGGTGTACACCACCCCCACCGCTAGGGTGACCCAGGTGCCCTTTTTGACCCGGTCCAGCCGGCCCGCGCCGTAGTTCTGGCCCACAAAGGTGGTGGCGGCCATGCTGATGCTGCTCACCGGCAGGATGTTAAAGCCGTCGATCTTCATGTAGGCGGCAAACCCGGCCATGGCGGCGGCACCGTAGCTGTTCACGCTGGCCTGCACCAGCACGTTGGAAAAGGAGATGACCATGTTCTGGATGCCGGTGGGCAGGCCCACCCGGATGATGCGGGCGGCCATCTTTTTGTGCAGGCGGATCTCGCGGGGGATCACCCGGCAGTCGTCGGTGGATTTTATCAGAAACCGCAGGCTCAGCACGCAGGACACCAGCTGGCTGATATCGGTGGCGATGGCGGCCCCCGCCACGCCCATGCGGAAGATCACGATGAACACCAGATCCAGCACGATGTTGGTCACCGAGGCCCATGCCAGATAGATGAGGGAGCGGCGGGAGTTTCCGGCGGCGTTCAGGATGCCGGCAGTCATGTTGTACACTACACTGAACAGCACGCCGCCAAAATAGATGCGGATGTAGATCACGGCATCCCCCAGCACCTCGGCGGGGGTATTCATGGCCACCAGCAGGGCCCGGCCGCAGGCGATGCCGCCCACGGTGAGCAGCAGGCCCATGATCACGGCGATGGCCAGCGAGGTGTGCACGGCCTCCTGGGCTTCCCGGTGGTCCTTGGCCCCCAGGAACTGCGACACCACCACGCCCGCGCCCACGGCCAGGCCCTGGCTGAAGCCGATGAGCAGGTAGATGGGGGAGCCGCTGGAGCCTACCGCCGCCAGGGCGTTGGCTCCCACAAAGTTGCCTACGATGATGCTGTCGGCGGTGTTGTACAGCTGCTGCAGCAGGTTGCCGAAGATCAGCGGCAGGGCGAACAGCAGCAGGCTCTTCACGATGCTGCCCTCGGTCATCAGATTGTTTTGGGATGGGGTTTCAACGGCGTTTGCCACGGGAGATCTCCTTTCGATGCAGTGGATAAGAACTATCTTTTACCATAACACAAAACCGGGCCGGACACAAGAGCAAAGGCCGCATGCTGCATAATTGCGGCACAGCGGCCCATACTCCCTGCAGAAAGGCAGGGGAGCAGGATGCATGCACAGCACGACCGGCACCGGGGGTGGAACCCCTTCTGGGCGGCACTGGGGGCGGCGCTTCTGGTGCTGGTGCCGCTGGTGGGCGGCACGGTCTTGCTCAGTCGGCAGCAGCTCAGCCGCCAGCTGCGGCAGGCGGCCCGGAGCCAGCAGGGCGTGGCGGTGCAGCTCCCGCGGGAGAGCGACCGCCTGACCGTGCTGGTGTGCACGGCGGGGGAACAGCCGGGCTTTGTGCTGGCCTACCTGAACGCCAGCCAGAACTGTGTGCATCTGCTGGCGGTGCCCGCCGGGCTGCAGGTGACCTTTGCGGACGAGGCCGCGGCACTGGCCGACTGCTACACGGCGGCGGGGCCGGCCCGCTGCCGACAGGCACTGATGGAGTGCCTGCCCCTGCCGGAGGATACCCGATACCTGGCGTTGTCGGAGGCCGTACTGGAGCGCATCACGGCCCGGTACGGGCCGGTGCGGGTGGGCTTTTCCGGGGCGATGACCGCCGGGGAGCTGGCCCGCTATGGCCGCGACAGCCGGGTGCAGGGACTTTCGGCGGCAGAAGCCCACGGCTTTCTGGAATGGACGCGGACGCCGTTGTGCCGCAGGCCCACCGGGCCGCGGCGCGGGGCGCAGTGTGGGATGCTTTCTTCCGCCAGAACCTCGACCTGCTGCCCGGGGCCCTGCCGCAGGCGCTGCGGTCGGTGAGTGCCTCGCTGCTGACCGACCTGACCGCACTGGACCTTGACACACTGGACCGTACGCTGGAATTTCTGGCCAACAACGAAGCGCAGATCGAGACGCAGGTCCTGCCGGGCGACGAGCAGGCCGGGCGTTACACCCTCAACGAGGAGTCCCTTGCGGCGGTGCAGAGCTTTTTCAATGTTTCGCCCACCGACGGGCAGGCGTCATCCGCCAGCGAGCCGTAACCCAGCACAAAGGTGCCAGGGGCGGTGCTGCCGCTGCCGGTCAGGTCGTAGTCGCTGAGCAGGCTCAGCCGCACCCCCTGCGCCCTTGCTGCCGCGTGCAGGGCTGCATCCGGCGGAGCATTGCGCAGGTGTGCCAGCAGGTGCAGGCCGGTGTGCAGGCCGGTGAGGGTGAGTTCGCCGGGGGCAAAGGCAGCGTTCAGGGCAGCAGTCAGAGCGTCGCGGCGGGCCTTGTAGGCCACCCGCTCCCGGGCCAGATGCCGGGTGAAGTAGCCCCCGGTGATGAAGCGGGCCAGCGTCTGCTGCTCAAAGCGGCTCACGGTGCCGGAATACAGCCGGTATTTGGCGTGCCAGGCGGGCAGCAGGTGTTCCGGCAGCACCATGTAGGCAATGCGGATGCCAGGCGCAAGGCTGCGGGAGCAGGTGGACAGGTACACCACCGGGCCGTCGGCCCCGGCCATGCCCTGCAGGCTGGGCAGGGGGCGGGTGTCAAAGCGGAACTCGGAGTCGTAGTCATCCTCAATGATGTAGCGCTGGCCGGGGCGACGGGCAGCCCAGTGCAGCAGCTCGGCCCGGCGGCCGGCCGGCATGGTGACGCCGGTGGGGAACTGGTGGCTGGGGGTAACGTAACACACGGCGGCCCCGGAGCGGTCCAGTGCATCCAGCGAAAGGCCGCCCTCGTCCACGGGCAGGCAGCAGCAGCGCATGCCGGTGTTTTCCAGCACCTGCAAAGCGCGGGGGTAGCCGGGGGTCTCCACGGCGGCGGTGCCGTGCAGCAGCGGGGCCAGCAGGCCCAGCAGATATTCCAGACCGGCACCCACCACCACCTGATGGGCACCGCACTGCACGCCGCGGTATTCGGCCAGATAATCCGCCAGCGCCTGCCGCAGGGCAAGGTCACCCTGGGCGTCGCCGTTGGTCAGCAGCTCCGGGGAGGAGTACAGAAGTTCCTTCTGCAGCCGCGCCCAGGTGCGGAAGGGAAACAGCCCCGGGTCCACGCCCCGGGTGGACAGGTCGTACCGCACCGGCGGTTCCGGCGCGGCGGGCTCCGGCACGGCCGGGGCGGGCGACGGGCCCCGTGCATCCGGCCCGACCTGCGGCAGCGCCAGATATTCCTGTACATAAAAGCCGCTGCGCTCCCGGGCGGCAAGGTAGCCCTCGGCAGCCAGCATCTGGTAGGCGGTGTCCACAGTGTTTACCGAGACCGACAGTTCCGCCGCCAGCCGCCGCTTGCCGGGCATCCGGGTGCCGGCGGGCAGGGCCCCGGTGCGCATCTCTCCGGCCAGACTGCGGTACAGCTGTTCGTACAGCGGCACCCCGGAGCCCGGCTCCAGTGCGGTGGTCAAATGGACCATGATCGTGTCCTCCTCTTTTTGCAGAATGCCAAACTGGCCCCATAAAAAAACTTTATTCTGGGTATTTTCATGAGGTCAGTTCCGCGTATAATAGGAGCATACCCGCCGGACACCCAAATGTCAAGTAGGATGGTGGGTAAGCGGCTGCGTGAGCGATCAAAACTCCGGTGGGGCTTTGAAACGGAAAAGTCCGGCGATGTTGAAATTTGGAGGGAAAGCAATCATGTCTACTACTGCAATGTGGCTGCTGCTGGCAGTCGTTGTCGTTGCCATCGTGTTTGGCAGTGTGCTGTACAAGCGCACCTTCACCACCAAGGAACTGGCCCTTACCGGCGTCATGGCCGCGCTGAGCCTGGTGGCCTACCTGTTTTTCCGGGTGCCGTTCTACGGCGGCTCCTCGTTCCATCTGGGCAACACCTTCACGGCCCTGACCGCCCTGCTGCTGGACGGTGTGTCCGGCGGTCTGGCCGGTGCCATCGGTCTGGCTCTGGCCGACATCCTGGCCGGTGACCCGGGCTACGCCATCACCACCTTTGTGCTCAAGTTCATCATCGGCATCACCTGCGGCGCGGTGGCCCATAAGGCCTTCAAGCTGCGGGAGCTGGACAAGCACAGCAGCGGTTACCTCGTCAAGGTGATCGTGGCCGCGGCCTCCGGCCTGCTGCTGAACGTGTTTACGGACCCGTTCCTGGGCTACTTCCGCAATGTGTACATCTTTGGCCAGGAATACACCGTGGCACAGGCCCTGACCAAGATCGCAGGCGGCGTTACCTTTGTGAACAGCGTGGCCTCCACCGTGTGCGTGGTGGTGCTGTACCTGGCCCTGCGCCCGGCACTGGAGCGTGCCGGGCTGCTGCCCAAGGGCGAAACCAACTAAGCCATCTCTCTCCCCTGATACAAGCACTGCCGCCCCCGTCTGCCGGACCCTATCCCCCGGCGGCCGGGGGCGGTGGTGTTTTTGGCCTGTGGGGCGGTTCCGGCCGTTCTGCTTTGCATTCCGGCGGTGCGTGCGGCATAAGATGGAAAAAGAGCTTGCACATGGGGGCAAAATATGGTATAGTCTTTCTGTCGTGCACAGCTGTGCACAGAGAAAGAACTGGAAAGACGTGCGGGGAAGCATTGCCCTGCACTCTGGAGAAGCCCGCAGCAGCGGGTGCCGAAGGTGTAAGGCCGCAGGGAAAGGCGGCTGTATCTCTCAGGCAAAAGGACAGAGCCATCGTCTGATACGCACAAGGGCACCGCCGGGAATGCGGCGTGCCCGGCAGCGGAAAATGAATGCGCCTGAATTTTGCAGACAGAGCCTTTGGTGGGTTCTGTCTGCTTTTTTGTTTTGTGTAAGAGGGGGAAATCTACCATGCTGGAATGGATCACGCAGATCAACAATGCAGTTAACGGAGTGGTCTGGGGCCCGGCGGGTCTGGCGCTGCTGTTCGGCACCGGCCTGATCATGTCGGTGCGCACCGGATTTTTCCAGTTCCGCAAAATGGGCTACTGGCTCCGGCACACCATCGGAGCCATCTTTACCAACAAGGACGTCACCGCCCACACCAGCAAGGAGGACATGGCCATCAGCCAGTTCCAGAGCATGTGCACGGCGCTGGCGGGCACCATCGGCACCGGCAACATCGTGGGCGTGGCCACGGCCATCGTCTCCGGCGGGCCGGGGGCCATCTTCTGGATGTGGGTCATGGCGTTGCTGGGCATGATGACCAGCTTTTCGGAAAACGTGCTGGGTGTGTACTACCGCCGCAAAAATGAAAAAGGCGAGTGGAGCGGCGGTGCCATGTACTACCTCACCGACGGTCTGGGCGCAAAGAAGGGCTGCAAGCAGCTGGGCAAGGTGCTGGCCGTGCTGTTTGCCTGCTTCTGCATTCTGGCGTCCTTCGGCATCGGCAACATGAGCCAGCTCAACTCCATTGCCGGCAATATGAATGCTGCCTTCGGGGTGCCCACCATCGTCACCGGTCTGGCCCTCATGGTGGTCACGGCGCTCATCGTCATCGGCGGCCTGAAGCGTGTGGCGGCGGTCACCGAAAAGCTGGTGCCGCTCATGGCGCTGTTCTACATTGCCGGTGCGTTGATCATCGTGGTGATGCACGCAGGCAACATCCCGGCAGCCTTCGGGGCCATTTTCAAGGGCGCCTTCAACCTGCAGGCTGCCGGCGGCGGTGCGCTGGGCTACGGCATCAGCCAGACCATCACCTGGGGCTTCAAGCGCGGTGCCTTCTCCAATGAGGCGGGCCTTGGTTCGGCGGTCATGGTCAATTCGGCTTCCAACGTCAAGGAGCCGGTGCATCAGGGCATGTGGGGTGTGTTTGAGGTGTTTGCCGATACCATCGTGGTGTGCACCCTCACCGCCCTGGTCATCCTGACCACCGGCGTGGTGGACCTGCAGAGCGGCGCGGTGCTGGCCAACGTGCAGGACAACGCCTTGGTGGGGCAGGCCTTCACCGCTGCCTTTGGCAGCCTTGGCCCCAAGTTCATCGCCATTTCCATCCTGCTGTTTGCCTACTCCACCACGCTGGGCTGGAGCCACTATGGCACGAAAGCGGTGGAGTACCTGTTCGGCACCACGGGCAGCCGCATCTATAAAGTGGTGTTCGTGGGCATGACCGTGGTGGGCTCCACCATGAAGCTGGGCCTTGCCTGGGACCTGTCCGATACCTTCAACGGCCTGATGATGATCCCGAACCTCATCGGCGTGCTGGCACTGTCCGGTACGGTGGTGGCCATCACGAAAAATTATCTGGACCGCCGGGTGAAGGGGCTGGATATCGAGCCCATGTGGTCGGCCTTTGAGGAGTACCAGAAACAGGAAGAAGCCGAAGCGGCCGCCGAGGAAGCGGCGCAGCGCGGCCAGTAAGACCGGATAAAACGCGGCCGGGCCGTTCCACGCATCGTGGAACGGCCCGGCTTTTTTGTCAATGTTTCTTTTTGCGGGGAGGCTTCTGGGACGGTACAGCCCGGCGCGGTTTTGCCGCACTGCGCCCGGCGGCAAGGCCGCTGCCAAAGGCCCAGTGCAGGTTGAAGCCGCCGCAGCGGCCCACGCAGTCCAGCGTTTCGCCCACAAAGTAAAGGCCGGGACAGCCCTTGAACTGGAAATCCGGTTCCAGCTCGGTGAGGGCAAGGCCGCCGCCGGTGACCTGCGCCTGCTTCCAGCCGCAGGGGGTCAGGCCGTCGAACCGCCAGTGCTTGGCGGTGTGGGCCAGCTTCTGCCACTGGGCGGCGGAGAGCCGGTGCACATCGGCGTCCGGCAAGCCGGCGGCCTGCCACAGGGCACGGCCCAACTTGGCGTTCAGCAGGCCCAGCCAGAAGTCTGCCGCCGTATCGCCCGGCAGCAGGGGGACGCGGGCGGCGAACAGCGCGGAAAGTGCGTCCTCGGCAACGTCCGGGAAGAGGTCCAGCTCCACGGCAGGGCTTTTCACCGCCGGGGTCAGGTGGCGGGTCAGGTCCATGATGCAGATGCCGGACAGGCCGTAGTCGGTGAACTGCACCTCGCCCCGGTAATCTGCCAGCAGGGTGCTGCCGCTGTACAGGGCGGCGTGGGCCTTGGCCCGGATGCCGGCCAGACGCTTGTCCGGCTTTGCACACTGCAAAGCGGTCAGGCAGGGGTACAGCGAGGCCAGTGCACCGCCGCACTGGGCGGCGAACCGGGGGCCGAAGCCGTCGGTGCCGAACTGCGGCCCGGCACTGCCGCCCATGGCACAGACCACGGCATCGGCCCGTAAGCTCTCGTCGGCACCGTCCGCGTTGGAGAACAGCACCACATAGCCGCCCCGGCTCTGGCTCAGGGTCTGCACGGTGCAGCCGGTACGCACCTCCACGCTGCAGCGGGCCAGATGATGCTCCAGCAGGGCCAGCACGTCGGCGGCCTGATTGGAGTAGGGGTATACCCGGCCGGTCTCATCGGTGCGGGTGTAAAGGCCCAGCGCACGAAACCAGCCCAGTGGGTCGGCGGCGTTCACCGTGCGCAGCAGCGCGTCCAGCGCGGCGCGGTCAGCAGAAGAGTAGCTTTCCGGCGTGATGCCCTCGTTGTCGAGGTTGCAGCGGCCGTTGCCGGTGGCCAGCAGCTTTTTGCCCGGGCGGGGGCTGCGCTCCAGCACCGTGACGCGGGCTGTGGGGTCTGTCTGCGCGGCAGTCAGAGCGGCCGCCAGCCCGGCGGCCCCGCCGCCCAGAATGAGGATGTGTGCCATGCCGGCACCTGCCTTTCGTGGTTGGATTTGTGTTTATTGTAGCAGAAGCCCGCCCAAAACACAATGAAGGGGCAAAGAAAAACGGAGCGCGCCCGGCGGGATCTTTGCGCAGGTATAAATTCCCTTGGCTGACAGATACTATGGACACAGCCAATTGCAAGCAAAACCGGAAACAGGGAGGAAACACCGCATGAAAGCAACCGGAATCGTCCGCCGCATTGATGAACTGGGCCGGGTGGTCATCCCCAAGGAGATCCGCCGCACCCAGCGCATCCGGCGCGGGGACCCACTGGAGATCTTTACCACCGGGGACGGGGAAGTGATCTTCAAAAAGTATTCGCCCATCGGGGAGATGAGCACCGTAGCCGCCCAGTACACCGAGGTGCTCAACAAGAGCTTTGCCCTTACCGCCTTTGTGGCCGACCGGGACCACATTCTGGCCGTGAGCGGGGCAGGCCGGCGGGAACTGGCCGACCGCAGCATCAGTCAGCCGCTGGAAAAGCTCATGGACGCCCGCCGCCCCTACCGGAACGAGGGCGAGCCGGACCGGGCCCTGATGCCCTGCGAAGGGGCCGCCCGGGTGCTGCTGTGCGCGGTGCCCATCATCGCGGCGGGGGACGTGGCCGGTGCGGTGGGGCTGCTGACCGAGGACCGCACCGCCACGCCGGACGAAGCCCAGTGTAAGGCCGTGAGCGTGGCGGCGGCCTTTCTGGCAAAGCAGATGGAGGAATAAGGCGGGACGATCTGGAATGCGCGCCGCGCTGCTTTGCGCATAAATAGCGGAAAAAATAGTTTTATTGGTAGTTCCGAAACGCCTGCGGGCGTTTCGGAACTACTTTTTCACGGGAGGGGGATTCCCCCTTTATGACAGAATTATGAATCTTTCAAAACATTTTTGCAAAGCCCTTGACAGCACCGGAAAATTGGCTATAATGGTCTTAGCACTCAGGAACATGGAGTGCTAAACAAGAAAAGCCAAGCAAAAAGGAGGCAGGCGCTATGACGATGGATGCACGCAAACAACGCGTTTTGCAGGCGATCGTGGCGCTGTATGGTCTCGAAGGTGAGCCCGTGGGCAGCAGTGTGCTGGCCAACTACTTTGACATGGCTGTGTCCAGCGCCACCCTTCGCAATGAAATGGCGGCGCTGACAAAGCTGGGCCTGCTGGAACAGCCCCACACCAGTGCGGGCCGCGTGCCCAGCGCCAAGGGCTACCGTTATTATCTCGACAACCTGCTGACGGACGATCAGCCGCTGGACCGCGTGACCCGCGCCCGGGTGGATGCCGTGTTCGCCAGCCTGGATCATGAACCGGAAAAGCTGGCACAGGGTGCCGCCAGAGCGCTGGCCGCCATCAGCGGCTGTACCGCCGCGGTCAGCACCCCCTGCGCCGAGGACCTGTGCATCGCCCATTACGAGGTGGTGCAGGTGGGCCGCAGCGCAGCCGCTGTGCTGGCGGTGACCACCGCCGGTTACGTCCGCACCCGGGTGGCGCGGGTGCGCAGCGGCCTCTCCCGTGAGAAAGCCGCTGCCCTGGCCGCACTGCTGAACCACAGCCTGACCTTTGTGGCGCCGGTGGATCTGTCCGGCCGGATGCTGGCCGAGCTGTGCAGTCAGATCGACCCGGAACTGGTGCCCGTCATCAGCGCCGCCGCCGCCATCCTGCAGGACTCGGTCAAACCCCACGTCTTTCTGGGCGGCGAGCAGCACCTGCTGGACTGGCCGCAGCTGGACGGCAAGGTGGGCGACATCCTCACCCTGCTGAACGACGAGGAACAGGCCGCTGGCCTCATCGCACCCCCCGCAGACCGCAATGAGAGCGTGCTGCTGGGCGAGGATCTGGAGCCGCAGATCCCCGGCATGTGCATCGTGAGCGACCGGTATCTGGTGGGCGGAGGCCTGTGGGGCTCCATTGCCCTGATCGGCCCCACCCGGATGCCCTTCCAGAAGCTGA
>ERZ827088.4401-NODE-4401-length-11728-cov-4.754990_pt1 | contig 11728 bp, 6 predicted proteins | sample MGYA00519922_ERZ827088 | MGnify/ENA primary metagenome ERZ827088 (study PRJEB31778, sample SAMEA3449254) | human gut metagenome | biome: human gut; feature: human-associated habitat; material: faeces | place: United Kingdom | collected 2010/2012 ... | reverse complement strand
TGAGGTGGTGGCGGATGCGTCCGGCTTCGCACATGCCGCTGGCCGACAGGATGACCTTGGGCGTGCGGTCTGTGTTGATCATGCGGGAGTCATCGCTGGTCACGCTGATGCGCAGCCCCGGCACGTTGATGGGATCGATGCCCTTTTCCAGTAAAGCACGGGTCTGGGCATCAAAGCAATCGGGGTCTGTGTCCCGGAAGATGCGGGTGGCCTCGGTAGCCAGCGGGCTGTCGATGTACACCGGGAAATTGCCGTGCCCTTTGACCAGCCCTTTTTCCTTGATCTCCCGCAAAAAATACAGCATCTCCTGCGTGCGTCCCACCGCAAAGCTGGGCACGACCACATTGCCGCCCCGGTCAAAGGTGCGCTGCAAGATTTTAGCCAGCTCGTTCACATAATCCGGGCGCGGGCCGTGCAGCCGGTCACCGTAGGTGGACTCCATGAACACATAGTCCGCCTCGCTGATATAGGCGGGGTCCTTGATGATAGGCTGGTCCAGGTTGCCGATATCGCCGGAAAACACCAGCTTGGTGGTAGTGTCGCCCTCGGTGATCCACAGCTCGATGCTGGCGGAGCCCAGCAGGTGGCCCACATCCACGAACCGCACCTCGATGCCCGGAGCCAGCTCAATGCGCTTGTCGTAGTCCACACCCACGAACAGCTTCATGGCCGCCTCGGCATCCTGCACGGTATACATGGGCTCCACCAGCTCGGCACCGGAGCGCTGGGCCTTGCGGTTCTTCCACTCGGCCTCGAACTCCTGGATGTGGGCAGAGTCCCGCAGCATGATACCGCACAGCTCCACCGTGGGGTTGGTGGCGTAGATTTTGCCCCGGAAGCCGTTGCGCACCAGCAGCGGCAGCATACCGGTGTGGTCGATGTGCGCATGGGTAGCCAGCACCCAGTCGATCTCGCCGGGTGCCACCGGGATGGGCTGGTTCTCGTAGACATCCCTGCCCTGCTCCATGCCGCAGTCGATCAGGAACCGACGGCCCGCGGCTTCCAGCAGCGTACAGCTGCCGGTGACCTCATGGTTCGCGCCCAGAAACGTGATTTTCATCCCAAAACACCTCCGGTTATTCAGGCCAACTTCTCCGGCCGTCCGGCGGTTTCCACGCAAATGCCTAGGGCCATTCCATCGCCCTCCCTACTGCCTGCGGCAGCAGGGTCCCTCCCCAGCGGATCATTTGCTTTGGAAACTGCCGGCCAGCCATACCAAGCCGTGCCTTTTTATTCTGTGCTTTCAGTATAGCACATTTTAAAGGTACACGCCGCACAAATCGGCGGGATTTTTGCGGGCAATCTGCCGAAAGGAGCAAAAAGTTTTTATACAATCTTGACAAACTGCCCCATTCTGTTATAAACTTAGATTTGTATGACGTTCGTTCGTATTTTATGAGTTTGAAATAATAGAGAGGTTGAATTTTTATGGTTCGTAACGATTTGCGCAACGTTGCCATTATCGCTCACGTTGACCACGGCAAGACCACGCTGGTGGATGCCCTGCTGCGTCAGAGCGGCGCTTTCCGCGACAATCAGGCCGTGGCCGAGCGCGTGATGGACAGCGGCGATATCGAGCGTGAGCGCGGCATCACCATTCTGGCTAAGAACTGCTCCTGCACCTACAAGGGCGTCAAGATCAACATCGTCGACACCCCGGGCCACGCCGACTTTGGCGGCGAGGTGGAGCGCGTGCTGAAGATGGTCAACGGCGTACTGCTGCTGGTGGACGCTGCCGAGGGCTGCATGCCCCAGACCCGCTTTGTGCTGCAGAAGGCTCTGCAGCAGAACCTGAGCCTGGTGGTGGCTATCAACAAGATCGACCGTCCTGATGCCCGCATCAAGGAAGTCATCGACGAGGTGCTGTACCTGCTGATGGATCTGGGTGCTACCGACGAGCAGCTGGAGTGCCCCATCCTGTTCTGCTGCGGCCGTGACGGCACCGCCAGCCTGGACCCGGATGTGCCGGGCACCGACCTGATCCCCCTGTTCGACACCCTGCTGAGCACCATCAAGCCGCCCGAGGGCGACCCTGAGGCTCCCTTCCAGATGCTGGTGTCCTCTGTGGACTACAACGACTTCGTGGGCCGCATCGGCATCGGCCGCATCCAGAACGGTGTTGCCAAGGTGGGCGAGGAAGTGGTCGTGTGCGACTGGCACAACCCCGACCTGAAGATGCGCGGCCGTCTGACCAAGCTGTACGACTTCCAGGCCAACGGCCGTCAGCCGTGCGACAACATCACCGCAGGTGATATCGTGGCATTCTCCGGTCTGCCGGACGTGACCATCGGCAACACCCTGTGCAGCCCCTCCAACGTGGAGCCGCTGCCCTTCGTCAAGATCAACGACCCCACCGTGGAGATGACCTTCTCGGTCAACGACAGCCCGCTGGCCGGCCGTGAGGGCAAGTTTGTCACCAGCCGTCAGATCCGCGACCGTCTGCAGAAGGAACTGCTGAAGGACGTGGCCCTGAAGGTGGAGGACTCCGCCACCACTGATTCCTTCCGTGTCATGGGCCGTGGTGAGATGCACCTGTCCATCCTCATCGAGACCATGCGCCGTGAAGGCTATGAGCTGCAGGTCTCTCCCCCGCACGTTCTGACCAAGGTCATCGACGGCAAGACTTACGAGCCCATGGAGCATGTCGTCATCGACGTGCCCACCCAGTATCAGGGTGCCGTCATGACCGGTCTGGGCCAGCGCAAGGCCATCCTACAGCAGATGGAGTCCCTGGGCTCTGACCGTGTGCGTCTGGAGTTCCGGATGCCCAGCCGCGGCCTGTTCGGCTACCGCAACCAGTTCCTGACCGATACCCACGGCGAGGGCATCATCAACCAGATCTTTGACGGCTACGACGTCTGGGCTGGCATGATCGCCAACCGCTCCACCGGTTCTCTGGTCAGCTTTGAGACCGGCGAGGCCGTCACCTACGGCCTGTTCAACGCTCAGCAGCGCGGCACCCTGCTGGTGGGCCCCGGCGAGAAGGTGTACGAGGGCATGGTCATCGGCTACACCGCTTCCGGCGAGGATGTGGACGTGAACGTCTGCAAGACCAAGCACCTGACCAACACCCGTTCTTCCGGCTCCGACGACGCTCTGCGCCTGATCCCCATCAGCAAGCTGAGCCTGGAGGGCTGCCTGGAGTTCCTGGCACAGGACGAGCTGCTGGAGGTCACCCCGGAGAATCTGCGTATCCGTAAGCAGATCCTGAACCACGACCAGCGCATGAAGGCCAAGAGCAAACTGAAGTAATTTCAAAAAAGCATTCTTTTATAGCAGCGCAGAAGCACCTACGGGCGTTTTTGCGCTGCTTTTTTCATAACTGACAAATTACTCAGCATTTTTTGCAAAAAGGGCTTGCAAAAGTGCGGTGACTGCGGTATAATATTTCTCGCAGTCACTGATATGCCTCTTTAGCTCAGTCGGTTAGAGCACCTGACTGTTAATCAGGGTGTCGCCTGTTCGAGTCAGGCAAGAGGCGCCAGCAAGCGATGGATATTCTTCCATCGCTTTTTTGTTTATCTGCATCTTTTTCGCCCTTTCTTTACGGTTCTTAAAAAATATCGCCTTGAAGAACCCTAGTGGTTGTGGTATACTTTTATAAGTTTATAGGCGTGGAAAAGGTACTGTGCAGGCTGCACAGTCTTTTCTGCCCACAGACAGGCGCTCCCCGGTCAGAAGACTGCCGTGCAGGAGCGCAGTTTTTTCGTTGGTCAAATCAGCAGGCAGGCCGGTGGTCTTGTGCGGCAAACGCAGGGCGGCAGGGCAGCTTGGTGTCGTTTGAATAAATCTTGAGAGTAAAAGGAAACATCTATGCGTTATACCTACGTCCGGCAGCACGATACCACCGACTGTGCGGCTGCCTGTCTGGCCATGGTGTGCCTGCACTACAAAAAGGAAGTTACCATTACCCGCCTGCGGGATATGATGGGCACCGACCTGAAAGGCACCAACCTTGTAGGCCTGCAAAAAGCCGCCAATGAACTTGGTTTTACCACCGCCGCAGTCCGCGTGGACCGCGAAAACTTTCTGAGCGATTTCTCGCTTCCCTGTATTGCACAGGTCATCACTGATCAGGGTCTGGCTCACTTTGTTGTGGTGTTCAAAAAGACCACCATCAAGGATGATGGCGCACGCCGCAAGCATATGCTGCAGGACGCCGAGAGCCGCAAGGAAGAAGAGGAAAAAGGCAAAAAACATAAGTGCAAGGATTACGTCATCATCGGCGACCCCGGCACGGAACTGAAAAAGATCAGTCTGGACGAGTTCTACAAGAACTTTACCGGCGTTCTGCTGCTTTTGAACCCCACCTCGGAGTTCAAGGGCGGCAAGATTGAAAAGGGCGGCATGATGAAGCGGTATATCAACCTGCTGCTGCCCCAGAAAAAGCTGTTCTTCTACGCCATCCTCAGTTCGATCATCACCACCATTCTGGGCATCGCGTCCTCCATGTTCAATAAGATCCTGATGGACGAGGTGCTGCCCTACGGGTTGAACAGCCTGCTGGTCACATTGATCCTGGTGTTCAGTGTGGTCAGCATTACCAGCACGCTGATCGGCTTTGTGCGCCAATGGGTGCTGATTCATCTGTCCATCAAGATCGATATCCCGCTGATGCTGGGTTACTTCGGGCACATCTTCAACCTGCCCATGAAGTTCTTTGCCACCCGCAAGACCGGTGATATCACCACCCGTTACTCGGACGCAAACACCATCAAATCTATCTTTACCAGCATCGCGCTGAGCCTTGTGATGGATATCTCCATGGCTGTCATCACCGGTATCATTCTGTTCCGCATGAACGCCATGCTGTTCTCCATCTCGCTGTTCATGGCACTGGTCAGCATCCTGCTGGTGCTGGTGTTCAAGCAGCCCTATAAGCGCATCAACGAAGAGACCATGATCCAGTCGGCTGCCCTCAACAGCCAGATGATCGAGAGCCTGCGCGGCATCGAGACCGTCAAGTGCAACGCCGAAGAGGACCGTGAGCTGGAAGCTCTGGAGCGGGAATACATCAAGAGCCTGAAGATCAGCCTGCGGTCCAGCCGCATCAGCACGGGCCAGGGCCTGATCTCCACCTTCATCTCCACCGGTTTCAGCATGCTGACCACCTATGTGGGCATCAGCCAGGTGCTGCACGGTGAGATGACGCTGGGCGGCTTCATGGCGTTCAGCACCCTGTCCAGCTACTTTACTTCCCCGCTGAGCAACCTGATCAGCCTGCAGATGAGCATTCAGGAAGCCGGCATTTCTATGAAGCGTCTGACCGAGATCATGGATTATCCGGCCGAGGACGAAAACGACGAGGGCAGCGAGCTTACCCCGCTGGAAAAGGTGGAGGGCGACATCGAGTTCAAGGACGTCACCTTCCGCTACGGCAACCGTGCCCCGGCCCTGGACCACATCAGCTTTACCATTCCCGCCGGCAAAAAGGTGGCTCTGGTGGGCAGCAGCGGCAGCGGCAAGTCCACCATCACCAAGCTGCTGCTGAAGTATTACGAGCCCGAAGAGGGCGAGATCGACTTCAACGGCGTGAATCTGGCCGAGTACACCCATGATTCGGTGCGCCGCGCCATTGCCTATGTGCCGCAGAACATTGAGCTGTTCAGCAAGACGATCTACGACAACATCCGCATTTCCCGCATGGATGCCACCATGGAGGAAGTGAAGGAAGCCGCCAAGAAGGCTGATGCCCACGAGTTCATCCGCCATCTGCCGCTGCAGTACAACACCTACCTGGAGGAAGCCGGCAACGGCCTGTCCGGCGGTGAAAAGCAGCGCATTGCATTGGCGCGTGCTTTCCTGAAGGATTCCGGCCTGTACATCCTGGACGAGTCCACGAGCAATCTGGACTTTGCCACCGAGAATCTGATCTTCAACATGATCTACGAGCAGCTGGCCGACCGGTCCATGCTGATCGTAGCTCACCGCCTGTCCACCGTCCGCGACTGCGACCTGATCCTTGTGATGGATCACGGCAAGATCGTGGAGCGCGGCACGCACGACGAGCTGATGGCCAAGGACGGCAAGTATGCTGAGCTGTGGAATATGCAGCAGGGCATCTACCGCCGCCGTGAGCCGGTGGCCAAGCAGCCTGTGGCTGCCGCCGTGGTGGAGGAAGATGACGACGGCGAAGCCTTTACCTACTGATTCGTTGCAGTCGGGTGCGCACCCGATTACATAAAACCGGTTCCCTCCCGGCAGCGCAGCCGGGGAGGAACCGACAAAAGTTCATTATTTGAAGGGAGTAATTCATCATGATGATGCCTGCAAATTTTTCCGCAATCTCTGAGAACGAGATGACCTACGTCAACGGCGGCGCAAGCCTGTCCGAAATCCTGGCCCCCGAGCTGAAGCTCGAGAACTGGCAGAACTTCAACAAGAACATGGTCACCATTATCGGCAACTCTTTCCTGGGCGACTATGTCAGCAACACCGTTGGCACTCTGTTTGGTGGCGCTTACAAGCCCGGCAACCTGGGCAAGGCCTGGTTCAGCTCTGTCAGCGAGTACTACAATAGCGGCTACGATGCCGTTGTCGGTAACGGCACCGACGCCGGGATGACTTATGGCAATACTGCTCTGGGCACTCTGAACGGTGCTCTGAACGCTGGCCTGCGTCTGGCTGGTTCTGCTGCTGCCATCTACAACCTGGCAACCGCCAACGTCAAGAACGGTCTGCCCAGCCTCTTTGACTTCGAGAAGAATGAGACCGTCTTCCCTAAATAAGACTGTCTGATCCTGGCTTTCCGGGGGCCTGAGCAACTGCACCGGTTTCCCCGCCGCACATGCTCCGGATGCAGACAGGTGCGCACCTGTCTGCTGAAAAAGTGCTTTGCGGTTGCGCAGCCGCAAGGTGCCTGACAAGTATGGCAGACGGCAGAGTGCCCTGTGGTATCTCAGCCCCGACAAAAAACGATATGCAGTGTGTTTTCCGGCCCCGCTGCAAAGCGCCGGACCGGTGACAATGCCTCGTTATGGTGTGCCCGGAGGCGTCCTGCCTCCGGGCACATTCTATTTTTCGCATCACCCATTACTGCTACAGTAATAGGTGATCAGAAGCAGAGAAGGTGTGCTCTGCCCTTTCTCTGTCTGTGATTGCCTATTACGGCCTCCCCTTTGCGGAGGAAATTCAACGATAGGACAAAGAGGTATTTCAACATGAACGAGATCAAAGTTGCTGAAAACAAGACCCTCAAACTGACCAATGTCGTGGCACGCCGCATCGCCCCCGAAGAACTGGGCAACATGATGGTGGCGCTGACCCAGCTGCAGAACTTTATCAAGAGCCACAACGCACAGCCCATCGGCCCGCTGGTGCAGGCCCTCAAGATCGGCCCGGCCCCGGAGCATGCCCCGGAGCTGTACCTGATGCAGCAGGCCACCCAGCTGATCACCCAGACCGAGCCCGGCTACGAAGTGGACGCCGTGCTGCGGGTGAAGAACTGCCTGTACGCTCATTATACCGGCCCCATGGCCTACAGCCAGCTGGCAAGCTCCAAGCTGCAGATCCTCGCCTTTGAAAAGGACCTCAAGCTCACCGGTGACAACTACACCATTTTTGTCAGCCAGGACGATGATGACGCCGTGGTTGACGTGTTTATGGAGACCAAGTAACTATGACAACGACCATCCAGAACCTCGATGATCTGCAGGACCGCCGCATTATGATGGACCGGGACGTACCTCCCTACGGGTACGCCTTTGTCATTCTGGTGGGCCTGTTCATGATCTTTCTGCTGGTGTGGAGCACCCGCACCAACCGCATTTACGTCAGCCAGAACTCCGGCACAGTGCAGGCCAGCAACAAGACCTACATCATGTCCAGCTATTCCGGCACCCTCACCGAGCTGTACATCTCCGAGGGCAGCTATGTGAACGAGGGCGACCTCGTGGCCCACATCAAGAGCACCGACCTGGACATGCAGCAGGACAACCTGGAAAGCCAGCTCAAGATCTACCAGACCCAGGTGGACCAGTACAATAAGCTGCTGCAGTGCATCCAGGACGACACGAACTACTTCAGTGAGACCAGTGTCGAGGATCAGCCCTACTACTACCAGTACGAGACCTACAAGAGCCAGGTGGAGCAAAAGACCTTTGACGCTTCGGCTTATCAGGCGGCCGGTTACACCGACGCCCAGATCAAGACCATGATGGAGCAGAACCAGAGCGAGATCCAGGCCCTGTATTACTCCACCATGCAGTCCATCTCCCAGAGCATCACCAGCGCCCAGAGCAACGTGGACAACGTGCAGGCGCAGATCGACGCCCTAAACACCGGTGCCAACGACTACTATCTGTATGCCCCTACCTCCGGCGTGATCCACATGGACAGCCCCTACAAGGAGGGCATGGTGCTGAGCGCAGGCTCCCCGTTGGCCACCGTTGCCAGTGAGAACGATGACCTGGAGATCGTGGCCATGGTCACCGTGAACGACCGCCCGCTGCTGCATGTGGGCGACCCGTGCAAGATCGCCATCACCGGCTTGTCGGAGTATTCCTACGGCACCCTGACCGGTACCGTGACCGCCATCGACAGCGACGTGACCACCAGCACCAGCGCTTCGTACTACAAGATGACCATCAAGCCGGACAGCACCTATGTGGTGAGCCGCAGCGGCGACAAGGTCGATCTTTCCAACGGCATGAGCGTGACCGCCCGCGTGGAATACGATCAGGTCACCTACTTTGAATATGCAATGGAGGCTCTGGGTGTGCTGTTCCGCTGATGCGGGCACCGTTTCCGGCGCTGAATTTCGCTCCATTTTTAACACCCAGAGAGGTACACGAACCATGAAATCAACCGCAAAGACCCTGGCCCTTGGCGCGGCACTGCTCTGCCTGCTGGCCGGCGGCATGGCCCTGCCGGCATCGGCTGCCGTGCCCCTGACCGGCACCGCCGTGTCGCTGCCCTGGAACAGCGACAACAGCGTGCCTGCCGAGAGCATTGAGGCCGGCACCTATTCTTCCAACATGCTGTTGGGCGAGACCCAGCAGCTGTCGCCCACGGTGCGCCCCCGCAACAGCACCGACTCCGTCATCTACCTCACCGATGACAGCAGCGTGCTTACCGTGAGCAACAGCGGCGTGGTGCAGGCTGTGGGCGTGGGCACCGCCACCGTGACGGCCGCCGCAGGCAACCAGATCTGTGCTTACACCATTTCGGTTTCCATGGACTCCACCATGATTGTCACCGAGATGGATCTGGCGCTGTCCTCCAACACCATCTATGTGGGCAACTCGGTGTCGGCATCGCTGCAGGTGCGGCCCTCGTCCGCCTCGCAGTACGCCACCATCTCCCTGACTTCTTCCAATGAGAAGGTGGCCACCGTCAACAGCTTTGGCCGCGTGACCGGCGTGAGCCCCGGCACCGCCACCATCACCGCCGCCTGCGGCTCGGTCACCGCCAGCACCACCGTTACCGTGCTGGCCATCCCCACCGAGGCGACCACCGGCGGCACGGTCAGTTCCGGCACCACCTCCACCAACAGCGGTCAGGTCATTACGGTAACCCCCTCCTATGTGGTGCTCAAGCCGGGTGCCACCCGCACCCTGTCGGCCAAGGCCACCCCGGCTTCGGCCTCCCAGAGCTTCACCTACAAGTCCGGCAACAGCAGTGTGGCCACCGTGAGCCCCAGCGGCGTGATCACCGCCGTGGGCACCGGCTCCACCTCCATTACGGTTTCCAACGGCAAAGCCACGGCGCTGGTCACTGTCATCGTGAACCGCTCTGCTTCCGCTTCCTCAGGCAGCGACAGCAGCAACGGCGATGACGCTGCCAACGGCGACGATGACAAGATCACGCTGGACCCCACCGTGCAGACCATTCAGGACAGCACCGACCATGAGGTCGTTTTTGCTCAGTCGGAAGTCCCGGTGATCACCGGCGACATCCTCAACTCTCTGCGCACCACCGGCAAGACCCTGTGCGTGGTGGGCGACGGCTACACCCTGCAGGTGTCCGGCAAGGACGTGCGCAATACCACCGGCGAGCTGAACACCTCGCTGGAACTGCAGCAGGTGGAGCAGGGCCTGGAGTTCGTGGTGAACGACGGCAAGACGGTCCCCTGCTCGGCCCGCATTGATCTGGACAAGAGTGATTACTCCCGTCTGTACCTCTACAACGAGACCACCGGAAAGTGGCAGTACCTGAACAGCTACAAAGACGGCGTGATCACGCTGGACACCGCCGGTCGTTATCTGCTGACCAACGAAAATCTCCGCTTCGCCAACATCAACTGGACCTTCTTCATCGCTGGCGGCGCGGTGCTGGTGGTCATTGCGGTGGCCTACATCGCGTTCAAGAAGCGTTACTGGTTCTGGTAAGCCGCTCTTCCTCATCTGAAACAAAGATACAGCGAGGCCCCTCTGAAACGCTCAGAGGGGCCTCGCTTTTGTTGTAATTATATTCTGGTTGCCGTACTGTCAAAAGGCTCCATCCCTGAGGGAGCTGGCTTTGCGCAGCAAAGACTGAGGGAGTTCCCGTAATTCCCGTAGGCAGCAGTTTATTCCACGGTCACGCTCTTGGCGAGGTTGCGGGGTTTATCCACGTCGCAGCCGCGCAGCACCGCCATGTAGTAGGCGAACAGCTGCAGCGGCACGATCAGCTGCAGGGGCATCAGGATGTCCTCATATTCGTCCAACCGGATCACGGCATCGGCCACGCCCTCCGGCACCACGGCATCCTTTGTGGTGAACAGCAGCACCCGTGCACCGCGGCTGCGGGTCTCCTTGGCGTTGGAGATGGTCTTTTCGTACACCTGCTTCTGGGTGGCCAGCGCGATGACCGGCACACCGTCGGTGATGAGGCTGATGGTGCCGTGCTTGAGCTCACCGGCAGCGTAGGCGTCCGAGTGGATGTAGCTGATCTCCTTGAGCTTCAGGCTGCCTTCCAGCGAAAGGGCGTAGTCGAAGCCGCGCCCGATGAAGAAGCAGCTCTGGGTGTTGACGAAGCGGCTGGCGAGGTACTTTATCTGCTCACAGTCGGCCAGACGAGGCTGGATGACCTCACCGGCGCGGAGCAGCTCGGCGGTCAGGCGGCGGGTTTCTGCCTCGCTCAGACGGCCTCTGGCGTAGGCCAGACGGAACGCGAAGAGGTAGAGGGTGCAGAGCTGCACCATATAGGCTTTGGTGGACGCCACGGCGATCTCCGGGCCGGCGTAGGTGTAGAGGACGTAGTCCGCTGCGCGGGCGATGGAGCTGCCCACCACATTGACGACAGCCAGCACCGGCACACCCCTGCTCTTGGCGAGGCGGAGGGCGGCCAGCGTGTCGCTGGTCTCGCCCGACTGGCTGATGATGATGACGAGGTCGTCGGGGTCGAGGATGGGGTCACGATAGCGGAACTCGCTGGCGATGTCCACCTCGGCAGGGACTCGGGCCAGCCGCTCGATGGCAGTCTTGCCCACCATACCGGCGTGCATGGCCGTGCCGCAGGCCACGAGGTGGATGTTCTTGATGCTGCGCAGCTTCTCATCGCTCAGTTCCGGGATGCGGAGGTCGGGCATACCGTTCTCCACGCGGGGGCTGACGGTGGCCGTGATAGCGGCAGGCTGCTCATGGATCTCTTTCAGCATGAAGTGGGGGTAGCCGCCCTTCTCAGCGGCTTCTTCATCCCAGTCGGCGGTCAGCACTTCCCGCTCCACCGGCTTGCCGAAGGCATCGTAGAACTGGATGCCGTCGGCCTTGACCACCGCCATGTCGCCCTCCTCGAGGACGCTGTAGCG
>ERZ827088.4400-NODE-4400-length-11728-cov-5.381564_pt1 | contig 11728 bp, 10 predicted proteins | sample MGYA00519922_ERZ827088 | MGnify/ENA primary metagenome ERZ827088 (study PRJEB31778, sample SAMEA3449254) | human gut metagenome | biome: human gut; feature: human-associated habitat; material: faeces | place: United Kingdom | collected 2010/2012 ... | reverse complement strand
TGCCGGAGGAGTGGACGTATCCGTTGATACAGCCGAAATTGATAGAGAAGTATTTACAGGTAAAAAATAATTCTATAATTGGAGCAACAGTAACTGTCACAGTCGATAGACCATTAGGAAGTTATCATCCTGAATGTAAGGATATGTATTATCCAATAAATTATGGTGACATTGAAGGAGTTATGCACCAGATGGAGAAGAGCAGGACGCCTATATATTAGGTGTAAATGAACCAGTAAAGAAGTTTACAGGTAAAATTATTGCCATTGTTCGGAGAAAAGATGATATAGAAGAAAAGTGGGGAGTTGTGCCTGACGGAATGACTTTTTCAAAGGAAGAAATCAGGAGACAGATTCATTTTCAGAAACAATATTTCGACAGTGAAATTGTGATGTAATATTAAGGAGATTGCTATGTCATTAGGATTAAAAAGAGGAATAGTGCAGCTTGAACCACATGATAAACAGTGGGATGAGGCTGCCATTCAAACAATCAAAAAACTTAAATCTATATTAGGTGATGATGCTGTTGATATACAACATATTGGAAGTACAGCAATACCAGCAATTAAAGCAAAACCGATTATTGATATTGCTGTTGGGGTAACTGATTTTGAGAAAATAATGTCATATAATGAGCAGTTACAGAAGGAAGGAATCTTTTATCGTGGTTCGGATGTGGAAGATCAGATTCTTTATGTAATGGGGGATATGGAAAAGGATATCAGGACACACCATATTCATATTGTGAAATGGAACGGAACTGAGTGGAAAAAATATATTCATTTCAGAGATTATCTAAATGATAATGAGAATATGGCTTTGCAGTATCAGAGGGTGAAGGAAGAACTGGAAAGTAAGTATGCTGATAATAGGGGATTGTACACTAAAGGAAAGAAAGATATAATAGATATTATTCTCAATAATTAATAATTTTTATTTTGTATGTCTTGACAAAAAATAATTATGAATCTACTATGTTAAAATGCGATGAAGAGAGATAGTAAATATTTTGGAAATTACAGAGAGGAGTTGCTTGGTGGAAAACTCTATTGAAGAAATATTGAACCAGTCTTGGAGCCGTGTACCGAGTGAGATATTTATTAGGCTACACTGGGAACGCCCATTACAGCGTCAGAGTATCGAAAGAGATTTCCGTACTTGCTAAGGTCTATATTGCGAGATATAGATGAATTAAGGTGGTAACACGAAGCTATCAGCTATCGTCCTTAAAGTAAATTTAAGGAGGGTATCTTTTTTAATACATAAAAATAATAGAATCGCAGGAATTAGTGATGAATTATGTTGTTGACAGTTACGAGAATTACAAAGAGGAAAATCGTTTGACTACAAATAATGCAAGAAGAATTGAATTTGTAACAACTACAAGAGTTTTGGATGAGATTATCGGCACCAATAGTAAAATATTAGATTGTGCAGCAGGAACAGGAATTTATGCTTTCTGGTTTGCAGATAAGGGGCATGATGTAACTGCTACAGATATTACGCCAAGGCATATAGACATTATTAATCGAACTCTTACCAATAAAAATTATCATATGAATACTTCTGTTTTGGATGCTACAGATATGTCCTGTTTCGCAGATGATTCATTTGATATTGTTCTCAATATGGGACCATTTTATCATTTGATTACAGAAGAGCAGAGAGAAAAATGCATGAAGGAATGTCTAAGAGTGTTAAGGAAAGGCGGGCTTTTGGTTACTGCGTACATTCCAAGATACTATGTTTTTCAATATATTGCTACGAGCAATGAAAAATATTTGGATGAACACTTGGCGAAACAACTTATTGAAACTGGTGTGCTGAAGCATGATGATGAGAAATGCTTTTGGACAGATACTTATTACTCATCAAAAGAAGAAATGGAATCAATTTACCAAAGATATAGATTAAAAATTGTAGACCATTTCGCCCAAGATGGTTTAGCTCCTCTTTTATCACAAAAGGTTGACAAATGGGATGAAAAACAGTTCAAAACTTGGTGCGACTATCATTATAGTGTATGCCGTGAACAGTCGGTTTTAGGAGCAAGTAATCATGTTATTATAATTGGGAGAAAATAATAAGATTTTGAAAGATATCGTTGCTAAAATACTCATTGCTTTTTTCATTAAGAAAGCATATAATGATTAATAGATAAGGAATTGATTATCGGGAGAGTTCCTGCCATATAAGTGGAAGATTTTAAACTCGGGAGAGCTCCTGCCATATAAGTGGAGAATCTTAAATTCTGAGAGAGCAAATAGTAAAATATTTGCTCTCTTTTTGTTTTATACCGAAGAAAGGAAGTATAATGAAAGAATTCAAATTGTACAGTATTTCGGATGAATATGTGGAATGGCTTCGAGAGGATTTCCCGAATGTATATTCCAACAAAGTGAATACAAGGAGCTAAGCAGAAAGCAATGAATGATATGACTGCGGGATATGTGAAATCGGCATTGGACTACAGGGCATTAGAATACAGATGTGATTTATTTGAGCAAAAGAGTAGCAGGTTATAGAATTTTTAGAAATCCTTCATTTTGCTATAATTGTTTTCTGACAGATAAGGTGTTATCATAACATTATCAAGAGAAGCCAATCACCACAGGCGACATACAGTGATGATCCGGAGACGATTTTACCGCCCCCGCGCTGGCAGAAAGAAAGAGGCGCGTGTTTATGGAACAACATGATTTAAGTAAGATTCAGAAATTACAGGAGAAAGGAAAATCCGACAAGATCATCAAATATCTGAGTTCTTCCGATGACACGGTGGTGGTAGCCGCACTGGAAGCGTTGAGCCGGATCAAGGATGAAGACAGTGTCAACAGCATTGCCCACATGATCGACAATCCGGATACGAAGATCCGTGTCGAAGCAGCAAAAGCGTTAGGAAGCATCGGCACCGAATATGCCAAGACCTATCTGCTGCACAGACTGAATGCAGAACAGGATGAGACCGTGAAGACAGCCATCAAGGAAGCACTTCACACCCTGGCAGAGCATCATTAATTTAATTTGCTTTACTCGTAGTTTTTCTACTTATACATTTTCCCTCTTATTGGCGTCCGGGTCATTCCGGGCGCCTTTTTTTACCTTTTTTATTCTGCGAAATTTGGAAAAATCTTGCGATGGGTTCTGCTTGAAGCTACGACGCATATCTATTTATAATAGAACGGTACGTGAAAAAAGTAGTTTTGTAGTCATGGAGGTAGTTTAATGGAAAAATTAAACATTACAACTACAAAGGATAATGAAAAAGTATACAAAATCCTGGGGGATCTGATGAATGCCAACAAGGAATTCCAAATTATGATCACGGTTCCTTCTACGAAAAACGCCAAAGACAGCACAGTAAAAGCGACAGAAAAAAAGGAACAGACCCGGGAAGTCATCCATGACCTGGAAAAGGATGTCACGGATATGATCCATGAGATCGGAGTTCCGGCACATATCAAAGGGTATCAGTATCTGCGGGAAGCTATCATGATGTCGGTGGAGGATCCGGCAATGATCAGTTCCATCACGAAGATCCTGTATCCGACCATCGCCAAACGTTTTCAGACCACACCCAGCCGCGTAGAGCGCGCTATTCGCCATGCCATTGAGGTTGCCTGGAGCAGAGGGCGCATGGAGACCCTGGATGCCATGTTCGGTTACACGATCGACACGGGCAAAGGCAAACCTACCAATTCGGAATTTATCGCGCTGATCGCTGACAGGATCCGACTTTCTTACAGAAACTGAGGCAAAACCGCAGACTCTAAAAGATATGTAAATTATCGCTGCCCTCTTTTCTATGAATCGTAAACATGGTATAATCAATCTATGTTTTGAAATACAAGCCGTAGCATATGTGGAGGGTTTACATGAAAAAAATTCTTTTTGCCGCATCGGAAGGCGTACCTTTTATCAAGACCGGAGGACTTGCGGATGTCGTAGGATCTTTGCCGAAGTATATTGACAAGGAGTATTTTGATGTAAGAGTGTTTATCCCGAAGTATACCTGTATGAAGCAGGAGATGAAGGATAAACTCAGGTATGTGACACATTTCTACATGGATTTCAACTGGCAGAATGTGTATGTAGGTGTTCTGGAGGCAGAGGAAGCCGGGGTGCATTATTATTTCATTGATAATGAGAGTTATTTCGGTGGTTTCAAGCCTTATGGGGATGATCCCAGATATGAGATCGAAAAGTATGCATATTTCTGCAAGGCAGTGCTGTCGGCATTACCGCTTTTGAATTTCCAGCCGGATCTGATCCATTGCCATGACTGGCAGACCGGTCTGATCCCGGTATACCTGAAGGAGCGTTTCCATGGCGGAGATTTCTACCGCAACATGAAGTCTGTGATCACCATACATAACCTGAAATTCCAGGGAAAATGGGATGTGAAGACGGTACAGAGCATTACCGGACTGCCGGAGTATTATTTTACCTCTGACAAGCTGGAGGCTTATAAGGATGCGAACCTGTTAAAGGGCGGTATCGTATTTGCAGATGCAGTGACCACCGTAAGTGATACCTATGCGGAGGAGATCAAGACTCCGTTTTACGGTGAGGGCCTGGACGGATTGCTGCGTGCGAGAAGCCATGATCTGCGCGGTATTGTCAACGGCATCGACTATGGAGAGTTCAATCCGGAGACGGACAAAAATATCGTAAAAGCCTATAATGCAGTGAATTTCCGCAAGGAAAAGGTGAAGAATAAGCGTGCCCTGCAGGAAGAGCTTGGACTTCGCGTAGATGATAAGAAAATGATGATCGGTCTGGTATCCCGACTGACAGACCAGAAGGGTCTGGATCTGATCGCTTATGTCATGGATGAACTGTGTCAGGATGATATCCAGTTCGTGGTACTGGGCACCGGTGAGGAACGTTATGAGAATATGTTCCGTCATTTCGACTGGAAGTATGGAGACAAGGTGTCTGCCAATATTTATTATTCAGATGCACTGTCCCATAAAATCTATGCGGCTTGTGACGCTTACCTGATGCCGTCTCTGTTCGAACCCTGCGGCCTGAGTCAGTTGATCGCACTGCGTTACGGTACCGTACCCATCGTCAGAGAGACCGGCGGACTGAAGGATACCGTACAGCCCTATAATGAGTATGAGAGCACCGGTACAGGCTTCAGCTTTACGAATTACAATGCACATGAGATGCTGAATACGATCCGTTATGCGGAGCATATTTATTACGACAGGAAGAGAGAGTGGAATAAGATCGTGGATCGTGCCATGGCCACCGACTACTCCTGGAAGGTATCCGCCGGAAAATACCAGGAGATGTATGACTGGCTGATCGGATAAAGAACTGGAATAAGGTAAGATTACATATGGCAGATAAGAACAGTTCCAAGAACAATTTTATCATGCAGGCGGGAATTCTGGCGGCAGCCGGAATCATCAGCAGAATCATAGGGCTCCTTTACAGGGGCCCTTTACAGAGTGTCATCGGGAATCTGGGACTTGGTTATTACCAGTCAGCGTATAACTATTATACGATCATTCTGTTGATTTCCTCTTATAGTATTCCCTCGGCAATTTCCAAAGCTATCGCACAGAAGCTGGGAGAGAAGGAATACCGCAACGCCCACAGATTGTTCCACGGAGCCATGATCTATGTACTGGTGGTTGGCGGTATAGCCAGCCTTTTTCTGTTTTTCGGAGCGGGATTATTCGTGTCCGGAGCAGCGGTCACAGTACTGCGCACCTTTGCACCGACGATCTTCGTCTATGGTATCCTGGGAGTTTTACGAGGGTATTTTCAGGCACATAAGAGCATGGCGCAGACCTCCGTATCGCAGATCCTGGAGCAGATCGCCAATGCGGTAGTCAGCGTAGGCGCGGCATATCTTCTGATCCAAATGTTTATGGGAACGATGGAGGTCCCGGCGGATCAGGTAGGGCAGGTGATGAGAGCAACTTACGGTGCCGTGGGAAGTGCACTGGGTACCGGTGTCGGCGTATTAGTGGCGCTGCTTTTTATGGCGGGAGTCTATGCTCTGAATCGTGGAATGATCCTGCGCAGAGTGCAGCGTGACAGGCATGAACATGTGGATTCCTACGGACAGATATTCAAGACGATCACACTGGTGGTGACCCCGTTTATTTTGAGTACGGCTGTATATAACTTAAGCAGTACGGTCAACAACAGTATTTATACCAAATGGTATCCGTCCCTTCGGAATCTGGATACGGTATCTATTTATGAAAAATATGGTATTTTCTCCGGACAGTCCTTGACAATGTCCAATATTCCCATAGCTTTTGCATCCGCTATGGCATCGGCTATGATTCCTTCCGTAGCACAGCTCATGGCAGCCCGGGATGTGAAGGGAGCCCGAGAGAAGATCGGACTGGCAGTGAAGACTACCATGGTGATCTCGATTCCCTGCGCTGTGGGACTTTTTGTGCTGGCGAAGCCGGTGATCAGTCTGCTGTTCACGAATAAGACGGCAGAGGAACTGAACCTGGCGGCAGCCCTTTTAATGACATTGTCACTGTCGGTTATCTTTTATGCATTGTCGACATTAAACAGTTCCATTTTACAGGGGCTGGGCAAAGTCAATACCCCGATCATCAATGCGGGGATCTCGCTGGTGGTGCAGACGGTGGCAGCAGTGCTGCTTCTGATGTTCACAAGACTGGATCTGTACAGCATTGCCATCGCTAATACGCTGTATTCCGGTATGATGTGTGTGCTGAACCAGTGGGCGGTAAGAAGAGCGGTAGGCTACCGGCAGGAGATCGTCAGAACTTTCGTAATTCCGGCGTTCGCCTCTGCGTTTATGGGAGCGGCAGCCTGGGCAATCTACGAGGGTCTGTATATGGTGACGAAGTCCATGCGGATCTCTGTCATTCCTGCGATCGTAATTGCTGCTGTAGTCTATTTTGTCATGCTGATATTGATGCGGGGCATCACGGAGCAGGAGCTTCGAAGCTTCCCGAAGGGATATCTGTTAGTGAAGGTAGCGAAGAAGTGCCGCTTATTGAGATAATGAGAAGCGATGACAGCTACGATGCTCTAGGTGAAGAAACAGTGAAGAGAATAAGTACAGAAAGGAGTCTGCCTCATGACAATGTTATTGTCGGAGGCAGATTTTTGCGTACATGGGGCGTAGATATAAGGAGCATGCTGATTAAGCCCCGGGGAGATCGAGAGAGCGGGGCGCAGAGAATCAAAGAAGCTGATTAAGCCCCGGGGAGATCGAGAGAGCGGGGCGCAGAGAGGAAAAGAAGCTGATTAAGCCCCCGGGGCATGAAACCACGGGGGCACAAAGTCAAGGTATATCATGGAATAGAAATGAAAAACTTTCAAATGTATCAATTATCTCTTGCAGAACGGATCCCCACCATTCTTGAATAATGTGATCATTTCTTGACCGACACTGATAGTGGAGGGCAGATCCGGGACATCCTCTCTGGAGAACCAGACAGCCTCGCCAAGCTCCGATTCCTGCAAAGTAATAGAAGGATCCCCCTCCAGCTTCGCGAAGAAGCCGATCATGGCGGAATCGCTGAAGGACCAGGGCTGGGATTTGTAATAGACCAGATCGCTGACCTTTAAACCGACTTCTTCCATGATTTCCCGGCGGGCAGCACCCTTGAAGGTCTCACCGACTTCCACGAAGCCGGCCACCAGTGCCCAGTGACGATAGGAACCGCCGGCGTAGCGGGTCAGCAGGATCTTGTCCTGTTCGGTATCCACGATGGCGATAATGACGGCTGGAGAGATCTTGGGATATTCGATCTGGCCGCACTCCGGGCAGATGCAGGCCCGCTCTGTGGTACTGTGAATTGTGGGATGTCCGCAGCGGCCGCAGAATTTCCGGTCCAGACGGAAACGATTGATCTGGGTGGCAGTGATTCCAGCAAATGCCAGATATTCCGGCTCAAAATTACGGAACACACCGGAAGCGTAGAGGTCTTCTTCCGGGAGCATGAGAGCACCGGCATCCTCCGTCGTCTTGCGGAAGAATGCTCGGTCATCAATGGAAAAGAGATATTCACAGTCCAGAAAAAAACGTTCCATAGGCTGACGGATTCCCAAGAGTCCATGGACTTCTTCAAAAGTAGGAAGATATACTTGAGGATGCTCAGAGATGCCGGCACCGGCGGAAGTATCCGTTACATCACTGTTTTCTGTATGGGAGGGCAGATAGACCTTTTCTCCGTCAAATAACAGCAGATAATCGGAAGGTTTAGGATCCTGGCTTCGGAATTCCGGGTAATATTTATGCGGTTCGATCTTATGGATCATCATAGAGTATTTCTCCTTTTATGGCTATTTTTCAGAAAGTGTTCATAAGAATATAGTAGTCCACCGTGGGGAAACTGTCAAACGTAACAGTTCAGCCGCGCCGTTCACGGGAGTCGCATTAACACGCTTTTATGTCACTTCGTGACTACCTTTGCTCATAGATTGGCGCTTAGCGCTTGCACATATTTGCCCGCAAAATCATGCAAGCATGATTTCTGCTCCCAGATATGTTCAGAACTGAACTGTTGTGGAAATTATTTGAGATTCCGGGATATTTGTGTTAAAATATTTTGTGACTGTTCTGAGGTGTTCATTTCTCGAATGCCCCTGTGAACAGTCACGGAATTTATCAGAAAATACAGCATGAGAGTACAAAAGTGAGTATCTCATGTGGAAACGAGGGATAGTATGTTACAGATGATCTTGCCGGAGGGAAGCAGTTCTCTCCTTGCTTTTTTTGGAATCCTTTTTGCTTTCGGAGCGACAGTACTGGCGACGGCAAAATTAAGCCCGTATCTGCCGAAGGACGCCGGAAGAGAATTTGCCCATGATGGAAAATTGTCCGCGGGAAAGCCAAGAGGCGCCGGAATCATTTTTGTGCTGGCATTTGTGGCATCTGTTTTACTGTTTGCACCCTTAAGCGCAGAGCTGGTGATCTATCTGCTGCTGATCGTGGTATGCATGATGACCGGTTTTCTGGATGACGCCTCCAAGACTCCCTGGGGTGAATACAAAAAAGGGTTTCTGGATCTGTGCGTGGCGGCACTGGTAGCCATCACCTTCCTGAAATACAACTCCAACGTGGTGGAACTGGCACTGTTCCATGTAAAGTTCACGCTGCCTCCCGTAGTATTCGCAATCCTCACGGTGATCCTGGTATGGACCTCCGTGAATGTGACCAACTGCTCCGATGGTGTGGACGGACTCTCCGGAACCCTGTCGATCATTACGATCATGTCCATCTATATCGTGGACCGTATGAAGGACGTCAATGAGACCTATTCTTTCCTGATCCTGCTGTTTGCCGTATGTATTCTGGGCTATTTGTGGTACAATGCCACACCCAGTAAGCTGATGATGGGGGATGCGGGTTCCCGGGCTATGGGATTGTTCATCAGCATCGCTATTTTGAAGAGCGGCTGCCCGTTCCTGTTCATCCCGCTGGCACTGGTGCTGATCCTGGATGGAGGACTGGGACTTCTTAAGGTGTCTCTGCTTCGTTTCCTGAAGATTCATATTTTGAAAAATGTGCGTACTCCCTTGCATGATCATGTGCGTAAGGTGTGGGACTGGTCCAATACACAGACCGTATTCCGTTTTGCCATTATTCAGATCATTCTGTCTCTGGCGGTAATCTACGCAATGCAGTTGTAGAATGCTGGGCACACCGGGACAGCATAGAGACTGCGACCGGTCATCCTCTGCAAGAAAAGAAGGTTGGCTGCCGGAAGGAAAAAGGTCGGCCGTCAGAAGAAAAGAAAGGCGTCTGCCGAAGGAAAAGAAGGTCGGTCGCCGAAGAAAAAGAAGGACGGCTGTTGGTAGAAAATCAGCGTGCCGAGCCGGGAGAAAAACTGTCAATAAATGATATAAGTAATTGAACAGATAGAAATGGAGAAATTATGTACGATGAATTAACCCCCACTGACATTAAGAAAATGGAAGATGAGATCGAGTATCGTAAGCTGGTGGTGCGTCCCAAGGCACTGGAGGACGTGAAGGAAGCCAGAGCCCACGGAGATCTCAGTGAGAATTTTGAATATTATGCAGCGAAAAAATACAAGAATCAGAACGAGAGCCGGATCCGTTATCTGGAGAGAATGATCAAGACCGCAAAGGTGATCTCCGAGAACTCCGCCGTGGATGAGGTGGGCATCAACAACACTGTTACCGTGGAATTCATCGACGACGGCACGGAAGAGGATTACAAGATCGTGACCACCGTTCGCGGAAACTCACTGGAAGGTCTGATCAGCAACGAATCTCCGCTGGGCAAGGCACTGCTTGGCAAAAAAGTGGGTGATGTGGTCCATGTGCAGGTCAATGCCAATGTGGGCTATGACGTAGAGATCAAGGCACTGAAAAACACTGAGGATGACGGGGACAAGATCCGCAGCTTCTAATGCTTTGCGGACCCCACAAGCTATAGAAAGAAAGGGTAACTATTCAGAGCCTCATAACAATTACAGAATATTCTTGCGGATCCCGGTATTCAATGAATATTTTGCGATAGTTACAGGGCTTGGAACAGATACAAAAAAAGGAATTATAAGAATGAAAAAATATCTGCTGTTTGATCTGGACGGTACACTGACAGATCCCAAAATTGGAATTACGACCTGCGTGCAGTATGCGCTGCACTCCTTCGGTATTGAGGAACCGGATCTGGACAAGCTGGAGCCTTTTATCGGACCGCCCTTACGGGACAGCTTTATGGAATTCTACAGTTTTACCGCTGCGCAGGCGGAGGAGGCCGTGGCAAAATACAGAGAGCGTTTTCAGAATACGGGTATTTTTGAAAATGAAGTTTATGCCGGTATTCCGGAGATGCTGAAGAACCTGCAATCCAAGGGCTATTTTCTGGCACTGGCTTCCAGCAAACCCCAGATCTATGTGGAACGCATACTGGAGCATTTTGATCTGAAAAAATATTTTGCCGTGGTGGTAGGCAGTGAGCTGGACGGCACCAGAGAGACGAAGGATCAGGTGGTGCAGGAGACCCTGCATCAGCTGTTCAAGGAGAATCCCATAGAGCCGGATCAGGTCTACATGATCGGTGACAGAAAGTTCGATGTGGAAGGAGCCAGAGCGTTGGGCGTGGAGAGCGTGGGCGTGACTTATGGCTACGGAAGCAAGGAAGAGTTAAAGGAAGCAAAAGCGGACTACATCGTACAATCCGTGGAAGAACTGGAAAAATTTCTGCTTCGCGGCAGCGAGGAACTGGTGAACAGCAATCCCGACAATAAAAAGAAAAATCCCATGTACCAGAGAATCTGGACCATGGTGTATTCGTTCCTGATGTTTATCCTGGTGCGCAATGCGGTGCAGTATGCGCTGCTGGCACTGTTGTATCAGCTGGCACAGTCCGGTGCTTCCGGTGGACTGGTAGATCTGCTGATCCTGAGGGATGAGACCGGTGCATATAACGGCTATTCCGGAGATGTGTCCAGTATCATAGCGGCACTGGGCTTCATCGGCGGAGCACTGGCGGTATGGTCCACGGCAAAGCTTCTGATCACGAAGAACAAAGAGGATATGCATTTAAGCCATCTGAAAAAAGAAGGTAAGGCAAAATATGCCCTGCTGGTGGCAACCACTATTGGTGCCGTTATCGGATGCAACCTCCTGTTTGAACTCCTGGGAGTGACCAACAAATCCGAAGCCTATACCGAAGTTGCAGCCCAGCAATATTCCGCACACTTTATCGTAGGAATCCTCGTATTCGGCTTCATCTC
>ERZ827088.4391-NODE-4391-length-11741-cov-23.270666_pt1 | contig 11741 bp, 10 predicted proteins | sample MGYA00519922_ERZ827088 | MGnify/ENA primary metagenome ERZ827088 (study PRJEB31778, sample SAMEA3449254) | human gut metagenome | biome: human gut; feature: human-associated habitat; material: faeces | place: United Kingdom | collected 2010/2012 ... | reverse complement strand
TGTAGAACAGAAAGATCAGCGCAAACACGGCGATGACCACCGTGCCCAGCCGCAGTATGATGGCGCTGCTGGTCCCGCCGGACATATGCCCCAGCACCTCCGAGCCGGACAGACCCATCAGGATGTAGAACATCAGCACCATCCCGGCGCAGCTCAGCAGATATGGCAGGTACAGCCGCCTGTTTTTTCTCATGCCCGTCCAGGCCAGCCGGGCGTATAATGTCTTTTCCCTCATGCCGGTTCACCGCCCGACTGCAGCATGGTCAGTGTGTCGGAGATACGCTGATAGAACCTGGTGTCGTCGTCCTCGCCCCGGTACAGCTGGTGGAACACCTGGCCGTCCTTGATGAACAGCACCCGGCCCGCCCGGCTGGCGGCCTTCACGGAGTGGGTCACCATCAATATGGTCTGTCCTGCCCGGTTGATGGCGGCGAACAGCCGCAGCAGCTCGTCGGTGGAGCCGCTGTCCAGTGCGCCGGTAGGCTCATCCGCCAGCAGCAGCTTTGGCTCGGTGATGATGGCCCGGGCCACCGCCGCCCGCTGCTTCTGCCCGCCGGAGACCTCATAGGGATACTTCTTCAAAAGCTCCGTCAGTCCCAGCTCCCGGGCAATAGGCAGCAGCCGCACCCGCATATCCTCGTAAGACATTCCCATCAGCACCAGCGGCAGATAGATATTGTCCTCCAGCGTGAACGTATCCAGCAGGTTGAACTCCTGGAACACAAAACCCAGGTTGTCCCGGCGGAAGGCCGCCGCGTCCCTCTCCCGTATCTTGCCCAGCTCATGGCCGTCCAGCCGCACCGTACCCGCCGTGGGCTCGTCCAGCGCCGCCAGAATGTTCAACAGCGTGGTCTTGCCGCTGCCGGACTCACCCATGATAGCGACATACTCGCCCTGCTCCACGGTGAAGCTGACATTCCGCAGCGCCTCTACACGGCTGCCGCCCAGCCGCGAGGTGTATACCTTCCGCAGCCCACTGACTTCCAAAATGCTCATAGCATGACCTCCTTTATCTTACAAGGCCATTATAGTCCGGGTCCTTCCCCCAATCCATCGCTTTGCCTTACCAAAAACGAACAACTCTGTCACCTTTCACTCCGGCAGGAAATCGCCGCGTCCCAGTGTCAGATACACCGTGGTGCCCGCACCGGGCGCGGACTCGATCCGTATCTCGTGCCGCAGATTGCGGCATATCCGCCGGCACAGGTACAGCCCGATGCCGCTGGACCGCCGGTCCAGCCGCCCATTCTGCCCGGTATAGCCCATGTCAAATACCCGGGGCAGGTCCTCCGGCGCGATGCCCATGCCACTGTCCCGGATGCACAGATCGTCTCCCTCCCGGTAGATCCGGACGGTCCCGTCCTGCCCGGTGTACTTCAGGGCGTTGCTCAGCAGCTGCTCCACCACAAAGGTCAGCCACTTGCCGTCCGTCACCGTCTCCCATTCCACCGGCGTGTAGTCCAGCGCGATGCGCCGGTCAATGAACTCCCCGGCGAACCGCCGCACAGCGGCGCGCACCACATCATCCACGGCGCACGTTCGTATCACGTAGTCGCTGCCGCCCTCCTCCAGCCGCAGATAGGTCAGCGCCATGTCCACGTACTGCTCCACCCGGCCCAGCTCCGTCATCAGCCGTCGGGCGGCCGGCGTGTCCTCCCCCTGCAGGGTCAGGCGCATAGCGGCGATGGGTGTCTTGATCTGGTGCACCCATGCGGTGTAATAGGCCGTCATATCCTCCCACCGGGCGGCGCGCGCCGTCTCCTGCCGGCACAGCTCCCGCCGCAGCGTCTCCACCACGGCGGCGCAGTCCGCCCCCTCCACGGTGGTCATGGTCGGCAGGTCCAGCAGCACCGCCTCGCCCGCCTCCTGCAGACGCTTCAGCGCCTTGTGCCGCCGTGCCGCGCGGCCGTAATCCCACGCCGCAAGGCACGCCCCCAGCAGAACGCACAGCCCTGCCGGATAGCCCACCGCCGCCAGCGGCAGGCCGTACAGGGCAAAGGACACGGCAAACACCCCGACAAACAGCAGAAATGCCGCCAGCGTCAGCCGGCGCTCCTTCAGATATGCTTTGAGCAGCTCCATATCTCTCACTCCACGATGTACCCCACCCCGTGCCGGGTGGCGATAAAGTCCACAAGCCCCACGCCCGCCAGCTTCCGCCGCAGGCGGTTCACATTGACGGTCAGTGTGTTCTCGTCCACAAAGCTGTCCGTCTCCCACAGCCGCTGCATCAGCTTCTCCCGGCTGACCACCTTCCCGGCGCTCTCCATCAGGCAGGACAAAATACGGTACTCATTCTTGGTCAGCTCCACCGTCTGCCCCTGATAGGTCAGCTTCTGGTCGTCGGCGGACAGCTGCGCGCCCCGCCTCTCCCGCAGCACCGCCGGCGCCGCCATATCATAGCTGCGCCGCAGCATGGCCTGTACCTTAGCCATCAGAACACCGCCGTCAAAGGGCTTGGCGATAAAATCGTCCGCGCCGAAGTTCATGGCCATGATGACGTTCATGTTATCACCGGCCGAGGACAAAAACAGGATGGGCGCGCTGGTTTGCTTCCGCAGCTCCCGGCACCAGTGATAGCCGTCAAAGCACGGCAGGGCGATATCCAATATAATGAGGTGCGGCTGAAACTCCGCCGCCTCCGCCGTCACCGCCCGAAAGTCCCGAACGCACCGGACCTCCAGTCCCCAGTTCTCCGCCAGATTCGCCACCGCCTGGGCGATGGTCCTGTCGTCCTCCACAATAAATATACGGTACATACGCTCACATCCTTTACGCTCTTCATTATACCCTCCCTCGCCTCTGTCCCGCAAGCCCTCTTACTCTTTCAATATTGTCACATTCGCTTACCGGATTTTTTTCAAAAACAGGGTTGACAAATCCGCGCCGCCATGTTATAACTGTACCAACCTACCGAGTTGGTAGTTGTATTTCAGAAATGAGGCGATCACATGACCCGCACTCTTGTTCTCCTGACCGGACGATGTTGACTCCTTTTCCCTTCATTCCACACAACAACATCTGACTATAAACGATAAAGGAGATAAACACTATGTCTAACATCTACACTTCCGCTGACCAGCTGATCGGCAAGACTCCCCTGCTGGAGCTGACCCATATCGAAAAGGCCCATGACCTCAAGGCGAAGATCGTCGCCAAGCTGGAGTACTTCAACCCCGCCGGCAGCGTCAAGGACCGTATCGCCAAGGCCATGATCGACGACGCCGAGGCCAAGGGCCTGCTGAAGCTTGGCAGCGTCATCATTGAACCCACCTCCGGCAACACCGGCATCGGCCTGGCCTCCGTGGCCGCCGCCCGGGGCTACCGCATCATCATCGTTATGCCCGAGACCATGTCCGTGGAGCGCCGCCAGCTGATGAAGGCTTACGGCGCCGAGCTGGTGCTCACCGAGGGCGCCAAGGGCATGAAGGGTGCCATTGCCAAGGCCGACGAGCTGGCCAAGGAGATCCCCAACAGCTTCGTGGCAGGCCAGTTCGTCAATCCCGCCAACCCCAAGGCCCACTACGAGACCACCGGTCCCGAGATCTGGGCCGACACCGACGGCAAGGTGGACTTCTTCGTGGCCGGCGTGGGCACCGGCGGTACCATCACCGGCACCGGTAAGTTCCTGAAGGAAAAGAACCCCGCCGCCAAGGTAGTCGCCGTGGAGCCCAAGACCTCCGCCGTGCTGTCCACCGGCATCGCCGGCTCCCACAAGATCCAGGGCATCGGCGCGGGCTTCGTCCCTGACGTGCTGGACACCAAGATCTATGACGAGATCATCCCTGTGGATAACGACGACGCCTTTGCCGTAGGCAAGGAAATGGGTCACCGCGAGGGCGTGCTGGTGGGTATCTCCTCCGGCGCGGCACTGTGGGCCGCCATCGAGCTGGCCAAGCGTCCGGAGAACGCCGGCAAGACCATCGTGGTCCTGCTGCCCGACACCGGCGACCGCTATCTCTCCACCCCGCTGTTTGCGGACTGATACTGCGTTTTTCTTCCTTCCATTTTCTCCTCACAAACATGACGAACGGACCTCTTTTGAGGTCCGTTCGTCTTTTCTTCTGTTTCTTTCCACTTTCTTTCTATTCTCCTTCTATTTTCTTTCTACATTTTTTCTGCTTTTTTGAAACGTTTTTTGCTCCGCAGGTGTATGATAGATGAAAGGCCTTTCACCTCAACAAAAGGAGAACCCCTATGACGGACGAACAGTTCACCCCGCTGGCGGAGCGGTATATGGACACGGTGTTCCGGGTGGCATACAGCTATCTGCGCTGCCGGGACGACGCCGACGATGTGACCCAGGACGTGCTGATACAGCTGTACAAAGAGGACAAGGCGTTCGAAAGCGACGCCCATGTGAAGAATTGGCTCATTCGCGTCACGGTCAATCGCTGCAAGAACGTGCTCCGCGCCCCGTGGCACAAGGCGGAGGACATCGCCGACTATGAGAACACCCTGGTGTTCGAGCAGCCCCAATACCGGGAGCTGTTCGACGCGGTGATGTCGCTGGACAGGCGCTACCGCCTGCCGGTGCTGCTGTACTACTACGAGGGCTACCGCCAGAGGGAGATCGCCGGGCTGCTGGGCATACCGGAGGAAACGGTGCGCACCCGGCTCGCCCGCGCCAGAGACAAGCTGAAACACATTTTATCGGAGGTGCCGCAGTATGCATGACAGAGAATTATTTGAAAAAGCCTTTTCCCCGCTGCACGCCTCCCCGGACACACTGACGGAGGTTAGAAAGACCATGCGAAACGAGAAAAAGACACGCCGGGCGCTGGGCAAGAGCGCCGTGGTCGCCATCGCCGCCGCGCTGACGCTGACCGTCGCCGTGGCCAGCGGTATTGTGACCCTTATCAAGGCAGATGTATCCCCCGCCGACAAGGTGGACGACGCCACCCACCGCGCCTTCACCGATGACATCGACGCTGCCGCCCCTGTGGTGGACGACGGCAAGGGCGGCCTTGTCCCTGTCCCGGATATGGAGCGCATCCCCGGTGACGTCCAGACCACCCAGCGTCTGGTGGGCCAGTACCTCAGCAAGCTGGACGCAGAGATGACCGTGGACAGCAATACCATCAAACTGGGCACCTTCCTGATCGATGAGAACGGCCTCGGCCTGCTGACCTACTCCGTGGAGAACCCCTCCGGCGTCGGCTACACAGACGTGGGCTACGGCGAGGGCATCGACCTGCCCCTCCAGCCCACCCTGCACTTCCGCAGCCCCGACGAGGGCAATGCCCTGTTCGCCAAGTGCTACGTGGACAAGGAGACCAGCACCGACACCTGCCTGAATGTGGTGCTGTACTTCGCCGCCGGCACGTCCTTCCGGCAGGGCGACCTGCTGTACGTCACCATGCAGGACGAACTGGGGCAGCCCTACTCCATCGCCGTGCAGCCCCGCACCTACGTGCCCGTCGCCACCCTGACCTCCGGCAGCGAGACCCTGACCCTCTCCCCGCTGGGCATGAGCATCCGCAATGCCCATCCCGACCGCGAGCCCCTTGTGGACGAGCTGACCCTCCGCTATCAGGACGGCAGCGAGTTCACCGTGGAGAGCAGCAGCCGCAGCCTGATGAACTGGGTGGTGGGCTGTATGCGCGGCAGCGACGATGTCCCCTTCGCCGACAACACCTACGTGTTCGACCGTCTGGTGGATGTGGACGCCGTGAGCTCCGTCACGTTAGAAGGGCACCAGCACACCGATGGCGCCGCTGACGACACTTTCACCCGCACCTATCAGCCCTGACCGCGAAACGCAAAAAAAGAGACCGCCCTGCGGTCTCTTTTTTTGCTCATATCACGTAGTTGTCCCCGGCTGGGGCGTTCATCAGATCCGCCAGCGTGATGTGGGAGAAATAGTCCTGCGTCAGCTTGTAGAACCCCTGCCACACGCCCAGCGTCCGGCACTCCCCGGCCCGCTGGCACACCGGGGCGTCCGGCTGGAGACAGGTGACGGGCGCAAGGTCGCCCTCCGCCAGCTCCAGTATCTCCCAGAGGGTGTAGTCCTCCGGCTCCCGCGTCAGGCGGTAGCCGCCGCCGATGCCGTGGACGCTCTCCACCAGGCCGGCGGCTTTCAGGGCGGGCATGAGCCGCTCGATGTATTTCAGGGAGATGTCCTGCCGGGCGGCCACCTCCTTCATGGGTATAAAGTCCCCGCTGCGGTGCTCCGCCAGATCCAGCAGAACGCGGATGGAATAGCGACCTTTCGTGGAGATCATAGGTCTTCCTCCTGTCAGAAAATACACGGGCCATAAGATGACCCGTGTATAGTATACCACCAATCCCGTAGGTTAGGCAAGTTTAATTTTTCTTTGCGTGCCGATATGCCTGCATGCCCCACACCAGCCAGGCCGCTACCACCGCCGCCAGGACGATCCAACGCACCGTCTCCAAGGGCCAGGCCACGGCGGACAGGTCTGCATAGCGGCTGATCATAACGCTTTCCGCCGTACTGACCGTGGCCGCATAGGCAGCGGCCGGCGCCCAACACACCATGATCCGCACGACCTCCACGGCAAAGAGCAGTCCGCAGCCGCCATACAGTGCAAAACGGAATCCCCTATCCCGCACCAGCGGCTCTTTCAGCACCGCGCCGCCGACTACCAGCGCCGCCGCCAGCAGCAGCGGCAGCAGCAGCCATACCGCCTCCTGCCGCACAGTCAGCGCTGCCCAGGAAAACTGCCGCACCACACCGCCGTGCAGCGCATAGGCGGACACCAGTAGGCGCCACACCCCCAGCAGCTGTATGGCCGCGAACAGCCACAGGGCGCACAGCGGTATCAGCAGCAGGATGCGGCGGCGCAGCGTCTCTCGGCTGCGGCACACGCCCCAGCCCAGCCACAGGCACAGGGGCGACGCCAGCAGGCACAGCCACGACCAGTTGTTATAAGGGAATGCCACCCACACTGCCAACGCCATTACTGCCAGACTGTACCCGATGCGGAAGCGCAGGCTTCCCCGGCGCTCCAGATAGGCCTCCACCTCCGCCGGTGTATCGGCACAGGCCCGGGGGCGCGTCTCACCGGCCAGGATGTCGTCTGCCGTCACGCCGTACAGCGCCGCCAGCGCCGGCAGCGCGGCAATGTCCGGCAGACCCGCGCCGGACTCCCATTTGCTGACAGTTTTGTTGGACACCCCTAATATATCCGCCACCTGCTGCTGTGTCATGTCCCGCCCCCTGCGGAGTGATGCCAGATAGGTGCCTGTCTTTTCCATATCCATGATCACGGCCTCCTTTTTTCTTGTTGTTCCCAGTATAGCATACGGCGGATTTTTGTCCATCCCCCACCCGCTGACTTTGTCTACGGAGCGTAGACAAGGCTGTTTCCACGGAAAAGTGCCCCGTTCTCCGATTTTTTTCTTGACACGGACGGTGGCCTATGGTAATATGTACAAGCTGACGATTTGAGTGGAGGGCGCACGCGGGTGTAGCACAATGGCCAGGGCACCAGCCTTCCAAGCTGGGGATGCGGGTTCGATTCCCGTCACCCGCTCCAACTTGACAGATACGCGCCAGTAGCTCAGTTGGATAGAGCAACTGCCTTCTAAGCAGTAGGCCAGGGGTTCGAGTCCCTTCTGGCGTGCCATTTCCCCTTACGGGCGTCAGCGCTTCCCGTGCGGATGTATATGGTGGGTGTAGCTCAGTTGGTTAGAGCACCGGATTGTGGTTCCGGGTGTCGAGGGTTCGAGTCCCTTTACCCACCCCACAAAAAGAAATGAGGGATCGGGAGTGTCCCGGTCCCTCATCCCTTTCCACACAGGGGTGTCGCCAAGTGGTAAGGCAAGGGACTTTGACTCCCTCATCCGCTGGTTCGAGTCCAGCCATCCCTGCCAGGTCTTTTCGGACGACACCGTCCTTACGATAACTGCATATGCTTCGTTAGCTCAGTAGGTAGAGCACCTGCCTTTTAAGCAGGGTGTCCGGGGTTCGAATCCCCGACGAGGCACCAAAAGAGGAAGATACCTTTTGGTATCTTTCTCTTTTGCTGTCTTGCCTCCGGGGAGTCGAAGCTTATACCTCCTTCCCGCAGAAAGCGCCGCGGGGCTATTTTCTCTCCGCCGCCAGCTTCAGCAGGGTCTCTTTATCGTTAGGCGTTCCGTCCAGCACGGCGTTCAGCAGATACTGCAGCGCATCACCGACCTCTCGCCCCCGCAGCCCCAGCGCCATCAGGTCGCCGCCCTTCACCGTCAGGTCCTTCAGTGAAAAGCACTGCCGCTTCGCCAGCAGCGTGTTCAGAAGATCCTCCGCCTGCTGTATATCCGCCAGACGGCAGCGATCCTCCGGGCTTTGAGCGGCGTTGTCGCCCCGCTTCACCTCCAGCAGCTGCCGAAACGTCTCCTCTCCCAGCTGCGACACGGCGCGGGCAATAGCCTTCTCCGTCCGGGCAATATCCCGGTCGTGCCAGCGCACCAGTGTCACGATGCGTTCGGCCGTGCGGTTGTCCATCCGCAGGCGGCGGCAGATATCCGCCGCCAGGTCCGCCGAGATGGCCGGGTGACCATAAAAATGCCCCACGCCCTGTTCATCCCGGGTAAAGCACGCCGGCTTGCCGATATCATGGAGCAGCATAGTCCAGCGCAGGACCACCTCCGCCGGGACGGCGGCCACTGCGTGGGCGCTGTGCCCCCACACGTCGTAGATATGATGGCGATTGTGCTGATCGAAGCCCACGCAGGGCGCGATCTCCGGCAGGAACATCGCCAGCACGTCCGGCCAGTTCAACAGCACCGGCAGCACGTGACTGCCGCACAGCAGTTTATCCATCTCTGTCAGGATACGCTCCGGCGCGATACAGCGCAGCAGCGGCGCCTTCATCCGCAGCGCCGCATCGGTCCGCGGCTCGACCGAAAATCCCAGTACGGCGGCAAAGCGCAGCGTCCGCAGGATACGCAGCGCATCCTCCTCAAAGCGTCGTTCCGGCTCTCCCACACACCGCAGGATACCCGCCTCCAGGTCCTCCCGCCCGCCATACAGATCGGTGATATGGCCACGCAGGTCCATCGCCATGGCATTCACCGTCAGGTCACGGCGGCAGAGATCCTCCTCCAGCCTGTCGGAGAAAAACACCTGATCCGGCCGGCGATGGTCCGTATAGGTCCCATCCGCCCGGAAGGTGGTCACCTCAATGTACATCTCCCCCGCCCGGACCGTGACCGTCCCGTGCTTCAGCCCGGTTGGGATGGCATAGCCGTCAAACAGTGCAAGCATCTGCTCCGGCCGCGCGGCGGTGGTCACGTCCCAATCTCCCGGTGTGCGGCCCAGCAGCGTGTCCCGCACGCAGCCGCCCACGGCATAGGCGGCGAAGCCCGCATCCTCCAGCCGTTCCAGCACATATTGCACCGCCTGCGGCAGCATGGCTTCGCCTCCCCTCACGTTTTTTCATCCTCCGCCGCCAAATACCGGCAAAAAAGCCGGTTGCATGGGCGGAAACGTTGTATTATAATAGTACAGTAATTTTTCTGTTCCTGTCAAGGAGGCAGCAAATATGTTTCATCCTACTGAGGACTTTCACAAGTATATCCACCCCGGCAAGCGCGTACACCTTGCCGGCATCGGCGGCGTGAGTATGTGCGCGCTGGCGGAGGTATTGCAGGGCATGGGCGTGACGGTGCAGGGCTCGGACATGAGCGAGAGCGACACCGTGAAGCACCTGCGCTCTGTGGGGATCCCCGTGGCCATCGGCCACTCGGCGGAGAACCTGAAAAACTGCGACGCGGTCATCCGCACCGCCGCCATTCACGACAGCAATCCCGAGATCGCCGGCGCCGTGGCCCGGGGCATCCCGGTCTATGAGCGCGCCCAGGCCTGGGGCGCCATCATGCAGGGCTATCGCAACGCCCTGTGCGTCTCCGGCACCCACGGGAAGACCACCACCACCTCCATGGCCACCCACATCTTCATGGCGGCCCAGGCAGACCCCACGGTGATGATCGGCGGCACGCTGCCGCTGCTGCACTCCGGCTATCGGGTGGGCAGGGGCGACACCATCATTCTGGAGAGCTGTGAATACTGCAACTCCTTCCTGAACTTCTTTCCCACCGTGGCAGTGATCCTCAACGTCCACGCCGATCATCTGGACTTCTTCAAGGACCTGGCCGATATCGAGCACTCCTTCCACGACTTTGCCGCCCTGGTGCCGGAGCGCGGCTTTATCATCGCCAACGCTGACGACGAGGGCGCCCGCGATGCCGTCAAGGGCCTGACACATCCGGTGTTCACCTTCAGTGTCAAAGACCGCAGCGCCGACTGCTATGCCGACAACGTCTCTTTCTTTGACGGCTACGGCGACTTCGACGTGGTCATCAACGGCCTGACCTACGCCCATGTGTCCCTGCACGTCCCCGGCGCCCACAATATTTCCAACGCCCTGGCGGCGGCCAGCGCCGCCTATGTTCTCGGCCTTCCCGGCGAGGCGGTAACGGCGGGTCTGGCGTCCTTCACCGGCGCCGGACGGCGCTTTGAGCACAAGGGCACCTTCCGCGGCGCGGAGGTCTATGACGACTATGCCCATCATCCCGACGAGGTGCGGGCGCTGCTGAGCGCCGCGCAGGCGCTGCCCCACAAACGGCTCATCCTGGCCTTCCAGCCCCACACCTACACCCGCACCGCCGCGCTGTTCGACGACTTTGTGGAGGTACTGCGCCTGCCGGACCGCGTAGTGCTGGCGGAGATCTACGCCGCCCGGGAAAAGAACGACATCGGCATCTCCTCCCGGGACCTGGCCGCCCGCATCCCCGGCGCCGTCTACTGCGCCACGCTGGAGCAGACGGCGGACGAGCTGGAAAAGCTGGCCCAGCCCGGCGATATGATCATCACCGTGGGCGCAGGCGACATCTACCGCGCCGGAGAGATGCTGCTGAAACGAGGTGACGCACAGTGACCATCTCCCCCGTATCCCATAACACCCGTCCGGAGAGCCAGCTGCTGCCACAGGAGGCCGCAGCCTTCGACCTGCTGGACAAGCTGGGTATCGAATACGACCGCGTCAGCCATGACGCCGCCTTCAACATGGAGCTGTGCGCCGAGGTCAGCCGCGTACTGGACGTGTCCGTATGCAAGAACCTGTTTCTGTGCAACCGGCAGAAAACCGCGTTCTATCTGCTGTGCATGCCGCCGGACAAGCCCTTCCACACTAAGGACCTCAGCGCGCAGATCGGCTCCTCCCGCCTGAGCTTCGCCCCGGAGGAGAGCCTGTGGGAGCTGCTGCGCTGCCACCCGGGCTCCGCCACCATTCTGGGCCTGGCCAACGATACGGAGCACCGTGTCCGGCTGCTCATCGACCGCGAGGTCTATGACGCGCCCTTTTTCTCCTGCCACCCGTGCATCTGCACCAGTACACTGAAGCTGAAGACCGCCGACGTGCTGGAAAAGCTGCTGCCCCACACCGGCCACACGCCTGTTGTCGTTGATTTGTGAGAAATACTGCCCGCCCTTCCCAGCAGGCAGTATTTTTTCATATATATCACAAAAAGCCCTTGCGCTTGGAAACGTTTTCGGTTATACTTACCGTATTCCCACCGTCAGGCGGCACTCCACTTCATGCCGCCGGACGGCAAAAGATAAGGAGGAATACCCGCTGTGGCTGGCGGTGCGGCAGTGTGGAGACCTGTCGTAAGGCACCGAGGGCAATGCCCGTGCGAGGCCGTCTTTTGCGGAGGCAGGACGGTTACAGTCAAAAATGTATGGCAAAGGTCATTCTGAAGGACCTGAAGAAGGTCTACCCCAACACCGAGAA
>ERZ827088.4361-NODE-4361-length-11827-cov-5.705233_pt1 | contig 11827 bp, 9 predicted proteins | sample MGYA00519922_ERZ827088 | MGnify/ENA primary metagenome ERZ827088 (study PRJEB31778, sample SAMEA3449254) | human gut metagenome | biome: human gut; feature: human-associated habitat; material: faeces | place: United Kingdom | collected 2010/2012 ... | reverse complement strand
TCGCCTCTGCGGAGGCGACCAAAGGGCTTTCCGATCGCCCTTTGGAAACCTTCGGATGCACACTTTTGTTGCTTGGTTTTGAGCGTTAGTTTTTTAGTTACTGTTCTATTATATCGCATTCCCCCTCACGGCGCAAGGTCGATGATGCTGTTGTCGCTGCCGCCCTCGGCGAAGGAATCCGGCACTTGCCCGACAATGATGCTTTCCGCCATCGCCATCTGCGTGCTGGCCTGCACGTTTTTCGCACCGGTCGGAATGACGATTTGCACGTTCGCAGTCAGGACGAGGGAAATGCGGTGGCGTGTCTGGTTGATGCCGGCGGTGGTGAAATCGGTGCTGAACGCCGCCTGCACCGAGCCGACAGGCAGAATCTGCACGGCGATGCCCGGCCCAGCGCCCGCCAGCAGCGTCAGCCCGACGGCACTGCCCAGCGGCACGACGACGGTTTTCTGCCCCATGGCGGTCAATCTTTCCTGCGCAAGCAGGGACGCCTGCGCCGCCAGACGGTTCATCTCCGGGGTATTCGCCTGAATCAGGCGCACTTGCCCTTGATCGTCCTTCTCGACGGTCATCAGGTCGGCGTAATGCACGCCGAGTCCGAGCATCTCAGACGCTGCCTCGTTGAGCGCCTGAATCGCCAGCGACCGCGCCGTCGCCTGCGAGAGCGTCAGCACGACATCGGTCACGTTGCGCTCGACGCGGAGAATCAGCAGCGTCAGCAGCACAGGCAGCAGCCACAGTGCGCGTTTCCACCGCCGCCGGGGAGATTTTCGCCGCTTTGCAGGAATTTTCGCTTCTGATTCGTTGTTTGTCTGGGGCATGGTGCATCCTCCTTTCGTCGCCTGCCATTGCAGGATGCGCGAATATGTGCTATAATATAGGATGTAATTCTGTATGCTCTTGTGGATTGGCATCCACGTTTTCATATTCCGCCGGGGCGCGCATCATGCCGCTGACGGCGCAAAGGGGCTGAAACAGTGAAGAAACGCAGCGATTTCCCGGACTTTGTGCCGGAAAACGACGATTTTGCCTATCAGGACGGTCATCCCGACGACCCGCAGGGCGATGATCCTGACGAGTACGACCCGAACTGGGCGGACGACGACGACCCCGTGGAAGTTGCGGGGCAGGCGGACATGTTCGCGCACGAGGACTTCTGGAACGCTTCGGCGGAGGATAGCGAAGCGCTGCCGGAGGAGGAAAAGGTCTACAAGCACTCCATTTTCAAGCCGGAGATGAAGAAGCCGAACTTCGTGCTGTCGATTGCCGTCAACGTCATCCGCATTTTCGCGGTGCTGGTGCTGGTGGCAGGGCTGGCGGCAGTCGGCGCGGTGGTCGGCATTGCGAAAGGGTACATGGAAACTGCCCCGACGCTTGACCTCGCCGCGATTGACGATCAGGCGCAGACCTCCTTCATCTACGACGCCAACGGCAACCTCATCACCGAATACAAAGGCTCGGAGAACCGCGTCATGGTGTCGATTCAGGCCATGCCGACATACCTCCAGCACGCTTTTATCGCCGTGGAGGATGCGCGCTTCTACACCCACAACGGCGTGGACATCAAGCGCATTATCGGCGCGTTCGTGTCAAACCTGTCCTCCTCCTCCACGCAGGGCGGCTCGACCATCACCCAGCAGCTGATTAAGAATACGCTCCTTTCCTCCGAGCAGAGCTACAAGCGCAAAATTCAGGAAGCGTACCTCGCCATGCAGCTGGAAACGCGCTACACAAAGGATCAGATTCTCGAAAGCTACCTGAACACCATCTACCTCGGCGAAAACTACTACGGCGTGTACACCGCCGCGCAGGGGTATTTCGGCAAATCGCTGGGCGAACTGACGCTCCGCGAATGCGCCATGCTGGCGGGCACATGCAACTCGCCCTACTACTACAATCCGCGCCGGAATTTCTACACGCGGCAGAAGGAGGGCGTGGATTACCCCGCCATCACCAACGACCGCACCAACTACGTCCTGCGCTGCATGTACGAAAACCAGTACATCACCTACGAGCAGTATCAGGAGGCGCTTGACCCGGCGACCGCGCATGTGCTGGAGAAAGACCCGAACACGGCTACCGGCATGTACGCCTACGCGCACTACGTCGAATACGCGGTGGATGAGGTCATCGACATTCTGCTGCAGCTGAACAACCTTGAGGACACCTCCGCCAACCGCAATGCCATGGAAAACAAGCTGCGCACCGGCGGCTACCACGTCCAGCTCGCCATCGACACCTCCATTCAGTCCACCGTCGAGGATACGCTGGAAAACTGGACGAACTACCCCACCCTGCGCGACCCGGCGGACAAGGTCTACCGCACGCGCAATTCCGACGGCACATACGACGAAACGGTTGAGCCGCAGGCTGCCGCCGTCGTTGTGGACTACCACACGGGCGAAATCAAAGCCATTGTCGGCAGCCGCACGCGCCCAACCGCCATGAAAACCTTCAACCGCGCGGTGGATATGACCATGCCCGTCGGCTCGTCCATCAAGCCGATTGCCGTGTACGCCCCCGCGATTGAGCTTGGCGCATCCCCCGCGAGCATCGTGATGAACATGCCGCTGCCGATTTCCGGCTGGCGCGGGTCAAACGGGCAGGATTCGTGGCCGCGCAACTACGGCGGCAGCTCCTACGCCGGCCCGGAGACGCTGCGCAAGGCGCTCGTCAACAGCCACAACACCGCCGCCGCGCAGGCGCTGATGACCCTCGTGGGCGTGGACAATTCCGTTGCCTTCCTGCACGCAATGGGCATTGACGATGCGCACATTGACGCAACGCCGTTCGGCTTGTCCCTCGGCTCCAGCGGCATTACGCCCATGCAGATGGCGGTTGCCTTCGGCGTGCTGGCGAACGGCGGCGTGTATCAGCAGCCCATCTCCGTCCTCGGCATTTCCGACAGCACGGGCAAGGTCATCTGGGACGGCCACCAGCGGCAGGAGCGTCACCGCGTGTTCAGCGAATCCACGGCGTACATGGTCGTGGACATGCTCAAGCAGGCGGTTTCCTCCGGCACGGGCACAAACGCGAAAATCAAGGGGCAGACCGTCGCGGGCAAAACCGGCACGAACTCCGACCAGAAGGGCGTTTTCTTCGCTGGCATGACGGGCTACTACTCCTCCGCCCTGTGGGTTGGGCACGACAACTACAAGGCGCTGTCGTCGAAATCCACCGGCTCACGCTCCGCCGCCCCGCTGTGGCAGAGCTACATGAGCAAGATTCATCAAGGGCTGTCCAACCGCGACATTCTGGAGGGCAGCGCCAGCGACTACGGCTTGGTGAAGGTGACGACGTGCGCGGTATCGGGGCAGCTTGCCACCGACGCTTGCCGAAGCGACGCGATGGGCTACGGGGTCGTGACGGACTACTGGAAAGCCGGCACAGAACCGACGGTTTCCTGCCAGATGCACACGACGCAGACGATTTGCTCCGTCAGCGGCTTGCTCGCCTCCCCCTACTGCCCGGACACGGTCACACGCGGCGTATTGACCATTCCGTCGGGACACCCGCTGGCCTCCTTCATCGGCACGGAATATGAGGATGTGCTGATTGAGTACCTCGGCAGCTACGCGGTCTTGGGCGCAAGCGGCACCTGCCCATACCACACGAGCGCATCCAGCTCCGGCAGCAACACGATGGTGGAGAACACGCTGATTCCCGATGCGAAGATTCTGCTTTCGCAAGCCTACGCGCAATTGCAGAGCATGGACATTGTAAACGACGCGCAGCGCTACTCCGCGATTCAGTCCGCCATCACGAATCTGGAATACGTCATCTCCCTCCCCGCCCCGACAACGGCGGAAGTTGCGTCCGCAATGGGGCAGCTGACACAGGCGATGGCGGGTCTCTACTAATGGATACACAAACAAACACGGCGGCGGATTCTCTCGCAGAAATCCTCCACGCATTGCGCGGCATCCGCGCCCCCATCCAGCAAGGCGAATACGACCTGCACGACCTCGTGCGGGCATCCCTTGCGGAGGCGGAAATCCCCTGTGCGCACGAAGTCCCGCTCGCCCCGCGCTGCCGCATCGACTTGCTTTGCCCCGGCGGCATCGGCATCGAAATCAAGCGCGGACAGCCTGACCGCAAGCGCATTGTGATGCAGCTGACCCGCTATGCCGCGTGCGGGCAAATCAGCAGTTTAATTCTTGTGACTGAGCGGACTGTCGCCGTACCCAATCGAATTCACGGAAAGCCGATTTCGTGCGTATGCCTGAACCGGCTGTGGGGAATTGCACTATGAATGAAGAAGAAGCGGAACTGCTACCGCCGTACCTGCGCCCGTACCCGCCCGCCGGCGCACCGCTGGGAACGCTGAGCTACAACCGCCGCAGCAAATGCTGGGTGGTGAAGGGCGACCCGTCGGTGACGGAGGTGTGCAAGCGGCTGTTTCCGGGCAGCGCGGGCAGCAGGCGCGGCGAAGCGCGGTTCACGGCGCACCGGCGGGCGGTGGGCGACCTCTGCTGGCTGATGATGCGCTTCCCGCTGGAAATCAAGGCAAGCGACCGCGCGTTGTGGGAAAAGGCGGTCACGGGCGCGCGGGAATACGCGGTTCGTCAGGCAAAGTTATCGACCATGCCCGTGCGCATGACCCCGCCCGACGGTGCGTTTCTGGGGACGCTCCGCCCATTTCAGGAGGAGGGGCTGTCGTACCTGTGCAGCCACGACCGATGCCTGCTGGCGGACGAAATGGGCTTAGGCAAGACGGTGCAGGCGCTGGCGTTTCTATCCTCCACCGGTTCATTGCCCGCGCTGGTGATTCCGCCCGCGCACCTGACCCGCAACTGGCAGGAGGAAACGCTGCGTTTCCTGCGGGTGGACGGCAAATCCCCGCGCGTGCACGTCATCAAGGGCTTGAAGCCCTACGACCTGCCGGAAGCGGACGTGTACATCATGCACTACCTGCTTCTGCGCGGGTGGAAGAGCGTCCTGCCGACGCTGCCTTTTCGATCGGTCATCTTCGACGAAATCCAGGAGCTTCGCCACGCGGGGACGGAAAAGTACTCCGCCGCGTCGCTGCTGTCGGAAAGCTGCGAGCGCGTTATCGGGCTGTCCGGCACGCCGATTTACAACCGCGGCGGCGAAATCTGGAACGTCATCAACATTCTCGACTACCACTTTTTAGGCGACTGGGAGTCGTTTTCGCGCGAGTGGTGCAGCGGCTACGGCAATCAGCTTGTGCTGAAGCCCGATTTGCTCGGCGCGTACCTGCGGCGGGAGGGGCTGATGCTCCGCCGGACGAAGCAGGAGGTGCTGCGCGAGCTGCCGCCGAAGCGCCGCTTGGTGCAGGAGCTGGACTGGAACGACAAGGTATACGCCCAGCTGATGGCGCCCGTGATGCGCGACGTGCTGCGCTGGAAACAGGACGACCAGCTTTCGGCGCAGGAGCGGGCAATGCTGGAGGAATCCATCAGCCAGCACGCGCGGCAGGCCACGGGCGTGGCGAAAGCGCCGTATGTGTGCCAATTTGTGCGCGCGCTGCTGGACGGCGGCGAAAAAGTGCTGCTGTTTGCACACCACCATCAGGTGATGGACATCTACAAGCAGGAATTGAAGGCGTTTTCGCCGGGGTTCATCACCGGGCGGGAGACGACGCTGGCGAAAATGAACGCGGTTGACCGCTTCCAATCCGGGCGGACGGACGTGCTGTGCATCAGCCTGCGCGCGGCAAGCGGTCTCAATCTCCAGCGCGCGACGTGCGTGGTCTTTGGCGAGCTGGACTGGTCACCGGCAGTGCATTCACAGGCGGAGGATCGCGCGCACCGCATGGGGCAGGAGGATTCGCTCCTGTGCTACTACCTTGTTGCGCCGCAGGGTTCGGACGCGGTGATGCAGGAAGCGCTGGGCTTGAAGGTCAGCCAATTTGTCGGGCTGATGGGCGATGCGCCGCAGTCCCCGGAGCAGGCGGAGCAGTTCGCGAATCAGGCGCGTCGGCATGTGGAAAGGATTGTGGCGCAGATGGGGGACAATTCCGGTTCTCCCAACCAACGATAACGGTCAAGCTGCATGGGTGTGCACTGCGAAGGGGTGTCGGGGGCGACCGCAAAGCCCCCGACTCGCGCCCGCAGGCGCGATTCCCCCTGCAACGATGAAAATCAAGCTGCATGGGTGTGCACTGCGAAGGGGTGTCGGGGGCGACCGCAGACTTCGTCTGTTTTCATTGCCCCCTCCTCGCCTCCGCAGAGGCGAAATCCCCTGCTTGCGGAAAAGACCAGCTATGACTGGAAGCCATGCAGTTTGGTCGCGCCCATTTGGCGCGACACAGCACAGTTGGTCGAATGAGCAGCTTGGGGGCGCGTCTGAGGACGCGCGAAGTTACTGGCAGGGACGCTTCGCTGCCTGCGCCTTGTTGAGCACGTTTGACAAACTGGTCGCCCGACCAACTGTTGGGGCGTTGCCCCAAACCCCACCAGAGGCGCTGCCTCTGGACTCCGCAAGGGGCAATTGCCCCTTGACCCCTTTTCGCGATTGAGTTGGTCGCTCTTCCATACTCCTTCCGCGTGTTGCTCTTTTATTTTGTATTAACCTAAGGAGGTTTCTATGCTATATCTCGGCTGCCATCTCTCCGCCAGTGCGGGCTATCTCCACATGGGGCAGGAAGCCATTTCCATCGGCGCAAACACCTTTCAGTTCTTCACCCGCAATCCCCGCGGCGGCACGGCTAAGCCCCTTGACCTCTCAGACGTCGCCGCTTACCTCGACTTCGCCAGCGCCCACGGCATCGGGCAAATCGTCGCCCACGCGCCCTATACCCTCAACGGCTGCTCGGCTGACCCCGCCATCCGCGATTTCGCCCGCCGCACCATGCTCGATGATCTCCAGCGCCTTGACCACCTGCCGGGCAATCTGTACAACTTTCACCCCGGCAGCCACGTCAAGCAGGGCGTGGAAGTGGCGACGGAGCAAATTTGTGACATGCTCAACGCGATTTTGTGGCAGGATATGAAAACGACCGTCCTGCTGGAAACGATGGCGGGCAAGGGCTCGGAAGTCGGGCGGACATTCGAGGAGCTGCGCGCGATTATCGACCGCACGGAGCTGAATGACAAGCTCGGCGTGTGTCTGGACACCTGCCACGTCAGCGACGCGGGGTATGACATCGTGAACCACTTGGAGGACGTGCTGGCGGATTTCGACCGCGTAATCGGGCTGAATCGGCTCAAAGCCATCCACCTCAACGACAGCAAGAACCCCTGCGGCGCGCACAAAGACCGCCACGAGCAGATTGGCAAGGGGTACATCGGGCTGGAGGCGCTGATGCGTGTGGTTAATCATCCGACGCTGAAAAACCTGCCGTTCGAGCTGGAGACCCCGAACGACCTCGCGGGCTACGCGGCGGAAATCAAGCAGATTCGGGAGTTGGCAGAATGATGCGGGTGAGTGCGGGCATTGTGCGCTATCCGGACGGGCGAATCCTCATCTGCCGCCGGGGCGAAGGGCGCAAAAACGCGCATTTGTGGGAGTTTCCGGGCGGCAAGCAGGAGGCGGGCGAATCACCAGAAGACGCATTGCGCCGGGAATTGCTGGAAGAATTGTCGCTGCCAATTGCGGATGTTTCGCCGCTGTGCCGCCGGGAAGCGCAGGGCATCGCGTTCGACTTCCTGACCGCGGCGGCAACGCGCGCGCCGGTGCTGACCGAGCACGAGGGCTACGCGCTTGTGCATCCGGCGGAGATGACGAAATACGTTTTCTGCCCGGCGGATGAAGTCGTGGCGCGTCAAATAGCGTTCGCGAACGTCCGCGCGTGCCTGTGGGACTTCGACGGCACGCTGATGGACACCTATCCCCTGCTGACGGAGGTGTTCGTGCGCATCGCGGCGGAAAACGGGGTGCAGCTGACGGCGGAAAACGCGCTTTCGCTGCTGAAAGGCACGCTGCGGGATGCTTGCGCGGCGCTGTCGGCGCTGACCGATATTTCTGTGGATGAGCTGCTGAAGGAATGCCGCGCGGCTGAAGCGGAACGCTTGCTGGATGCCCCGAAGCTGCTTTGCGGCATACCGGAATTGCTGCTTGCGCTCAACGAGCGGGGCGTTCAGCACTACGTTGTGACGCACCGTGACCTGCGCTGCCGTGACATGCTGGCGCAGTGCGGGGTGCTGCCGCTGATTTCGGGCTTCATCACCCGCGAGGACGGCTATCCGCGCAAGCCCGCGCCGGAGATGGTGCAGGGATGCCTGCAGCGGTACGCCTTGGCGGCGGATGATTGCGTCATGCTCGGCGACCGTCCGCTGGACACCCGCGCAGGCAAAGCGGCGGGAGTTCGCGGCATCCTGCTGGACGCGGACGGGCGCTTTGCGGGCGAAAAGTCGTGCGAGGCGCGGGCGGAAAATGTCGCGGAAATCGCGGAAATGCTGCTGCCTGACTGGCGCTTGTAACCGCCCGGCAAATTACGATTTTATCTACATGATATATGCACTACGATTGGAGGAATCACCATGCGGAAAATGCTCTGCCTGCTGCTGATGCTGGCAATGCTCACGCCGTGTTTGCCAGCCCTTGCGGAAGATACGGACGCGCTGGATGTCATTTTGCTCTCCAGTGCCTCCATCGAGCCGCTGCAGGAGACGCTGCGCCCCGGCAAGGCGGTCACGCTGCGGTTCACATCGCCTGTGGACGGCACGGTCACGCTGCTGCTGCGCAACGCGGAGACGCTTGAAACCGTGCTGCCAGTCGCCAAGGATTACCCCGTCACGGCGGGCGAAAATCAGATGCTGTGGAACGGCACATACGAGGGCGTTTTCGCGCCGGAAGGAATCTACCGGCTTGTGGCGCAGTTCTCCGACGGGTCAGAAGCGGACACCGCCATTCTGGTGGGGCAGATTGCGCCCTTCCTGACCTCCATTTCCGCGCTGGAGAGCACCGAGGACGGCGAAGTGCACCTCTCCTTCTACGCAAGCGAAAACGGCCGCCTGACGCTGGGACTGTGGGGCGCAAGCTGGTCGCTGCTGGAGAACATTGACATTTCCGCCGGCACGAACGAAGTGACGGTGGACGCAACCGCCCTTTCGCCGGACACCGTCGCAATCAGCCTGACGCTGACGGACGACACCGGCTACTGCTCGAACGAGGAGCATGTGGCAGTGAATCCGGCATCCTTCGGCATCCTGCCGACGGCGCCCCCGACTGCCGAGCCATCCCCCACGCCGACGGCATCCCCCACGCCGACGCCGTCCCCCACGCCGACGCCGTCCCCCACGCCGACGGCAGTTCCAACGCCATCCCCCACGCCGTCGCCCTCGCCCACACCCTCGCCCACGCCGACCCCGAACATCACCTTCACGCCGTCCTACGGCAGCCCGTATGAATTCCCGTCCGACGCGCCCGCGTCCTACTGGAACACGCCGATGGACTACACGGACGAAGCGGCTGTCTGGGCGATGCTGACCGCGCCGATGACGGTGGTCAAGGGCGACGGCCGCACGCAGGTGCGCATCCGCAAAGAGCCGGACAGCAAGAGCGCTGCCATCGGCATCCTTACCCGCGCGACGCAGGGCATCCGCGTGATTGAGACGCTGGACAACGGCTGGTCGCTGATTGAGTGCTACTCCTCCTCCTTCGCGGACAACACGGTGAAGGCGTGGAACCTGCTGGTGCAGGGCTACGTCGAAACGAACACCCTGACGACCGTGGAGTGGGACAGCAACGACAAGTACGGCTTAGTGGTGGACAAGCTGACGCAGCGCCTGTACGTCTACGAGGACGGGCACCTGATTTCGACGCTGCTTGTCTCCACGGGACTTGCGAACGCGAAGCAGCCGTTTAACGAGACGCGCTCCGGCGAGTACATCATCGGCAGCTTCACGGGCGAATTCACCAGCGGCAACCTCTACTGCGGCATGGGGCTGCGCTACAACGACGGCGACCTGCTCCACGAAGTGCCGCACACCAAGCGCGCCGACGGCTCAAAGTCATACGCCTACAACGAACCCAAGCTCGGCACGCGCGCCAGCCACGGCTGCATCCGCGTTCAGCGCCTGCGCAACACGGAGGGGCTGAACATGAAGTGGCTGTGGGACAACCGGAAGCATCTGGGCCGCATGGTCATCTGGGAGGACTGGCAGGGGCGGCAGATTCCGATTCCGGACGACGACACCGTGCTGTACTACAACCCCAACGGCGGCTCGTACTACCACCGCGCCGACACCTGCTACTCTGTGACGAAGGACAACGTGACGTTTGAATCCTTCACCTATGCGCAGCTGGACGAAGAACCGTACAGCAAGCTGGATTTCTGCCCGTACTGCGCGCCCGCGATGCGCAAGGCGGACATTGAAGCCATCAACGCCCAGTACGTCTTCGGCGGCGACCACGACCCGATTCTCACCGCCGCGCGTCAGCCCTATTTCGACTATATCGCCAGTCTCGATCCGCCGGAAGCGACCGAGACCCCGGCGCCGTGAGGTAACGCATGAACATCGTCGATTACGTCATCATCGGCATCATTGGCATTTCCGTGCTGTTCGGGCTGTATCGCGGCTTCATCGCCAGCGTGCTGAACATGGGGTGCGGGCTGATGTCGTTCCTCGCATCCTTCTGGGTCAGCCCAAAGCTCGCCGCCGCCGTGCAGTCCAACCAGTCTTTTCTCAACATGCTGCTGCACTACACGGATGCGTCCAGCCGCATCGGCGACCTTGAAACCGCCATCACGAACGTCGCGACGCTCACCAGCCAGAGCATCAACAGCATTCTGGAGAAGGTGAACCTGCCCGCGCCGCTGGACACGCTGCTGCGCGTGAATCTGGAGAACAATGTGTACGCCTCGTCGGGGCTGTCCACCGTCTCCGATTACGTCAGCCAGACGATTTTGCAGGCAAGCATCAACATCATCTGCTTTCTCGTCAGCTTTTTGGTGCTGTACATTGTCCTCGCCATCGTGCTGAACCTGCTCAAGGCGGTGTTCCGCTTTCCCGTCCTCAAGCAGCTCAACGGCTTGGCGGGCGGCGCGTTCGGCTTTCTCCGCGGATTGCTCGTCTGCCTCGTGCTCTTCACGCTCGTTCCCCTCGTGCAGACGGTCATCCCGCTGGACATGGTGAACGACCTGATTGCCCAGTCAACCCTCGCGCCGATTTTCTCCAACGGCAACCTGATTCTCGCCATCATGAACGGCAAATTGTAAAATTTTTTGCGGAAGAAGGAAACGAAACGGCGTTGACGAACGTCTAATTACATGGGGGAGGCGCAAGGGGCGTTGCCCCTTGACCCCTTTTCGCGATTGCATTGGTCACACTTCCATGCTCCTTCCGCGTGTTGATTGGGGGGACGCAAGGGGGTGTTGCCCCTTGACCCCTTTTCGCGATTGCGTTGGGCACTTTTTCATACTTCTTCCGCGTGTTTATCCACAGGATACCCACACGTTCCCCTGCTTCCCTACTTGCTGCAAAAAGCAATCAACATCGGAAAAAAATCCCCTTGCAACCCTAACGACAAGCCTTCAAGGAGGTGCAACAACCTTGAAACCCACCCAGCGCATCGGCGCAATGCTTCTCATCAGCAGTATGCTGCTGACGGGCGTTTCCGTGGCGGAAGAGCCGTCGAATCCTCCCGCAGCGACGGAAGCCTTGGTGACTGCCGCTCCGACGGAAGCACCGACCGCGACCCCCGCGCAGGAGCAGCCAACGGAACAATCGGCGGATGTGCCGACCGCGACGCCCGCTCCCGAAAATCCGACGGACGAGCCGACCGCGACCCCTGACCCCGAAAATCCGACGGACGAGCCGACTGCGACACCCGACCCCGAAAATCCGACGGACGCGCCGACCGCGACGCCTGACCCCGAAAATCCGACGGATGAGCCGACCGCGACACCCGACCCCGAAAA
>ERZ827088.4357-NODE-4357-length-11835-cov-4.591851_pt1 | contig 11835 bp, 10 predicted proteins | sample MGYA00519922_ERZ827088 | MGnify/ENA primary metagenome ERZ827088 (study PRJEB31778, sample SAMEA3449254) | human gut metagenome | biome: human gut; feature: human-associated habitat; material: faeces | place: United Kingdom | collected 2010/2012 ... | reverse complement strand
TATTTTGATCAACGAGCTTGCTCCCCTCCACATGCAGCTTACCGTTTACTGACGGACAGGCAAGAACTGAGCTCTCCTGTCCGTTTTCTGTGGTGAGCTGCTCTGTGTCAGCCACATTCTGATTTTCTGTACTGCTTTGCGTACTGTCCTCAGTATTATTTTCTGCAGAATTCACCGACTCAGTGGCTTTCTCATCCGTCTGTGATTCTGTTTCTTTGTTGCCCTTGTTACCACATCCTGTAAAAATCCCAAGCACCAGCACTGCAGCCAATACCAATGCTATATATTTCTTCATATTGTTATACTGTCTGACTTATTACTGAATTGATGTAACCTTGTAGTCCTCAGCCTCTACAGTCTCCTTTAATTTCTCATCGGAAATGTCAGAGCTTAATGTCACTACTGCAGTTCCGCTCTCATGGCTTACTGCTGCCTCACTAACTGCATCAAGCGCCTCGAGTGCCTTCTTTACTCTTGCCTCGCAGTGGCCGCACATCATTCCTTCGATATTCATTGTCTTTGTCATTGATTTTTCCTCACTTTCATTTGGTTTATCTGCTTTGTCTTTTCTATCTGGTTTTGCTTTTCTGTCATGCTTAGGATCATACACCCTGCACAGATTCAGCCGCAGGGCATTGGTAACAACGCAGAAGCTCGACAGGCTCATCGCCGCCGCTCCAAACATCGGATTGAGCTTCCATCCTAATAAAGGATACCACAAACCGGCCGCAAGTGGAATACCTATTACATTATAGAAAAATGCCCAGAACAGATTTTCGTGTATATTTGTCAATGTAGCACGGCTTAACCGCACTGCTGCCGGTACATCTATCAGGCGGCTCTTCATCAGGACAACATCCGCTGCATCTATTGCCACATCACTTCCCGCGCCGATTGCAATTCCCATATCCGCACGTGTGAGCGCCGGTGCATCATTGATTCCGTCACCAACCATGGCTACCCTGCCCTGTTTTTTTAGCTTCCTTATGACAGCCTCCTTACCATCCGGAAGCACACCTGCGATGACTTCGTCCACTCCCGCCTGCTTTCCAATGGCATTGGCAGTCTGCTCGTTGTCACCGGTGAGCATAACAACTCTGATACCCATATTTTTAAGCTGTCTGACAGCTTCCGGACTGTCCTCCTTTATTGTATCTGCAACGGCTATGATACCGCAAAGCCTGTCATCCGCGGCAAAGAACAGAGGAGTTTTTCCTTCCTTTGAAAATTCGACAGCTTTCGTGCGCATATCATCTGACACCTTTACAAATTTGCTGACAAAAGCAAGATTTCCTGCTTTTATCATTTTGCCTGCAAGTATTGCAGTCAGACCATTTCCTACAACAGCGCTAAAATCCGTCACCTCTGCAACAGCGATTTCATCCGTTTTAGCGCGCTCCATAATGGCTTTTGCAAGCGGATGCTCGCTCTTGGCCTCGACTGATGCAGCTATTGCAAGAAGCTTTCCGGCATTATTGCCGGTTTCCTCAAAAAATGTCTCATCCGGCACGATATCCGTCACCTTCGGCTCACCGCTTGTTATGGTGCCAGTCTTATCAAGCGCCACAATCTGTGTGCGTCCTGTTGCCTCAAGGCTTGCCGCTGTCTTGAAGAGTATACCGCTCTTTGCGCCCTTGCCATTTCCTACCATTATCGCAACAGGAGTTGCCAGTCCAAGTGCACACGGACAGCTTATCACGAGCACCGAAATGCCTCTGGCAAGCGCAAAGCCCACGTTCTCACCGGCTATAAGCCATGCTATTATTGTAATGATTGCAATTGTAATAACCGCCGGCACAAATACCCCCGATACCCTGTCAGCGATTTTTGCAATAGGTGCCTTTGTCGCTGCGGCATCAGAAACCATCTGTATAATCTGTGAGAGTGTGGTGTCTTCGCCTACTCTGGTTGCGCGGCATTTTATAAAGCCTGACTGGTTCACTGTTGCAGCGCTTACTGCATCTTTCGGCTGTTTATCCACAGGGATGCTCTCTCCTGTGAGTGCCGATTCGTTGACAGCGGTTGTTCCATCTATTATTTCACCGTCCACAGGGATATTTTCACCCGGTCTGACCACGAAAATATCGCCCTTTTTCACTGCATCCACAGAAATTTCCTGCTCCACGCCATTCCTTACAACGGTTGCTGTCTTTGGGGCAAGCTGCATCAGGCTCTTTAAAGCGTCTGTTGTTTTGCCCTTTGAGTGCGCTTCAAGCATTTTTCCGACAGTAATCAGTGCCAAAATCATGGCTGCGGATTCAAAATAAAACTCATGCATATATGACATGACCGCATCCATATCGCCATTCACCTGCGCAGCTGTCATGGCAAAAAGTGCATACACGCTGTATCCAAACGATGCCGCAGAGCCAAGCGCAACAAGCGTATCCATGTTGGGAGCGCCGTGAATCAAGCCCTTAAAGCCACTGATAAAAAACTTCTGGTTTATGACCATTACCGCCACTGTAAGCAGAAGCTGCAAAAGTCCCATAGCCACATGGTTTCCATTGAAAAACTCAGGCAACGGCCAGCCCCACATCATATGTCCCATGGAAAAATACATGAGAACAACTAAGAATATGAGCGATGCTATAAGCCTGTTGCGTAGCTTCGGTGTCTCCCTGTCTACAAGCGCATCCTGCGCTGCCTTCAGCTGCTCTAAGCTGTTATTCGCTTTGTCATTTTCTGATTCTGTTGCTGTGCCTTTTGGACTCGCTCCATAGCCCGCCTGCTCTACTGCCTCCACTATCTGCGCATCTGTCGCGCTTCCCTCGACTCCCATCGAGTTGGTCAAAAGGCTGACAGAACAGCTCGTCACACCATCAACCTTAGAGACCGCCTTTTCCACTCTGGCAGAGCATGCCGCACAGCTCATTCCTGTAACTGTATATTGCTTCATACTGTCTGTATTTCCTTCTTTCTACTATTCGAATCTAACTATTCAGAAGCCTTTTCTAAAATCTCTCAATTCCTGTCACCTTGAAATCCAGTCTTTCGATGGCAAATGTGATTTCCTCATCGCTTAGCTCTCTGGTTGCCTCAACATGTGCCACGCCATGCTTTAAATCCACATCTGCCGATACTCCGCTCATCTTCTGAAGCGAGCGTGTGACTGAGTTCTTGCAGTTCATGCAGTGCATTCCGTCTATGTGCACATCTGCTCTCGTGACTATCTCGCCTGTAAGCTGTACTGTGGCTTCCTCGTCCTCCTTCATGGCTCCACCGCCACAGCAGGCGCCCTCGCCCTTTGAATGCTTTATTGTCTCCTTTAAGCCCACAATCACCAGAGCGGCAATTATTGCTATTATTAATATTGTGATTATTGTACTCATTTTTATACCCGCCTTCTTATAATACTACTTCATAAGCTTCTGCAGTGTGTTCAAAAGCTCATCTATTGTCTCATCCTTGCCGGCTCTTATGTCATCTGCCACACACGTCTTTATATGATTGGCCAAAAGGACTTTATTGAAGCTGTTGAGCGCGGCATTTGCGGCCGCCACCTGTGTGATGATGTCAGGGCAGTAGCAATCCTCATCCAGCATACGCTTGATTCCACGGATCTGCCCCTCTATACGGCTAAGTCTGTTGATGAGATCCTTATATTCCTTCTCTGAGCGCTCTTTTTTGCGGTTGCAGCAACAGCATTTGGTTTCGTTTTCTGCCATGGGTGCCTCCCTTCTTTCTTCATTCCACATTTGTTGCATATGTCTAACCATACCCCTTATGGGTATCTGTCTTCAAGAGCATTATATACCCCAGTGGGGTATATTGCAAGGGCAGATTTCCTTATTGAGAAATTTTCATGTTATACCATACTTTTATAATAAAAGCATGCAAGCTGTGTCCTGTCCCTCAGCTGCAGCTTTTCAAGTATGACACTGATATAGTTTCGTACGGTTCCCTCACTCAGATACAGCTCATCCGCTATTTCCTTGTTGTTTAGTCCTTCTGCAACCAGCTCTATGATTGAAAGCTCCTTGCCGCTTATATCATAGCTCTTCATTGCGTCAATGAACCGGGCCTGACCGGTGCCTGATGAAGCTTTACCATCAGCTCCGAACAGATGTGGTATCCTGTCCATTATCTGTGTTCCAAACACTGTCTGTCCGTTGTTTACAGCTCTAAGTGCCGGGGCAATACTCTCAAAGGCCTGTTTTAGTATATAGCCCTTCGCACCCAGCGAGATTGCTTTTACTATGTATTCATCATCCGAAAATGTGGTCAGAAGAAGTATTTTGGCATCCGGATATTTTCCGAGTATTTTTTCTGCTGCTTCAAGACCTGTCATGCCCTGCATCCTTATATCCATGAGCATCACATCGGGCATATGCTCCTCGTACAGCTTTACCGCCTGCTGCCCGCTGTCTCCAACCGCAGACACCTCTATGTCATCCTGTGCGCTCAGTATTGTATTCAGCGAAAGTGATACGAGATTATCATCATCTATTATTACTATTTTCATGTCCTGTTCCTTTCTTCTTCATGAGCGTCACAAATATCATGAAACCATCGTCTGCCTTTATACGCATGGTTCCTCCTATCGCTGCAACACGCTCCTTTATATTTTTTATGCCTATTCCATCTCCTGTTTCTCCCGTAAGGCTTCTTTCGTCAGCCGATGTGCCGTTGTCCATTATCTCAAGCTGGTAAAAGGCGGGATGCTCTCTGACTATTATCCTGATTTCATCGCCGTTACTGTGCTTAACTGCGTTGTTTACCGCTTCCTTTGCAATTGCAATAAAAGCATACTTGACATCTCTGGGCACATCATCCTCACAGTCGTATTCGAGTGAAAATGCAAATGCACTGTCTGTAGGCTTAAGCTTCGCAAGCGCCTGACGCAAATCGACCGATTCATCGTACAAATCATGAACACTTTTTCTCATGCTGTCCATTGCCGTATCGAGTGTACTCTTTAGGTCTGCGATAGGCGCTTTAAGCTTTTCATCAGTATTTATCACACCGATTGCTCCCACCTGCAAAATAGAGCGCGTAATCATGTGACCCACGTTGTCGTGTATCTCCCTTGCGATACGGTTTCTCTCCTTTAGCGTGGCATTGTATATCTGCGCATTCTGCTTCTCGATAAGCTGGTGATTCATCTGCTCCATAAGCATGTCGTGCTCCATGGACGCATCTCTCATGCTGTGCATCTTCATCTGATACCCCAAAAGCAGCTCTGTGAAATACGAAAGCATTACCGCAAAAGCCATGAGAAGTACAACCTCCAGGATATAAAAAATCCCGGGTGCTATATGTTTTATCTTTAAAATACAGTCCACCGATACAACTATCCCCACTAAGGCTGCAGCCATCCTCGATGCCGTGTATTTTCTCTTTCTGAATACCATCGCTGCATACGGCAGCATAAAAAATGATGGTGCAAAAAATACTCCGGACAGAATATAAACCGCCAGAATCAAATCAAAAGCCCGGTCTGCCGTTTTGCTCTCCTTAGCAGGACTCATCTGCGGCACACCCTGCATGTCTATAAATGTGCACACAATTATTCCTGTAAGTATGCACGCTATCATGACGTAATCGACCTGAAGGGATACCACCATAAGCATCACGCATGATAGAACTATTAAAAACTGACTACATATCTTATACATTAAAAGCCTCCATTTCCGTAAAATAAGCTTACAACAAATTCCATCAAACGTCACTATGACAAATGTCATTTTTTACACAACAATGCCTCATCCAAACATAAATACGAATGTGACATTTGACACTTACTTTCCGGCACGCCATATAGTAATCTGTTATTGAGCCGGATATCAGGCTTGCAAACGAAAATACAACATTATGGAGGCAATTCAATGGATACAACCAAAAATGCGATAGAAGTAACAAACCTTGTAAAACGCTACAAGGAGCTTGTGGCACTCGACCATTTCAATCTGACCGTTAAAACCGGCGAGATTTTCGGATTGCTCGGACCAAACGGCTCCGGAAAGACCACCACTATAAACTGCATACTTTCCCTGCTCACATACGATAAGGGAGATATAAAGGTATTCGGGCAGGAAATGTACTCAAACAGCTACGATATCAAACGCGAAATCGGCGTAGTCATGCAGAATGTGGCCGTGTACGACGAGCTGACTGTATATGAAAATATCGACTATTTCTGCGGTCTTTACGTAAGTGACAAAAAGCTCCGCGAAAAATATGTAAAGGAAGCAATGGATTTCGTGGACATAGCGGATTACAGCAAATTTCTGCCAAAGAAGCTCTCAGGCGGACTTTTGAGACGACTCAACATCGCGTGTGGCATAGCACACAAACCAAAGCTCATCTTCTTCGATGAACCGACCGTGGCTGTCGACCCTCAAAGCAGAAACAAGATTCTGGAGGGCATCAAAAAACTAAACCGTGATGGTGCGACAATCATCTACACCTCACACTACATGGAGGAGGTTGAACAGCTCTGCGACCGCATACTCATCATGGACAAGGGCAAGGCTCTCGCACTCGGCACAAAGGACGAGCTAAAGCGCATGATCAAAAATACAGAGACCATAAACGTAGAAATCGCAGACCTGTCAGAAGCACAGCTTGACGCATTAAAGCAGCTGCACAATGCATATCAGGTCAGCTTTGAAAACGGACAGCTTCGGATTTATTTCAGTGGCGGACGCCACAATATAATCCATGTGCTTGATTATCTAGAGCAGAATAATCTGTCCTTCGGTCAGGTGTACACGCAGCTTCCGACTCTTAACGACGTATTCTTAGAGATTACCGGAAAGGAGCTTAGGGATTGATGAATGGACTAAAATTATTTTTTCACAACGCAAAATACACCATGCTAAGCATGTTCCGCCTGAAAGTCACGCTGTTTTGGACACTTGCATTTCCACTGTTGCTCGCCACCTTTATGTATATGGCATTCGGAAATCTGTTTGAAAAGGATGAAATGTTCAAGACAATAAATGTGGCAGTGGTTGAATCTAAAAACGATGACACTCTGATGAGCGTGCTTGAGTCTCTCGATGTAAACCATACTGATTCCGTCAGTAAATCAGACGACAAGTCCGATAGCACAAATTCATTTTCAGACCTCATAAACATGAAGCTAATGGATAGCTCAGCAGCCAAAAAAGCACTAAATAACAAAAAAGTGACAGGCATTATTTACACAGAGGATGCTTCTTTAGTCGTGGAGGAAAACTCATACAATGCCACAATCCTTGAATCCATCCTGACACAGTACAAACAGCAAAAGGACGTATTTACAAACATAGCAAAGACTAATCCGGCTGCGCTTGAGACTGCAATTGCCGGGCTTTCTGAAACCGCATCAGAGTATAAAGAGATTTCACTTTCATCGGGAAATCAGGATGAATACACCAATTACTTTTACGCTGTTTTTGCGATGAGCTGCCTGTTCGCCTCATTTTCAGCCGTAAGCTCCACCTGCAGGCTGTTAGCTGATACAAGCCCTCTCGGCATGCGAAAAAGCCTTGTGCCGGCATGCAAAAACACCCTTATCTTTTCAGAGTATATCTCACTCTTAAGCATCCATTTTGCTGTTGAGCTCATAGCACTTGCCTACATGACTCTTCTTGGCGTGGATTTTGGAAATAAATATCCGGCAATCATCCTGACACTGTTTTTCGGCTGCATGATCGGACTTTCAATCGGAGTTATAATCGGTGCCATTCCTAAGCTCACAGAGGGCAGCAAAATCGGTATCTCTGTCGGAATCGGCATGGTGCTTTCCGTGCTTGCGGATTTATGTGCCAACGGTATAAAGGATATGGTCGAGCACAAGCTTCCTATTGCCAACCGCCTCAACCCAGCCTGTCTCATATCCGACTGCTTTTACTCGCTCAACGTATATGACAGCTACGACAGATTTTTCAGAAACATATCAATCATGGCAGTAGAATCAGTGATTCTTTTAATCATTGCCTTTGTACTGCTTCGGAGGGAAAAATATGCAAGTATTTAAATCATATTTCAAAATACTCAACAGACATATGGGCCAGATGATTATGTACCTGTCCATATTCATAGGTGTCATGGTCGTTCTCACTGCGACACGCACAAACAAAGCTGAAGATGATTATGAAGCCACCAAGCCCAAATTTGCGGTGTTTGACTATGACAAATCATCAGAAAGCAAAGCTCTGACAGCCTATCTTAAAAAGACATGCACACAAAAAAATATTAAAAATGACAAAAAGGAAACTATGCAGGATGAGTTGTTTGCCAGAAACGTAAACTGTGTTCTCATCATAAAAGAAGGCTTCAAGCTTGATGTTGTGACCATACCGGGTACGCAGGCAGCGACCACCTTTGAGTCTGCCATAAACAGCTTTACGAAAACGTACAATACTTACATTGCTTCCGGCTACTCTGAAGCTGATGCTCTAGCCGCAGTAAATACCTCGCTAAGCCAGAAGGCTTCTGTCTCACTGCTCAGTGGCAAAAATGTCACCTCGCACTCAGGGATATACTACTGCTTCAGTTATCTGGGATGGGTGCTCCTTGTCATGATGATTGCAGGTATAGCTCCTGTTCTTCAGGTTTTCTCCAAAAAAGAAATCAAGGAGAGAATATCCTGCTCATCCTATAAATTTGCAAACTACAACCGCGAGCTGCTTTTGGGTGTGATTTTAACCGGACTTGTGGTATGCGCTGTAATTTTTTCCTCAGCTACAATCATGTTTAAAGGCAGCACATTCTCGTTTTCAGGTTTCCTGTTCACACTCAACATGCTCTGCTACATGCTCGTTTCACTGGCATTTGCCTTTTTCATAAGTAAAATCACCTCAAACAGTGAGATACTGAACATGTTTGCAAACACAGTGTCACTCGGCATGGCATTCCTGTGCGGTATATTTGTGCCGGAGGAATTTCTAAGTGATGGCATCATAAAAGCCGCTCACTTCCTGCCTGCCTACTGGTACAACCAGGCTGTAAAAAATATTGACTTTCATCCGGTCAGGGAGCTTGGCTTTATTTCAATATGCATGGGAATACAGCTTCTGTTTGCTGCCGCAATAATTGTCGTTGCCCTTCGCATCACAAAAGCGCCTGACGGCTTCAAAAAGCATACAGCAGCTGTAGCTGCTCATAAATAGCTCTGCCTCATATAAATATATACAACGAAAAAGCCGGTACATCATGCTTCCATGAATGTACCGGCTTTAAATACTTAGCAGTCCGTACGGGAATCGAACCCGTGTTTCCGCCGTGAGAGGGCGGCGTCTTAACCGCTTGACCAACGAACCGTGTATTATAATATCATGGTCAAACGAATAATGCAAGTATTTTTTTAATTTTTTTCAAAAAAATTTTCCGTTCATTTACCTTAAAAATTTTCCCTTTAAATGCTTCTGGCTTTAATTCCATTTTCGTCCCTATGTATGCTCTGCGACAATCTATCATATTCCGGCTCCTTATCCCAAAGCACACGTTCTTATCCTCATATTTTATTTATACGTTTTCCTCTTGAGTAAGATTATACACTACTTTGGTCACACAACGGTCACACGGAGCACTTTTCCACGGATTTTGTAAAAAGTATACATTGAAAATGCCGAAAACTGTACAATTTTAGACAATTTTCGGCATTTGCGTATTTTTTATTCGTTATAATCAACTATTATTTATTATATTTTTTGTATATCTTTTCAAACGCAGGCATGGAGCGTTTAAGTCATTCAAATAATTTATTACTGCGTTAGCCTTGTTAATCTTATCTCCTACGGTTTCATTTATTATTACTGCTGAAAGGCCTATAGCTTCATCAATAATCATACCTTTTAAAGTATCACTTGTTACATCAAAAAATACCCTGCATTCTGTCTTTTCCTCTTCCTTTTGATTTTCAAGATTCTGCTTTGTATGTTCTCTATATTTGCCTCACTATGGCTGCCTGCTTACAGCGACTTTCTTCAAAATAAAAACAACGGCTGCAGCATCCACTTTCCGTGAATGATGCAGCCGATCTGTCATTACATCGTGTAACTGTTTTAGACTCTGGCTTTGCGACCTTATGTTTCCATAAGTGTGCCTTGATAGGTGTAATTTTATCGGTTTTGGGTAGTCTTGTCAACAGACTCTATCCGGACTTCGGATGCCTTGTTTCGTGTCTTCAAATCATTTATTATCCAGAGATAATAAGTCTTGCCGTCCACATCAAGTTCATGTACCTCATCAATTTTCTGGTCATCAACCGTCACATTGCTAATGTCAGAATAATCTGTGACGCCCCATGCTGGAATTGCTTTATATTTCTTCTCTACACTGGCTTTAAATGTGTGAAGCATGCTTTGTGAAAGATCCGAAACAAAAGTCTCTTCCCATGTATAGCTGTCTTCTGCAAGACTCTCCACAAAATCAATATTTAAAACACGTCCTCCACAATAAGTATATCCCTCATTATCTTTCATGAAATCAAAACAATTTACATATGATGTATTTCCTTCATTTTCTTCTTTGTTTTGAAATTTTCCCTGCATATAAACATGAACTACCCCATTATATTCTGTCTGACATAACTGTTTTTCTGACTTCACTTTTTCATCTACATCTAATAATGCCTCATCTACAGACTTATATTTATTTGGATGTACATCATTAATATATGACATTGCATTTCCATTTGCTCCACTTAAAAATTCATCATCCCTATGCAAATAACTCATTATTATACATATACCAATAAACATTATTACAAATACGATTATTGCGATTATTATTTTCTTTTTTTTCTTAATCATGTTATCTTTCTTCCTTTATATATTACATTTATATCATTCATATTACTGAAGCGCCGGACACACACCATTATTTACAAAATTATTAATAAAATTAATAATTGTCTGCCCTGCACTACTTGGATCATTTCCATATAACATTGACACCAGTGCCGCAGCTGCTATTACCACAACATATACATATCCCATTCGCATATATACCCCACATTTATCTGTCGACGTTTTGATACCATTACTCTTTGTACTATGTACGCCCACTTTTAAATTAGACCCTGGATGTAGTCCTGCACTCAAATCAAGTCCATATGAATTATCTGCCCATCCACCATTTAATGATGCATCTATAGAAACTAAATTATCCCAATTTAAACCAACACTTATCGGAATATTTACATTTAATTTACCTATATCAATGCCTATATTTGCATCTAAACTTACTCCATCTTTACTGCATGCAACTCCTAACGATGTTGGAATCCCAAATTTATTTTTCTTTCCCAAATCTATGCTTGGTATATTTAAGCTATATGATTGAGATATTCCATCATCGCCATCAGTTGTTGTGACTTTTTTTATCCAACTACCTGTATATTGCGCACTAGGCTTCGTAATATCATCAGTTCTACCCCAATATGTCCCTAATCCGATATCACGACCAGTAACCTCCACTGTTGATACAGATATAACATATTCTTCCCCATAAATATACTTATTCCAGAATTTCTTCAAATCTCTCCATGATGGGAATTTTCCATTCAAATCCACCAGGTCCATCGGTCTGTTCCAGCAGTAGCTGTAATGATTCATCGTGTATGGAACTGCGATGTGTCCTTTCAGGAAATCCTCACTGACAAATCTTCCTGCTCCGGCATCATAGCGTCTTGCCTGTGCAAAGTACAATCCTCCTGTGCTGTCCATCTGATAACCAGTAAAACCAAAACTCTGCATGGAGTCTTGAAAGATATCTTTTGCAGTCCGGATGTCATTACCGAATTCGTCAAATCCGTAGGCTTCCTCACTTCTTCCTGCCTCATCAGTTAAGCGCATCGGGCTTCCTAAGTCATCCTGGAAGTAGAAGTGGTCTCTTCCTTCT
>ERZ827088.4349-NODE-4349-length-11856-cov-3.773494_pt1 | contig 11856 bp, 9 predicted proteins | sample MGYA00519922_ERZ827088 | MGnify/ENA primary metagenome ERZ827088 (study PRJEB31778, sample SAMEA3449254) | human gut metagenome | biome: human gut; feature: human-associated habitat; material: faeces | place: United Kingdom | collected 2010/2012 ... | reverse complement strand
GATGGAGACATCGACGCCTTCCTTGTGCATGATTGCCACGCCCTCGCGGACATCGTCAGCGCCGTAGCAGCGGACGTTTGCGCGCTCGCCTTCGGAGTAGCGAATCTCACGGACGATCTTCAGTTCGCCGGTGTAGTAGTCAAACTGGGTCTGCACATAGGTGAAACCGTTGATGCGGGAGATGATCTGAGCAGCGTCCTTGCCGAGACCGTTCAGGATGACGCGCAGCGGGGTCTTACGAGCCTTGTTGGCGTTGCGGACGATGCCGATCGCGCCTTCGGCAGCTGCGAAGGACTCGTGACCTGCCAGGAAGCAGAAGCACTGAGACTCCTCGGAAAGCAGCATCGCGCCCAGGTTGCCGTGACCGAGACCAACCTTGCGGTCGTCGGCGACGGAGCCGTCGATGCAGAACGCCTGCAGACCTTCACCGATGGCGGTAGCAGCCTCGGCAGCGGTCTTGACGCCCTTCTTCATTGCGATTGCCGCGCCCACAGTGTAAGCCCAGCAAGCATTTTCAAAGCAGATGGGCTGAATGCCCTTGACGATTTCGTACGGATCAAAGCCCTTCGCCTTGCACATCTCGCGGCACTCTTCCACCGAGCCGATGCCATACTGTGCGAGGACGCGGCTAATCTTGTCGATTCTTCTTTCGTAGCTCTCAAACAATGCCATTTTCGTGTCCTCCCTCTCTTAGTCCTTGCGGGGGTCAATATACTTGGCAGCGTTATCCCACTGACCATAGTGACCCTGGGCTTTCTTCATCGCCTCAGCGGGCTCGATGCCGGCTTTGATGAAGTCCATCATCTTACCGAAGTTTACATATTTGTAACCGATGATCTCATCAGCTTCGTCAAGGGCAATACCTGTAATATAACCATCTGTAAGTTCAAGGTATCTAGGTCCTTTGGAAAGAGTTCCGTATGTAGTACCAACCATAGAACGGGTTCCTTTACCAAGATCTTCCAGACCGGCACCGATTGCAAGACCGTCTTCAGAGAAGGCAGACTGTGAACGACCGTAAACGATCTGTAAGAACAACTCTCTCATAGCAGTGTTGATTGCATCACATACAAGGTCTGTATTTAATGCTTCCATAACTGTTAAGCCCGGAAGGATTTCTGCTGCCATAGCTGCTGAATGAGTCATACCGGAACATCCGATTGTCTCAACTAAAGCTTCCTGGATAATACCTTCCTTAACGTTTAAGGATAATTTACAAGCACCCTGCTGTGGTGCACACCAGCCAATACCGTGTGTATAGCCAGAAATATCCTTCACTTCTTTTGCCTGAACCCATTTTGCTTCTTCTGGGATTGGTGCACAGCCATGATGAACGCCCTGTGCAACTGGACACATTTCTTCCACTTCTTTTGAATAAATCATGTGAAAACTCCTTTCAAAATGTACTTTATTTTATCAACAAAATATCACATGTATATTTTGTCAAAATCACCGTTATCATTTTCGCATATTTCCACAAAAAAATCCAGTCATTTTTATGTTTTTTTCCATATACACGCTGCATGGTTTTCTGCAGAAAACAGCCATTTTTACTTATTTGGGATCCTTCTTGAGTTTTACCTTCTGTACAACCTTGCCCGGTGCCTTATAAATGGAGTTTTCATTTACAAGTCCTCTGACATTGGAAAGCGGATAAATGCTGCAGTTTCTGCCGATGATCGTACCGGGATTCAAAACGCTGTTACAGCCGATCTGGGAAAAATCTCCAACAATCGCACCAAACTTGCGCAGCTTGGTATCCATTTTGCCGAGTGCAAAATTCACTTCTACATTGCTCTTGTCGTTTTTGACGTTAGATGTAATTGCACCTGCTCCGAGATGGGAACGGAAGCCTAAAATACTGTCACCGACATAATTGTAATGTGGGATCTGTACCTCATCAAAGATGATACTGTTCTTAACCTCTGTAGAATTACCGATCACGCAGTTTTTGCCAATGATCGCACTGCCACGGATAAATGCGCAGTGACGGACTTCCGTGCCTGCATCGATGATACACGGACCGCCGATATAAGCGGTCGGTGCAATGACTGCTGATTTTGAGATCCATACATTACTGCCGCGCTGCTCAAATTCCTCACTTGGCAGCATCGGCCCCAACTGTTCAATAAAAATGCTGATCGATGGCAGAACCTCCCAAGGATTCTCCACCGGATCAAACATGTATTTTGCGATGGTGTGTTCAACATCAAGATACTTTGATACCTGAAATAATTCCATTTGCTTTCCCTCCATAAGTTATGATTTTTTATTTTTGACAGCAGGATAATATTTTGCTGCTTCGCAGAATCTGTGCTCCAGCAGACTGCGCTGGTTTGTCTGTTTGACATATTCCGTTCTGCGGACGATAAAACCTTCCAGCTTTTCCAAATATTCATCCTGACTGATCACGCCGTCTGCGACCTGTGTCAGCCCCTTCTCCCAGCTCGCGGTAAGCTTTGGATCAAGAAGTGACCGGATAGAACAGTTAACGACTTCATAAATACTCTCACCAAGCAGCGTCGGCGTAATGATCTGCGTCTTTTTATTCAGTGCCAGATACTTGTTATTGACCAGTTTTTTCAGGATCTCCGCTCTTGTTGCAGAAGTACCGATCCCGCTTCCTTTGATCTGTGCCCTGAGTTCTTCATCTTCGATCAGCTGCCCTGCGTTTTCCATGGCAAGGATCATCGATCCTGAATTGTATCGTTTTGGCGGTGAAGTCTCTCCTTCCTTTATTGAGAAACCGTTCCCGTCTATTATATCATTTTTTTTCAGAGAAGACAGTATTTTTAACAAATTCTCATCACAAGCGGTATCTGTTTCTTCCTCCTGCTCTTTTTCCTTTGTTTTTTCCGCTTCTTCTGTCTTTTTACCAAAGCTGTACTGCATCAGTTCCAGATACCCTGCGCTCGAAAGTACTTTAAAGTTGGCAAAAAACTGTTCGCTGCCACGCTGCACGCAAAGTGCGATCTTCTGGTAAACAGCCGGCGGGCAGAAAATGGAAAGGAATCGTCTGACAATGACCTCATATACCTTTGCAGACGTTGCATGCAATGAAGAAAGTGCCGCAAGTCCCTGACCGGTCGGAATAATCGCATAGTGATCCGTGATCTGCTTGTCATTGACATATTTTGTCTTTGCCAGATTCTGATAAGTTTTCTTTTCCAGAATATATTTCACATACGGTCCGACGCCCGGATACGATGCAAGACCGCTGATATTTTTTGTGATTTCCTTGGAAACCGCTGTGGAAAGCACACGTGCATCCGTACGCGGATAGGTTGTCAGCTTCTTTTCATACAGCTCCTGCACAATCTGCAGTGTCTGATCCGGGCTGATCTTAAACAGCTTGGTGCATTCGTTCTGCAGCTCCGCCAGATTAAACAAAAGCGGTGGATTTTTCGTTTCTTTCTTTTTCTCTGCTTTTACCACCTGAAACTGCAACGGCTGTGGCTGCATTAGTGCGTCAATCAGTTTCTGTGCATCTTCCTGCTTTTTGAATCCGTTTTCTTTATACAGAAGCGGTGATTCAAAGTAAGCAGATCCCTTGACAGCTCTCCATTCTGCATCCACTGCCTTATCGCCGATCTGCAGGCTGGCAAGGACACGGTAAAACGGTGTTTTGACAAAATTACGGATCTCCCGTTCTCTGTCCACTACCATGCCAAGCACACAGGTCATGACACGGCCGACCGAGATCACTACCCGGTCCTGATCCAGAAATTTTTTGACGTTATACCCATATTTCAAGGTCAGCACGCGTGAAAAATTAATGCCCATCAGATAATCTTCTTTTGCCCGCAGATAAGCGGAAGAACACAGATTGTCATACGCGGACAGATCTTTCGCTTCCCGGATGCCACGCAGGATTTCTTCTTCCGTCTGGGAATCGATCCAGACACGTCTTCTTTCCTTGCCTGTCACATGTGCCTGCATTTCCACAAGCCTGTATATGTATTCTCCTTCTCGCCCCGAGTCGGTACAGACGTAAATAATATCCACATCCGACCGGTTCAATATACCGCTGACGATCTGAAACTGTTTTTTAACGCCATCGATCACTTCGTATTTGAATTCCTTTGGAATGAAAGGAAGCGGTTCGATCGTCCATCTTTTCCATTTTTCATCATATGCTTCCGGATAGCTCATAGTAACCAGATGTCCGACACACCATGTGACAATTGCTTCCTCAGACTCCATATAGCCATCTCGCGATTTCATATTATATTTTAATGCTTTCGCAAATTCTCTTGCTACACTCGGTTTTTCTGCTATAAAAACCTGTTTTCCCATATTTATAAATCATCCATTCTAATCAATATCAGCGTGTCCAGCTCTTTTTCCAGTGCTTCCAGCTTTGCATCAAAACTATGCCCGGAAAACAGATACATATAATCCGGCCGGATCCCCGCCTGCCCTGTCAGAGCCTTTGCCTGCAAGTATTTTTCATACAAAAAGACCGGATCCTTATAATCCGCAAATGCCACAATATATCGTCCGGATTCATTATGCCCGATATAGTCGATCGATCCTGCTTTTCCTGCAAAACTGCCAAACTCTGTGATTTCAATCGGAAGCGAATGCCTTGCGTTTTCCCTCTGCATATATTCCTGACATACTTTAGAAAAGCAGCTTTCACAATAAATCGTCAATGCCGGCTCTACCAGCTGTTCATAATATGCCAGGGGTGTCATCCGCAAAAGCAGACTGCTGTCCGCATACAGGAAACAAAACCAGAAACGTACCAGAGGATGCGAAATACGATAAACAGCCTTACGTTGATTATCGCGGCCGGGTGTATCCAGGGAAAACACCTTTTCCACCAGCTCCAGCTCCATAAGATTTTTCAAATATACACTGATCTTCGCCCTTGAAAATCCTGTGTGCTGATATAATTCATTTAATTTATTTTTGCCCTGTGCCAAGGCACCTAAAATCGAAAAGTAGACACCGCATTCCCGAAGCTGTCTGCTGACAATATGCGCTCCTTCTTCCCGCAGTCTTCCACCCGGGGAAAGAAGAACCCTGCAAATATTTTCCGAAACAGAAACAGCAGGATCAAACGCCTGCCATAGTCCGGGCAGACCACCTAAAATGGCGTAAACCTTCACACAGTCTTCCCGGGAATAGTCCGGGAAATATGCTGCAACATCCCAAAGCTGCAATTCCTTCAATTTTAAAAAGCCGGTCAGCTTATGTGCCAGTTTTCCCAGTTTTGCAACCATATGATTTTCCACAAAAGAAATAGAGGAACTGCATAACAGCACCATACAGGGGTCTGTTTTATTCTGAAGAAATGAATCAAGAGCCTGTACAAAACCATTTCCGGTCTTGAGCAGATACTGAAACTCATCTATTACCAGCAGTTTCCGATCCAGACACTGAAAAACTTCCTCATAAGTCGGATATAATGGCAGCGAAAAGCCAATCCGCTGCAGCTGTCTGCCAATCAGATAAAGCTGTTGTCTCTCACTGCCTTCTTCAGCCTGATAGTAAAAGACCTTTTTGTCTTCCGTAAAAGCAGCCAGAAGTGCAGTTTTCCCAACATCCTTCTGTCCATACAAAACAAGCAGCCTGTCAGAACCGCTTTGGTATTCTTTATTCAGATATGCAAGTTCGCGTTCTCTTCCTTTCAGCATATGCATCCTCTCATTTTTTTATGGAAGAAAGTATTTTTTCAACGCCTTCTGCCGGCATAGGCTTGCCAAGCAGAAATCCCTGTATGTTATCACAGTTGACTGCCTTCAGATAATCATACTGCTCCTGTGTCTCCACACCTTCCGCCACTGTTTCACAACCAAGCTTCTTTACCATCGCAATAATGGATTCTGTAATTACACGCGTCGGGTGATCATTGATAACTGTATCAATAAAAGACTTATCGATTTTTAATGTATCGATAGGAAGCCCCTTCAGATAAGAAAGAGAAGAAAAGCCGGTTCCAAAGTCATCTAAGGAAATTTTAATTCCATATTCTTTTAACGTATTCAGCTTATCTACCACGGAATTAAAATCCTCGATCAATACACTTTCTGTGATCTCCAGCTCAATCAGGGAAGGATCAACCTGATACTTCTCGATCAGCATCAATAAATGATGCACAAAATCCGTTTTTTTATATTGCAGTGCTGAGATATTTAAAGACAATACCATCGGATATCCATATTTCTGATACCAGTCTGCGTAGACCCGGATACCTTCCTCGAGTACCCAGTTACCGATTTGAACGATCAATCCGTCTTTTTCCGCAAGCGGAATGAAAACTGCCGGGCTGACAAATTTGCCATCCTGTCCGCGCCAGCGGATCAATGCCTCTACGCCACGCAGTTTTTTGGAACCTGCATCATACTGCGGCTGATAATACAATTCAAATGCATGATCCTCAATTGCTTCTTTCAGTTTATTCTCGATCTGGATGTTTTCAATAAAATCCGTCAGAATGGGAGCTTCAAAATAGGCAATGCTGTTTGTTCCGGACTCTTTTTTCTGCGACTGTACGATTTCCGCACAATTGATGATCTCCAAAGAATTTCTGGCCGATTCCGGATAATTGGCAACCCCGATACTGACTGTGATTTTCTGTTCAATGTTTCCCATCATCTGAAACGGCTGTTCCGTTCTCTGGCCTATTTTCCTGTATACAGCATCAACATTGTGATTTCCGTACGGATTATAAATAGCAAGATAATAGATATCATCATTAAAATGGGATACTATGATATCCTCGCTTTGCAGATCCCGTAAAAAAAGCCCAAATGCCTGCAGAATCTCATCCCCTGCAATCATTCCCATGGAATCATTGATCCGTTTGAAATCATCCATCCGGATGCAGAGCACGTCAATCGTTGCTTTTTCAGTCTGGGCTTTCCGAACCCATTCACTGAGTATCCTGACAAAATAATTCCGGTTGTACAAACCTGTCAAAGAATCATAATACGCCATATATTTGAGTTCTTCCGTCTGTTTCTTCCGTTTTGTCACATCCCGGATTCTGATGATTTTTTCACTTGGCTCATCCGTTTCGCTGTAAGTGACCGTTACCTCAAATTCAAGCCACTTCTTATCCTGCATCTCACATTCCACGATCTGCGACTCTTTGTGCTTATTTTCACAGAAAAGAGCTTCTTCCAGTTCAGAAATATACTCTGCCTTTGCGCAGTTGATCAGCTTATGCAGATCTGAAGCGGAACGGATTGGAAAATCAAAATAATGCTGCCACAATCCAAGCATTTCAAAGCGGTCTTCGGAAAATATGTAATATAAAAAGGCATTGGAAGATGTTCCGCAGATCATGCGGAACATCTTTTCATTGCCCATTAGCTTTTGATTCATTGCAGTCAGAAGATCCAACTGATAATGCATCTCATTCATTCTTATACACCCCAAATATACTGCAGCGCAGCTTATTTTTTCGTGATAAATCCCTTTGCTTTTAACAGCTCAGCGCAAAGCACAGCCCCACCTGCCGCTCCACGTACTGTGTTATGAGAAAGGCCAACGAATTTGTAATCATAAATGCTGTCTTCACGGATACGTCCGATAGAAATTCCCATTCCATTTTCATAATTGACATCTTCTGTTACCTGTGGTCTGTTATCTTCTGTCATGTAACGCATAAACTGCTTTGGAGCACTTGGCAGCTTGAGTGCCTGCGGAGCACCGCTGTAGCTTTCAAGCTTTTCGATCAGCTGTTCTTTGGTTGGTTTCTTTCTGAATTTTACGAATACGGCTGCTGTATGACCGTTCAGTACCGGAACACGGATACACTGACATGTGATCTTTGGTTCTTCTGCCTTTACGATCACACCGTTTTCTACCTTACCGAATACACGAAGCGGCTCCTGTTCACTCTTTTCTTCCTCTCCACCGATGTAAGGGATGATATTGCCAACCATTTCAGGCCAGTCTTTAAAGGTCTTACCTGCACCTGAGATTGCCTGGTATGTTGTAGCAACTACTTCATATGGCTCGAACTCTCTCCATGCATATAAAACCGGAGCGTAGCTCTGGATAGAGCAGTTTGGTTTTACGGCGATGAAGCCCTTTGTTGTACCGAGTCTCTTCTTCTGGAACTCGATCACATCTGTATGGTTATCATTGATCTCCGGAATGATCATCGGAACATCCGGTGTCCATCTGTGTGCGGAGTTGTTGGAAACAACAGGTGTTTCTGTCTTGGCATATGCCTCTTCGATCGCACGGATCTCATCCTTGGACATATCAACTGCGGAAAACACAAAATCAACCTGAGAAGCAACTGCCTCTACTTCATTTACATTCATAACAACAATATCTTTTACGTTTTCAGGCATTGGTGTATCCATTTTCCATCTGTCACCGACAGCTTCCACATATTTCTTACCTGCAGAACGTGGGCTTGCTGCAATTGTTGTTACCTCAAACCATGGATGATTCTCGAGCAACGAAATAAAACGCTGTCCTACCATACCTGTTCCACCTAAGATACCGACTTTTAACTTATCACTCATTTTTCTTCTCCTCGTATTTTTTATTATCACCGGCCTGTGACCGGGAATTCACTGTTTCGTTTCTATTCTTTAAGATATGCCTCATATGCTGCGATTGCCTGCTCCATGGAAGTCTTGCTCGGTGCACCGATCGTCAGTCTCTTTTCCACACATGTCTTTAAAGAAATCGCATCGTAAATGTCCGGCTCAAACACATCACTGATTTCTTTGAGCTCTTCAATGCTCATTTCATCAATGGCTTTTCCCTTTTCGATACAGGACAGCACAAGATGTCCGATGATCGAATGGGCATCACGGAACGGAACTCCGTGTTTTACCAGATAATCAGCTGCATCCGTCGCATTGGTAAAGCCATGCATTGCACTTTTTTCCATAATATCTTTATTGAATTTCATTGTACGGATCATGCCTGTGAAAAGTGCCAGACAGCCTTTCACGGTATCAATCGCATCAAAGGTCAGTTCCTTGTCTTCCTGCATATCTTTATTATAGGCAAGCGGAATACCTTTCATTGTTGTCAGAAGTGACATCAGTGCGCCATAAACGCGTCCCGTCTTTCCGCGGACCAGCTCGGCAATATCCGGATTCTTTTTTTGCGGCATAATGCTGCTTCCGGTCGAATAGGCATCATCGATCTCTATAAATTTATATTCATTGGAGTTCCAGATAATAATCTCTTCCGAAAAACGGCTCAGATGCATCATGATCGTGGAAAGTGCACTTAAAAACTCAATCAGATAATCTCTGTCAGCCACAGAATCCATACTGTTCAGTGTCGGGCCTTCAAAGCCGAGCAATGAGGCAGTATACTCTCTGTCGAGCGGATAGGTTGTCCCGGCAAGTGCGCCACTTCCGAGCGGACAATAATTCATTCTTTTATAAATATCTGCCATACGGCTTCTGTCACGCTTGAACATTTCAAAATAAGCACCCATATGATGTGCCAGTGTGATCGGCTGTGCTTTCTGCAGATGGGTAAAGCCCGGCATATAAGTCTCTGTGTTTTCCTTCATAATAATAAGGAGTTCTGCAAGAAGATCTTTTAAAAGATCATCGACATTAGAAATTTCATCTCTCGTATAGAGCTTCATATCCAGTGCAACCTGATCGTTTCTGCTTCTGCCTGTATGCAGCTTCTTCCCTGCATCTCCGATCCGGTCGATCAGATTTGCCTCCACAAAGCTGTGGATATCTTCATAGGCACTTGTGATCTGCAGCTTCCCTGCATCCACATCTTCCCGGATCCCGGTCAGCCCCTTTACGATCGCATCCTTTTCTTCTTCTGTCAATATCTTCTGCTTTGCAAGCATTACGGTATGTGCAATGCTGCCCTCTATATCCTGATGAAAAAACTTCTGATCGAATGAGATCGATGCATTAAAATTGTATACAAGCTGATCTGTATCCTTTGTAAAGCGACCGCCCCAAAGCTGTGCCATTTGTCTTACCTCCGTATTTCCTGTATGAATGTAAAATTCAAATTTAATTTTAATCAAAAATGACTTTGTTTGCAATACCTTTCTGTGCTTTTGGGCAGAATAATTCTTTTTCCGCACTCACCTTTCCTGCTTTGCACACATATCCTAATAAAAAAGAAGTGGCAGGATCTGTGTCTTGTTATTATTGGAATGCAACGATCTATCTTTTTCCTATCACACTCATACGGGAGAAATTTCTGTCATAAAGTCTGTCAGCTTCCGGATCCATAAAGGAGAATTTGTCTCCATTGTAGGTCCAAGCGGTTGTGGGAAATCCACTTTACTTGGTCTGTTAACCGGCATTTTAAGTCCGGAGGAAGGTAGTATCAAAATTCACTATAAGCAAAAGGGAACTCAGTCCTTTTACGGGTATATGCTGCAGCAGGATCACCTGCTTGAATGGTATGATATCTGGGATAATGTCTGTCTTGGGCCAAAGATCAATCATTGTCTGGACAATGCATGCAAGGAATATCTTCACACCCTGCTTACACGTTATCAGCTTGATTCCTTTGCTCATAAAAAACCATCCCAGTTATCCGGCGGTATGCGCCAACGTGCAGCGCTGATCCGCACGCTTGCCATGAAACCCGAGCTCTTATATCTGGATGAACCATTCAGTGCACTGGATTACCAGAGCCGTCTGAATGCAGCAGACGATATCGGAAAAATCATACAAAAGGAAGGAAAAACAGCTGTTCTTGTTACCCATGACATCGGAGAAGCCATCAGTCTGTCCAGCCGTGTCCTCGTTCTGAGCAAGCGGCCGGCAACGATCGTAAAGGAATTTGTTCTGCCATTCCAAAATACAGGACTCTCCTCTCTGGAAATACGGAACCTGCCCGAATTTTCCACTTATTTCAATCTTATATGGAAGGAGCTTAATACAACATGAGCCAAAACCAGCTTCTCTTTTTACAGGTCGAAAAAAAGAGGAAGCTCCTGATCCGCATTTCGCGTATTCTTGTGTTGCTTGGTTTTCTTGCAATATGGGAAATCACCGCAAGATGTGGTCTTATCGATGTCTTTTTTTACAGTTGCCCGACAAGGATCGCAAGGTGCTTTCTGGAAATGACAAAAAATAATCAGTTATTTATGCATATTGGTGTGAGCTTATATGAAACAATCCTGAGCTTTTTCATTATCATGATCGGATCTGTACTGGTCGCCTCACTGCTCTGGCGTTTTCAGACAATGTCCAGTGTTGTGGAACCGGTTTTTGTACTTCTCAATTCCCTGCCAAAGTCAGCACTTGCACCACTCATCATCGTCTGGCTCGGAACAGGGATCCGCACAATCGTGATCGCGGGAATTTCCGTTGCAATTTTCGGCTGTATCATCAATTTGTATACCTGCTTTAAAAATACCGATTCTGAAAAACAAAAGTTGATCCGTATTCTGGGTGGAAAAAAAAGACATATCTTCTTTATGGTCGTTCTGCCAGCCGCCCGCGAAACAATTCTGAGCAACATGAAGGTCAATATCGGGCTTGCGCTTGTAGGTGTTATGATTGGGGAATTTTTAGCTGCCAGACAGGGACTGGGATATCTGATCATTTATGCCAGCCAGGTTTTTAAGCTCGACTGGCTGATCCTGTGTATTCTGATTCTCTGTTTCATAGCCGTCTGTCTGTACAGCCTGATCCAGATGATTGAACGCCGGCTCAGTGTGAAGATATAAACAATATCAGCTGTATGACGCAGAGAAGAGCTATACTCTGCAAATCCCACTCTGATCAGAGGTTGTCATATGCACCACATAAATGCGTGCATTTTCCTCGTCGCCATACAAAAAAACCTCAGACATGCGAACATGACTGAGGCTACATAAAAAGCTGAAAATGGGACTCGAACCCACGACCCCTTCATTACGAGTGAAGTGCTCTA
>ERZ827088.4347-NODE-4347-length-11865-cov-2.795851_pt1 | contig 11865 bp, 10 predicted proteins | sample MGYA00519922_ERZ827088 | MGnify/ENA primary metagenome ERZ827088 (study PRJEB31778, sample SAMEA3449254) | human gut metagenome | biome: human gut; feature: human-associated habitat; material: faeces | place: United Kingdom | collected 2010/2012 ... | reverse complement strand
GTACGGCGGCTGATTTTGCCCAGGGTATCATTGCGCACAATGGTATACGTCGCCCATCCCCTGCCGGAAAGTTTGCCGTCGCGGAGCAGCTTGTCCGCGCGCGCCTCGGCATGGTAGGGCACATACACCGAGACATGCCTGTCCGGCGGGGTGATATATCGCTTGAACGCCGGGTTGTAGGCGGAAAATTCCGCCCAGCTCATGCCCAACGCCCCGGCAAAGGCCGCCAGATCCGTGCCGGGACGGGCGCGCAGTTCACGCGCGGGCGCGCTCACCAGATCCCCTGGACGGGGCTCGGCCGCGGTGAAGCCCAGCGCCTCGGCATTGCGCATGATCTTGCACATGGCCAGAAAGCGCGGCACATACTGCATGGTTTCCGGTCTGAGCTTCCGCTTTTCATCCAGCACATCGTTATTGCGGCACAGCGAGAAAAACTCCTCCTCGCCCGTGCCCTCCAGGGCGCGGCCCATCTTGCCCGGCCCGGCGTTGTACGAGGCTATGGCCAGATGCCAGTCATGGAACATGTCATAAAGTTCGGCCAGATAGTCCGCCGCCGCGCGAGTGGCCTTATAGGGATCAAGGCGCTCATCCATCCACCAGTCCTGGGCAAGATCATACTGCCGCCCGGTGGCGGACATGAACTGCCACAGCCCCATGGCCTTGGAACGCGACACCGCCGTGGGATTGTATCCGCTTTCCACATAGGCAAGGCAGGCCAGTTCCTCGGGCAGCCCCTTTTCCCTGAACACCTTGCGCGCATAGGCGATATAGGGGCGGGAACGCAGCAGATTCAGCTCGATGGTCCGCCGGTTGCCGTGAACGTAGAACTTGAAATATTTCTGCACTTCCATGAGGTCGGCCTTGCTCAGACCGCGATCCAGCTCCCCCTGTGAAAGCAGCGCGTCACGCTCCGCATCGGTCAGCGCGATGCCGTCATCCTCCAGAATGATCCCGGAATAGTCCGGGGCGGCGTTATCAGGCCCGGGCAGGGAGTCCTGACCCGCGCCGCACCCCGAAAGCAGCAGCGCACACAGACAAACAGCGGCCCAGCGGGCTCCGGGAATTCCATTCCGGCGTTTTCCGAATCGCATATGTTCTCCTGAAACGTTCTGTACTCGCAAGGCATATGCCCGCCCGCAGCGCGATATTCAGCCCGCGTCACGCTCCCCGCGGCTTGCGGCTGCTCCGAAACGCGCATATCCTGTCGGGGCAGGTCCGTCTGTCCGGTTTTTCCGGAGCTTTTCCCCGCATGCGGGAAGGCACCTTTCCGGCAATGTACAGCGCTCCACGCGCCGCGACAATGCGCCAGAAAAAGTCTAGACCCTGAATATTGCCGTTTTTCTCACCTATCAACAGGAAATATATTGATTTTTTATGGCAAATGAAAATTTTCTCCCCGGTCTCAAGCCCGTCCTTGAGCTGCTGCGCTCCGCCCCCGGCGATATTGATCAGATCTATCTGCGCAAGGCGCGTCCCAGTCGTGAGAGCGCGGAAATGCTCGATCTGTGCCGCGCGGCGAAAGTCCGTTTCGCGCTGGTTCCCGACGACGCGCTGGCCCGGCTCTGCCCCGGAGTGCGGCATCAGGGCGTGCTTGCGCGGCTGCGCTCATCCTCCCGCGTGGCGTGGGAAACCCTGCTGACGGAAGCCGCCGATGCTCCCCTGCCTCTTGTCGTGGCGCTGGATCAGGTGCAGGACCCAGGCAACGTGGGCACGCTGGCCCGCACCCTGTACGCTCTGGGCGGAGCGGGGCTGGTTCTGCCCAGACACAACAGCGCCTATCTCGGCCCCGGAGCCCGCCGTTCCGCCGCCGGAGCGCTGGAACGCCTGCCTCTGGCCGAGGTGGTCAATCTGGCCCGCGCCGTGGAGCAGGCCCGCGAGGCGGGATTCTCCACCTATGCCGCGCGCTTCGCGGAAGACGGCATGAACGCCCTTTCCGCGCCGCTGAAATTTCCCGCCCTGCTCGTGCTGGGCAATGAGGACAGGGGGGTGCGGCCGGGAGTGGCGAAGCAGTGCGCCCACAGCCTGCATGTTCCCTTTCTGCGCGACTTTGACTCCCTGAACGTGGCGCAGGCGGGAGGCATCCTCATCTCCTGCTTCGCACGCGCGCACGCATGAGGCCGACGCGGGGCAAAGACGGCCGCGCTTCCCCTGCGGGGAAAGACAGCTCTCCGCAGCCGGAGCCTGCCTCCGGAACCCTGCGTTTCATGCGGACGAGCGCGTGCCGATGCTTCTCGCCGCGCCCTCATCCTGCGCGGCCCATGCTTCAAGAATGCCGTCCAGCGCGCCGTCGGCCTCGGCCTCGCGCATCAGACGGCCGATATACTGCAGGTGACGGCGGCGGGCCTCCCTGCTGCCGAGGCGGCGGTATTCGGCCAGAGCGTCCCGCAGGTCCGGCGTCAGGGGGAGAAGCTCCCGCCGGGCCGGGGCAAGAGCCGCGAGCTTTTCGCCCAGTTCCTGCAAAGCCGCGCTTTCCCGCTTGCGCCGGGATCGGCTGACGCGTTCCTCCTCCCCGTTTTCTCCGGGGATTCCGCTCCACTGGTGACGGCGCGGAGGCATTACTGCTCCAGCCCGCCGCCATGGCCTTCCATGGCAAAGGGAACGCCTCCCTCCTCTTCCATATCCAGCATGTCGATCTTTTCCTCAAGCCATTCCTGCAGGGCGCGGGCGGTATGATAGCTGAGCACGACCTTGGAATGGATGCGGCGCGTCACCACGCGCACATCTTCGTCAAAAGGCGCGTATTCCTGGCCGAAGGAACCGTCCGGCTCCACCTGCCGCTCGGAAAAGGGCGGCAGCTTGTCGCTTTCCAGGTAGAAATTGATCTCGATCTCGCCCTGCGGATTGATGCCGCCCCATACGCCGTGCGCGTACTGCAGACGGGCGGCGGGATCCTGTTCGTATTCGTAACGGATGCGGGCGGGAAATTTGGACTGGCTCATGCATACTCCTGCTGCGCCGCGTCGCGCGGCGTGAAACGTGCGATCCGCGCGGGAATCCCGCCCGGAACCCGTCTGATGTACCCCGCCGGACGCCGCAAGTAAAGGGCGGCGGAACGCGCGAAAGGGGGCGGGAAAAGCCGAAGCTGTTCCCGCCCCCTTTCCGGTAGGTCATCCGCGCGTCACGCGCCGTCCCCGGACGGGGAACGGACTAGAACGCGTAGGTGAAGTTCAGGGTGCCGCGGAAGATGTTGTCGTAATCCTGCCCCCACACGTTCTTGTCGAAGTCGGTGATGAGGTAGGCGAGCAGGATGTTCGCGGTCAGGTTTTCATACAGCTTGTAGCTGTTCAGGAAGTCGATGGACACGGCGGAATCTTCCGTGGTCATGTAGCCGATGGGGCCGTCATACTTGATCCCGGCATACCCGGCACCATCCTTGATGGCTGTAGCATTGCTGATGTTCCGGCTATGGTTGGTGCCCTGGAAGTAGGTCACGGAAAGCATATGGCTCAGATCTTCGATGAAGGAGACTTCCTTCACGCCGAGCTGCACGCCCCAGGTGCCGGCGGCGCTGCACACGTCGGGCGTGGCGGCCAGCAGGCCATAGGCGTCATAGTAGATGGAAGAAGCGTCAAACGCCGCAGCGCCGTCCACGGAGAGGAAGCGTCCGCCTTCACCGTCCGCATCGTCGTCATCGCCGGAGGCATACCAGCCGCGCAGGAAGGGGGTGGCGTAGGCGGTCTTCATTTCCGCGCCCAGAGCCGCGTACCAGCCGGAACGCTTCGCGCCGCGATCTCCGTCATTGCCGCTGTACAGGAAATCGGCGGTGAAGGTGAAGGGATCGAACATGCTCAGCTCGCCGCCGATGCCCACCCAGTAGGCGGTAGTATTCTCATCTTCCGGGGTGTTGCCCACCATGTCAAAATCATCCGTCTGAGAACCATGGAATCCGACCATGCCCCAGGGAGTGACCTTGAAACCGTCGGAGGCCACATCCACGGCGAGGAACGCGAGATCAATGCTGCTGTGGGGATTGTGGGGCGTGCCCCACTTCTGCATCTCGGCATCGGCGCGCAGCCAGCCGACATTCACGGCTACCATGTCATTGACGGGGGCGTTCACCACCACGCCGTCGATCACGTCGTCAAGCACGGAAGAGCCGAAGGTATAGGAAGGCATGGCCACAGCCTGGCGGCCCATGCGCACCTTCACGTCGGTGGAAGGAATCAGCCAGTCCAGATAGGCCAGACGCGCGGTCACGGATTTGCCCGGGCCGCCCACGCTGTTTTCACCCCAAGTATAGTTGTTGCTGGATTCCCCCTGGGCGGCCTGAAGCTGCACACGACCGGACAGAGCCTCGCTGACCGCGATATCCATATTGATGCGGATACGCTGGGTGGCGCGGAAGGTGCCGTCGCTGTGACCGTCATGATCTTCCGCGGCATAGTAATCATTGTACATGTTGTCCATGAAGTTGAAGCCGACCTGCCAGTCTCCGGAAACCTTCACGTCCACGGCTGAAGCGCCGCCGGCGGCGGAAAACACCAGCCCCGCGGCCAGGATAAGAATGACAAACCTTTTCATGACTTTCGTCCTCCCCGGCAACGCCGGGATATAATGGAGTTAACCTTTCCCGGCATATATGCGGAAAAGGAGGGGATGCCCCGGAATACCGCCGCGCGACGGGCGCGGCGGCCGGAGGCATCAGAAATTGTAGGTGAAGTTCAGCGATCCGCGGAAACCGTTGTCATACTTCGCGGTGCGGATATCTTCATCAAAATCCGTGATCAGACAGGCCAACAGCAGATTGGCGGTGAGATTCTTGTACAGCTTGTAACTGCTCAGGAAATCGACTTCCCACAGGGAGTCCGCGGTGGTCATGTAGCTGACAGGGTTGTTCACAAGGCTTGTGCCGCCCGCCGGAACAACGGAGCCGTCAGTCACCCTGTTGGTGTTGTTGGTACCCTGCACATAGGTCAGAGACAGCGCGTGGCTCAGATCTTCGATGAACGAAACATTCTTGACGCCGAGCTGGGCACCCCAGGTGCCGTCCGGGGAGCAGCGGTCTATGGTGGCGTTAAGACGGCCGTTCGCGTCAAAATAAATGCTGGAGGCGTCCCACGCGCCATATGCTCCCACAGTCAGCATGCGCCCGCTTTCTCCGGAGTCGGCGTCATCGCCGGAGGCATACCAGCCGCGCAGGAAGGGGGTAGCCATGCTCAGCTTCACTTCCGCGCCCAATGCGGCGTACCAGCCGCGGCGCTCCGCATAACCGTCGGCGTCGTTGCCGGAATACATGAAATCAGCCGTGAACTTGAAGGGATCAAACAGGGTCAGTTCGCCGCCGATGCCCACCCAGTAAGCCACGGTATCTTCGGTAAGACCGCCGAGTCCGGCAATGCCCTTGTTGGCGGCACTCCAGGACTGGGCATCCCAGGGAGCCGTATGGGGAGCTGTGGCGTCCTTGCCCAGGGTCTTCCTGCCATCGCTGGCATCGGGGCCGACAAAACCGATCATGCCCCAGGGGGTGACCTTGAAGCCGTCGGCATTCACGTCAACGGTCAGATAGGCAAGGTCGAAGCTGCTGTGGGGATTGTGGGCGGTGCCCCATTTCTGCATCTCGGCGGCGGCGCGCAGCCAGCCGACGTTTACTGCCACCATATCGTTGATCGGGGCATGTACCGTCACGCCGTCAGCGGGGTTGCCACCGCTCAGCACCGGAGTGAGGAACGCATAGCCGGGCAGAGTCACCTCCTGACGCCCCATACGTATCCGCACGTCCGTGCTGGGGATGTTCCAGTCCAGATAGGCCAGACGCGCGGTCACGGAATTACCGGGGCCGCCCACACTGGAGACGCCCCAGGAATAATAGTTGGGACGCGCGTCGCTGTTGGCGACCTGAAGCTGAACACGCCCGGACAGGGATTCGCCGGCGATCAGATCGAAATTGATGCGGATGCGCTGGGCGGCGTTGAATGCCCCGTCATTATTGGTGAAGCTGTCATCGCTTTTTCTCAACGCATTGGAGCCGTAAAGTCCATCAGTGAAGGAAAACGTGGTCAGCCAGGTGCCGGACACCTTGATATCCACGGCGGACGCGCCGTTGGCGGCGGAAATCACCATACCGGCGGCAAGAAGGAGAGTAAGGAGCTTTTTCATGACGCACATCCTCGAGTTAAAAAATGTTGACCGATGCGCCGCACTGTGACGTGGCATGCCGCATCAATGCCTTTCACTGACTCGAGGTTGTACAAAAAATAATACGTTTTTGCACCATCCTTTTGTAATAATTACACTTTATGCACGACTTTCCTTTTATCCATCCATAACAGGCCCGACTCTCTCCACAATCGGGACAAGAGCTGTCGAAAATTTTATATCTTCCCGCTCCCGTTTTCCTGCCGGCTTGTCCCGTAAAAAGGATGGAAACGCCGAAACTTCCCCCCTTTCGCCATGCCTGACAGATACTCTCATCGAAGCCTGCATTCAGCTCAGATTGCGGAAGAGCCCCTTCTCCATGATGACATCATGGAGAAGGGGCTCCGGATACGCCGCTCCAGGGCGGCCACCGACATTTGGCCCGACTGCGGGAATGCCGGAGAAACAGGAAAGCTACAGCCGCCCCACCAGATCGAGGCCCGGTTTCAGCGTTTTCGCGCCGGGCTTCCATCTGGCGGGACACACCTGATCGCCATACTCCGCCACAAACTGTGAGGCCTGCACGCGGCGAAGCAGTTCTTCCGCATTGCGCCCCACGTTTCCGGCCAGAACTTCATACGCCACAATACGGCCTTCCGGATTGACAATGAACGTGCCGCGCTCCGCCATGCCGTCGGATTCGATCATCACGTCAAAATCCCTGGCCAGCGCCCCGGTAGGATCCGCCAGCATGGGATATCTGATGTTCCGGATGGTGCTGGAAGCGTCGTGCCAGGCCTTGTGCACAAAATGGGTATCGCAGGAAACAGAATAGATTTCACAGCCTGCCGCCTTGAATTCCTCATATTTCTCCGCCAGATCTTCCAGCTCGGTGGGGCAGACGAAGGTGAAGTCAGCGGGATAGAAGAAAAAGACCGACCACGTGCCGAGAATATCCTGCCTGGTCACGGTTCTGAACTCGTTGTTCTGAAAGGCCTGTACGCTGAAATCGCCTATCTGCCTGTTGATGAGGGACATGTTATCCTCCCGTGAGGTTAAAGGTTCGGGCCGAATACCCCTTGGTTCATGATGGGAAATGATTATCGACAGAGACACGGCTTCCTGTCAAGAAAAAGAAAATCGTTTTCATTTTTTTGATATACTCATCTACCGTACTCCTTCCCGGATCAGCCACGGTTCCAATTCTCAGCGTCTTGCGGCGCACAGCCGCCGGTGTTACGCTTGCCTGCATCAACCTGCGCCAGGAGCGCCGCCATGCCCGACACACTCTCTCCCGACTTTGCGCGCGCCCTTTCGCTCGCCTCCATCCCCGAACACTCTCCCCTGTTCATGCAGATCATGTCCGGCGGCGAGGCGCTGCTCATCGATGATTTTCTTTTTCTCACGGGGAACGGCATGCCCGGTTCCTCCCGGGCGGACTGGCTCATGGCGGTGGGCTATCGTCTGGGGCTGGCCCCCGGCGACGACCTCGACGCCAATGCGCGGGATTTTGCCGCCGCGCTGGACAAGGCGCTGGACGCCAGCGGAGCGGAACACTGTTTCGCCATGGCCCCGCTTCTGCCCGCCGCCATGCGGCAAAGCGCCCTCTCTCTGGAAGAGGACATCTTCTACGCCCTCCCTGCCGACACCCCGGTACCCGGACGCCTGCGCAACATTCTTGAGACTCTCCCGCTCCGCGTGGTTGTCGGGCGCGAATTCACGCCCGGCCATCGCCGTCTGTGGGCGGAGTTCATGGGCCGCACGGCGCTCAAGCCCAACGTGCGCGAGCTCTACGCCCGTACCGAAGCCGTGCTGAAAGCCTCGCAAAACCTGCCGGGCGCGGATCTGCGCCTGTTCGATGCGCTGGACGCCGAGGGCCGCGTCACGGCCTCCCTGCTGCTGGACTTCGCTCCGGAGCGGTTCGTCAGCTATGTCATCGGCGCGCATTCCCGCAGCCATTACGCGCCCCACGCCACGGATCTGCTGTTCAAGGTCATGCTGGAAGCCGCCCGGGCCGAAGGCAGGGAAGAAATCCAGCTCGGGCTGGGCGTTAATGAGGGCATTACACGCTTCAAGCGCAAGTGGGGCGGCGTCCCCGCCCTGCCCTATGCAATGGGGGAATGGCACTTTTCCCGCAGGGGCGCGGCATCCGCCGGAGGCGGCGGTTCCGGCGCTTCGCGCTCGCCGTCCCGCAGAACGGACGGCGTCGCCGACGAGCTTGTACGGGCCATGCTCACGCCGGGCAGGATATCCAAATGGGAATTCATGCTCCGCCAGCCGGAACAGCGCCCCCTCGCCATGCTCTGGGAACTGGAAAAGAACGGCAGAGTCTCATGGATAGCCGGTTCGGCCCATTTCTGCCGCTGTTCCTTCAGGCGTTCCCTGGCACGGCTGTTCGAGAAGGTGGACACCGTCATCTTTGAAGGGCCGCTTGATGTGGACAGCCTGCTGGAAACGGACGATTACGGTGAAATTCCCCCGCCGCCCGGCGAGCGGGTCATCGACTTTCTGACGCCCGACGACATCGCCCGCCTGAAAAAGCGCCTTTGCGCCCCGGAATGGCGGGACTACGGCAGGAAAAGCCACCGTCTGCCGGAAGACAGGCTGCTCTGGTTTCTGACGGAAACAAAACCCTGGTATGCCTTTTTCTCGCTGTGGACGGCCTTTCTCGAACGGCGCGGATGGGAAAACTCCGTGGATCTCGAGGCATGGGAGCTGGCCCGCTCCATGAACAGGGTGGTTTTCGGCATGGAAACCATTCCCGAACAGATGATCGCCCTGGAATCAGCTCCCATGCCCCGCATCGTGCGATTTCTGCGGAACTGCGACAGATGGGATGCCTACCGCCGCCGCAACGAATCCGCCTACCTGCGGGGGGATCTGGAAGGCATGATGGGAACCAGCACGGAATTCCCCTCCCGCACGGAACAAATCATCGACAGCCGGGATCAGCGCTTCCGCGAACGCATGCGGCCCTGGCTGGAACGCGGAAACGTGGCCGTGTTTGTCGGCTCGGCGCATATGCTCAATCTGCGCTGGATGCTGAAGGAGGACGGTTTTGCCGTGCGCAGGGTTCTGCCCACATGGAGGCATCGCCTGCGCGCCCTGTGGAGGAAGCCCGACGCCGATCTCCGGCCCGCCCCCGGTGCGGAAACGCGGCCGCTCCGGCGGGAGGCGCAGGAAGAGGAAAGGAAGAGCGAAAACGGAGGGAACGGAGCATGAATCTCCCTCCCCGCCTTTCTTCCTCCCCCTCCTCCCGCCGCCTCGCTCTTCTCGCGGCAGGAGCTTCCGTTCCCGAACAGTTGCCCTGCTATGTACGGACCGCGGGCGGCGCCGAAGTTCTGCCCTGCTCCGGGGCGGAATCCTCCGTTCTGTATCTCTCCGGGGAAAGCGCCGTGCTTGTGGCCTATCCTCCCTTTATCCCCGAAATGTACCTGAACGGCCCGGAGGTTCCGCTCAGTCAGAACGGCGGCTTCCGGGGCGGCGCGGACGAGTTTCGCGCCGGGCTGGAAGCCGCCCTTGCCGAACTTCCGGCGGAAACCCGCGAGCTGACGTTGCTCTCGCCCCTGCCGACGGATATCCTCCCCCTGCCGCCCGGGATGCAGGCAGCGCCGGACGGCCCGTTTTCCCGCGATCCGGAGGACTGGTACTGGACACTCCCCCTGCCATGCGTTCCTCCTTCCGACAAGGTGCGCAACATGCTGCGCCGGGCAGAGCGTGACGTGGAGATCAGACAGGAGGAATGGGGTCCGGAAGCCGCCTCCCTGGCCGTCGCCTACTGCCGCGCGCGCAGGCTGGAACAGGGCACGCGCTTCATTTACGGACGCATCGGCGAGTATCTGTCCGCCTGCCCGGAGGCCCGTCTGTTCGCCGCGCGAAGCCGTGCCGACGGCAGTCTTGCGGCCTGCGCCGTGGGCGATTTCAGCGCTCTGGGAGCGGCCTTCTACATGTTCGCCTTCCGCCGCCCGGACGCGCCGCCCGGCTGCGCGGACGCGCTGCTCGCAGCGCTCATGGAGGAGGGAGCGCGGCGAGGGCACACGGTCATGAATCTGGGGCTGGGCATCGGGCCGGGCATCGAATTCTTCAAAAAAAAATGGCGGGCGCGGCAGAGCCTGCCCTACCATGAACGCCGCTGGCGCATTGCCCCCGCCCGTCCCGTCCGGCGGGGGCTGCTGGCCCGGATTTTCGGCGCATAACATGCAAGCCGCAAAGGAAACGCCCATGACCGGAGCCGTCGATCCCCTGCGAAGTCCCGCCTTCCGCGTGGGTTTCTGGAAAGAACTCGGGGAAAGCCTGCTGGGAGCGCCCAGGGAACTGGACTGCGCGCAGATTGAAGTCAGCTCCGCCTGTCCGGGCCGCTGTCTCTACTGCCCGCATACCACGGACAGGGAACGCTGGAAATCACGCCACATGCAGGCGGAAACCTTCGCCCGGCTCTGGCCGCTGCTGCGGCAAAGCCGGAGGGCACACCTTCAGGGCTGGGGCGAACCGCTGCTGAATCCCCGTTTCTTCGATTTCGCGGCTTTTGCCCGGCGGGCGGGCTGCGCCGTCTCCACCACCACATGCGGGCTGCGCATGGATGAGGACATCGCCGGAAATCTGGTGAACAGCGGCATCGACGTCATTGCCTTTTCCCTGGCCGGCACGGATGAAAGCTCCAATGCGTCGCGCGCGGGCGTGGATTTCGCGCGGGTGCTGGAAGCCATCCGCACGCTCCAGCGTGTGCGCCGGGCGAAAAACGGCGTGCATCTGGAAATCCACCTGGCCTATCTCATGCTGGCGGACGGCGTGGACGCCGTGCGCAACCTGCCCCGGCTCATGGACGAGCTGGACATCCACGCCGCCGTCATCAGCACCATGGATTACATTCCCGCGCCGGGCATGGAAGCTCTGGCCTTCGCCCCTCCCCTCACGCCGGAAGCCGCCGCGAAAATCGAATCCGCACGCGCCGTGCTGGAAGAGGCGCGCCGCCGCGCCGCCGCGAGCGCCTCGGCCAGTTGAGGCCCCGGCTCCATGCCCGCCGCGAGCAGCATGCTGCCGTCGGGCAGGCCGCGCGCCGCCGTCTCCTCGTAAACCCGGACGCGCCCGGTCAGAAACGCCTCTTCGCCGGCCGCTCCGCCGCTCGCGCTGCCCTTGCCCAGCGTATCGCAGACGGCCAGCAGCGCCAAATCGTTCGGGCAGACGGATTCGTTAAACAGCAGGTTCGTCTCGCCCGTCTCCGCCTGCCTGTAATGGCAGACATGCGCGCGCATGTGCAGGCGGCACATGTTTTCGCAATACGCGATGATCTCGCGGTTCACACCGAGCCGCCCCAGCATGGCGCGCGTCAGCGGCACGCCGGTGTTTTCGTGGCCGCAGGCATGCCATTCGCCGTCCTCGCCCCGCGCGGTGGAGACGGCCTTGCCCAGATCGTGGGTCAGCGCCGCGAAGACGAACGCCTCCGGCCGCAGCGCCCGCGCTTTTTTCTGCGCAGCGGCATGCAGCACCTGCATGCTGTGCGTGTATGCGTCGCCCTCCGGGTGATAGCGCGGCGGCTGGGGCACGCCGATGAGCGCCGCCAGCTCGCCAAACCACGGCCTGAGCGCGTCCGCCCGGCGGAGCACGTCAAAAAACACGTCCGGCGCGTCGCTCGCCATGGCCTTTTTCATTTCGCCCAGCACGCGCGCAGGGGAGAGCGCGTCCGTCTTCATCATCCGCATCTTTTCAAGCGTCTTTGCATCCGGCGACAGGCGAAACCGCGCCGCAAACTGCGCGCCCCGCAGCACGCGGAGCGGGTCTTCGGCGAAGCCG
>ERZ827088.4336-NODE-4336-length-11898-cov-3.954995_pt1 | contig 11898 bp, 9 predicted proteins | sample MGYA00519922_ERZ827088 | MGnify/ENA primary metagenome ERZ827088 (study PRJEB31778, sample SAMEA3449254) | human gut metagenome | biome: human gut; feature: human-associated habitat; material: faeces | place: United Kingdom | collected 2010/2012 ... | reverse complement strand
GCGCCGTAAACGCTCGGAAAGCCCTTTGGTGGGGCGATGGGGCAAAGCCCCATATTCAAAAAATACTTAGATATTTGTTTCCTGAAATGTTTGGTTTAAGCATGACAGCCCTCTTTCCGTCCATATCACCTTTTCGGAGGCCTTCATGCGATACTTCAACAATTTCGATGTGTTTATGAAGCTCGTGCTCTCCATGACGGGCGGCTTTTATAACACGCTGATTATTTTCTTCTTCACGCTGACGTTTTCCCTGCCGCTCGGTCTGGCCGTGGCGCTGCTGCGCATGAGCAGGCGCAAGATCGTCAGCGTGCCGACGTCGCTGTATATTCTGGTGATGCGCGGCACGCCGCTGATGCTGCAAATCTTCGCCATCTATTTTGCTATTCCGACACTGACGGGCGTGAACCTCGACCGCATGAACGCCACCATTCTCGCCTTTTCCATCAACTACGCCGCCTATTTCGCCGAAATCTTCCGCGGTGGGATTCAGTCCATCCCCGTCGGGCAGCGCGAGGCCGGTCAGGTGCTGGGCATGACGCGCGGACAGACGTTTTTTCACGTCATCCTGCCGCAGATGGCAAAGCGCGTGCTGCTGCCTGTCAGCAACGAGGTGATTACGCTGGTCAAGGATACGTCGCTGGCGAACGTGATCGCCGTCGCCGAACTGTTCCGCGCGGCGAAGAACGAGGCCAGCCGCACCGCTTCCGTCGAGCCGCTCTTTGTCGCGGGGCTTTTCTATCTGCTGATGAACGGCGCGGTCTCGCTCGTGTTTAGCTGTCTCAACCGCCGCATGGCGTATTACAAGGATTGACAAGCGCTCCGGCGCGGAAACGGAAAGGGAGAACAAGGGTCATGCTTCAGGCGATTGACATCAGAAAAAATTACGGCGACAACGAAATTTTGAAGGGCGTGACCGTGCGCGTGGACAAGGGCGAGGTCGTCGCCGTCATCGGCCGCAGCGGCTCGGGCAAGAGCACCCTCCTGCGCTGCCTCAACCACCTTGAAACCATCGACAGCGGCGAAATCCGCATCGACGGTCAGGCGATGGTCACCACCGGCGCGGACGGCGCGGCGCGCTATCGGACGGAAAAAGACTTGCGTGGGCTCTGCCTCAAGATGGGGCTCGTCTTTCAGGATTACAACCTCTTTCCGCATTACACGGTGCTGCGCAACATCGTCGCGCCGCAGCAGCTGGTGCTCCATCGAAGCTGTCAGGAGGCCGAGCAGAAGGCCATGCTCCTGCTGGAAAAGGTCGGCCTCGCGGATAAGGCGGGCGCGTATCCCTGCAATCTTTCCGGCGGGCAGTGTCAGCGCGTCGCCATCGCCCGCGCGCTGGCCATGGATCCGGAAATTCTCTGCTTTGACGAGCCGACCAGCGCGCTTGACCCGCAGCTCACGCAGGAGGTGCTCTGCGTCATCCGTCAGCTGGCCGCCGAAAAGCGCACGATGATCGTCGTCACCCACGAAATGAACTTCGCCCGCGACGTGGCGGATCGCGTGATTTATATGGAAAACGGCCTCGTCGCGGAGGATGGCCCCGCCAAAGAGGTGCTCGGCAGCGCCCGCAGCGCGGCCATCCGCGCGTTCGCCGGGGAATGTGGCGATTGAGCAGCCATTTCTGCGCCCTCTTGCGCGTTTTTGCGCAAAGATGGTCTTTTTCCTGCCGGAAGTTTAGCTGCATTAAACCTGCACATTTTTCCCGCTGAACTTTATGGTTGACACGGCGCTTTTTCTAGCATATAATCATGCTGTTTTTATGGGTTGCGGCGCTAAGCCCCGCCCGCACAGGCTTGATGACTCAGGGAGGAAACCATGCAGGATACCCTTCTTTCTTTACAGCACATTTCCAAGAATTTCGGCGAGGGCGACGTTTTGCGCGATATCTCGCTGGACGTCGCCAGGGGCGAGTTCGTCACGCTGCTGGGCGCGTCCGGCTGCGGCAAGACGACGACCCTGCGCATTATCTCCGGTCTGGAAACGCCGGACGAGGGCACGGTGCTGCTGGACGGCCGGGACGTCACCGCGCTGCCGCCGGAGCGCCGCCCCGTCAACACGGTCTTTCAGAGCTACGCACTCTTTCCGCATATGAACGTCGAAAAGAACGTGGCCTACGGCCTGCGCGTGCGCAGGATGGATAAAGCCTCCATCGAAAAGCGCGTGCGCGAGATGCTCGAGCTGGTGCAAATGGCGGATTTTGCCAAACGCATGCCCAGCCAGCTTTCCGGCGGCCAGCGCCAGCGCATCGCCATCGCCCGCGCGCTCGCGCCCGAACCGGAGCTGCTGCTGCTGGATGAACCGCTGGGCGCGCTGGATTTGCAGCTCCGCCGCCAGATGCAGCTTGAACTCAAGCGCCTGCAAAAGAAGCTGGGCATCACCTTCGTCTACATCACCCACGATCAGGAAGAGGCCATCAACATGTCCGACCGCATCGCGGTCATGCGCGGCGGGCGCTTTGAGCAGCTCGGCACACCGGAAGAAATCTACGACGAGCCGAAGACGCACTACGTCGCGCAGTTCATCGGCCGCTCCACCATTCTTAGCGGCAGGGTGGAAGCCGTCGGAAAGGATACGGCGGTCATCCGCGGCGCATGCGGCAGCTTCACGGCGGACGCTTCCCGCGCGCGGCTTTCTGCGGGCGAGGACTGCGAAATCTGCGTGCGCACGGAGCGGATGCGCGTCTCCCCCGTGCCGGTCGAGGGCTTCCAACTGCCCGTCACCGTGCGCGAGGCGCGCTACGCGGGCGGCAGTGTGCTGACCTATGCCATCCTCCCCGACGGCGAGGAAGCCGTCGCGACGAGCGAAGGCCGCCTCAGCGACGCGCTCACGCCCGGCAGCACCGCCTATCTGTATTGGAATCCCGCGCAGGCCGCGGTCATTGGGGGGACGTCCCATGGCGCGTAAAAACACCCTTCAGGCGCACGAGCGGCGCACCCGTGCGCTGATGACCGCGCCGATGGCGGCCTTCGGCGTGCTGCTGGTCGCCCTGCCGCTGATCTACGTGCTCTGCACGTCGCTGGTGACGGGCGGCAAATTCCAATTCGGCATGCCGCTGACGCTCGCCAACTACAAGGCGCTGCTGCGCGAGGATTATCTCAAGGTCTTCGCCAACAGCCTCCAGCTCGCGTTCTTTACGACGGTCATCTCCCTGCTGGTGGGCTATCCCTTCGGCTACTGCATGGCGCGCGCCCCGCGCAAATGGAAGGCGCTGCTGATGATGCTGGTCATCATCCCGTTCTGGACGAGCGCGCTGGTGCGCATCTACGGCTGGAAGATCCTCCTGCAGGCCAACGGCCCGGTCAACGGCGTGCTCCGCTCGCTGGGGCTGATTCAGAAGAACATCAAGTTCCTCGGTTCCTACGGCTCGGTGCTGCTGGCGATGGTCTACTGCCTGATTTCCTTTATGATTCTGCCGTGCCACAACGCGGTGGATAAGATGGATTTCACGCTGGTGGAGGCCTCGCGCGATCTGGGCGCAAGCCCCGTTCGGGCGTTCCTCACCGTCACGCTGCCGCTGACCATGCCGGGCATTCTCGCCGGCTGCGTGCTGGTGTTCGTGCCCAGCGTCGGCCTGTTCTATCTGTCGGATATCATGGGCGGCGGTCTGGTGCTGGTGGGCAACCTCATCCGCGACCAGCTTCTCAAGGTGCGCGACTGGAACGTTGGCTCGGCCATGAGCATGGTGCTCATCGCGCTTTCCGCCGGCATTTATCTGCTGTATCGCAAGGTCGGCGGCGATGATCTGGGGGTGATGTGATGGCGCAGGCAAAGCGGCGCAGAAAGCGCAAGATCTTTTCCCCCGTCTATCTGACGCTGGTGCTGATCGTCCTCTATCTGCCGATTCTGATGGTTGTCATCTATTCCTTCAACAGCGGACGCACCATCGGAAGCTGGCAGGGCTTCACGACCCATTGGTACAGCCGCCTGTTTTCCAACGCCCTGATGGCCGACGCGCTCAAAAATTCGTTGGTTCTGGCTGTCGTCTCCAGCCTGCTGGCGGGCGGCATCGGCACGCTGGGCGCAATCGGGCTGGCGCGGTCGCACCTGAAGCTCGGCGGCGCGGTCGAAACCATCGCCACCCTGCCGATGATGATCCCCGAGCTGGTGCTGGGCATGGCGTATCTCTCCGTGTTCACCGCCGTGGGCTTTAAGCTCGGCATGGGCGCGCTGGTGCTGACGCACACAACCTTCTGCATCCCCTATGTGTTCATCAACGTCAAATCCCGCCTGATCGGCATGGATCCTTCGCTGTCGGAGGCTGCGCGCGACCTCGGCGCAAGCCCGACGCGCGTTTTGAAGGACATCACCCTGCCGCTGATCTTCCCGGCGGTGCTTTCCGGCATGATGCTTTCCGCCGCGATGAGCCTTGACGACGTGGTGATCTCCTTCTTTGTCACCAGCGCGGAGACGACCACCCTGCCGCTCAAGGTCTACACCGGCCTGCGTTCCGGCGGCACGCCGGAGATCAACGCGCTCTCCACCCTGATGCTCGGCGTGATCTTTATCTGTGTGGCCGCTACTCAATTGATAACGGCCAGAAGCAACGCAAAACTCCAATAAGCATCAAACGCATCCCGCGTTTGAGATAGATCAACCATTCCTGATTAAGGAGGGACATGGACATGAAGAAACTTCTTTGCCTGCTGCTTGCGCTGCTGACCATCGGCGGCTGCGCCCTGGGGGAGACCGAGAACAAGACCGACGAGGCCGTGCTCAACATCTTCACCTGGGAAGGTTACATCGACTACTCGACCGTCATCAAGCCGTTTGAGGAGGAGACGGGCATCAAAGTCAACTACGCGACCTTCTCCAGCAACGAGGAGATGTATGAAAAGCTCTCCGCGGTAAACGGCGGCGATTACGACGTGGTGCTGGCCAGCGACTACATGCTCAACACCACCCGCGAAGCCGGGCTGATGCAGCCGTTCGACGCTTCCATCGTGGATAACTACGCCAACCTGAACGAGGGTTTCACCCATCAGTTCTTCGATCCGGACAACCAGTACGTCGTGCCGTATGTGAGCGGCATTCCGCTGATCGTCTACGATCCGTCCGCGGTGGAGATCGACATCAAGGGCTTCAACGACCTGTGGGATCCGTCCCTTGAAGACAGCCTCGGCCTGATCGACGACGCGCGCGTGACCATCGGCATGGTGCTGCTCTCCATGCACCAGAGCATGAATACCACCGACGACGCGGTGCTCGCGGAGGCGGCGGAAAAGCTCGACGCGCTGCGCGGCAACATCCACGTGCTCGAATATGAGAACCTGCACAACTATCTGGTTTCCGGCGATATTTCCGTGGCCTACACCTTCACCCCGTTCGTCGCGCTGGCGCTGGACGCCAACCCGGATTTGAAGGTCGTCTGGCCGGAAGAGGGTCTGGGCTTCGGCATCGACGGCTGCTTCATCCCGGTGAATGCGCCGCACGCCAAGAACGCGAACCTCTTCCTCCAGTACCTGCTGCGCCCGGAAGTCGCGGCGACCTGCGTCGAGTATCAGTATTATTGCAGCCCGAACGAGGCGGCGAAGGCCTGCCTCTCCGAAAGCTATCTGAACAACCCGGTGTTCAACGGCATTTATGACCGCATCGACGATGCGGAGTATGTGCGCAACCTGTCCAGCGAGGACGAGCAGAAATACCAGGATATCTGGACGACGTTCAAGCTGAGCATGCAGTGACTCCTTCCGGCCGCTGGCGCGGCCACCTCCCTCAAAGAGGGAGGCTTTGTTCCCACGTAAATGCAACTGATGCAAAAGGGCTCCCTTTTTGAGCGCGTTTTGTCTAAACAGGCAGACAAAAGCCGAATTTCGGCGCGCGTCGGCGCGGCCGAAGGAAGGGCGGGGCGGCAAAGCCGCCCCGTCCTGAAATGCCCGTCCGATTTCGGGCGGGTTTTTCAGGACGGATGAACCGCCATATTTTTCTGTTCGTAAGATGGAGTATGGAGGAGAAAACCATGTCAAAGCTGTTCATTTCCGGCGGCACGGTCATCGACCCGGAGACCCTGTCGCGCTTTCAGGCCGATGTGCTCTGCGAGGACGGGCGCATCGCCGCCGTCCAACCGGCGCAGTCGGGCGCGCCGAAAGACGCGCGGGTAATCGACGCTTCCGGCTGCTTCGTCTGCCCCGGCTTTATTGACCCGCACGGCCATATCGATGGCTGCAAATACACCGGCACGCTCTCCCTGCTTCAGGGCATCACGACGACGGTGGGCGGCAACTGCGGCTTTTCCCCGCTGGATATAGACGCGTTTCTGCGCAGCCAGACGGCATTTCCGATTCATCAGGCGGAGATGATCGGCCTGTGCGCGCTGCGCGAGGCGGCGGGCGTCACCGATCTGTTCGCCCCGGCCAAACGCGCGCAGGTACACACGATGGAAGCCCTCTGCGAGCGCGCGCTGCAAAGCGGCGCGGCCGGCGTTTCCCTCGGGCCGGGCTACGCGCCGGGCACGTCGCTTGAGGAGATGGAGGCGCTGTGCACGATGGCACGCCGCTACGGCAGACCCGCCGCCATCGACACGCGCATGTTCGCCATGACCGACCTCAACTCGCTCAGCGAGGCCATCGAGCTGGCCGAGGTCACGGGCTGCCGGATGATCGTCTCGCACTTTGAATATCAATACGGCGTTGGCGTCGAATACAAGGCGCTGGAGATGCTGGAGCTGGCACGCGCGCGCGGCGTGGATATGCGTCTGGACAGCGGCATGTACAAGGATTGGTGTTCTTCCATCGGCTCGGCGCTCTTTGAGCCCGTGACCATGCGCGACAACGGCATCGAGCTGCGCCACCTGCGGGTCATCACGGGCGAGCACATCGGCCTCGTGCCGGATCAGGCGCTCTATGAACACCTGCGCGCGGCGCACCCGTGCGACGCGGTGGTGGTCAACACGGGCAGCGAGGAGGCCGTCTACACCATTCAGCGCTACCCGATGACGATGGTTTCCACCGACACGGGCAGCTACGCTCCCGGCGAAGGCCACCCGCAGATCGCGGGCAGCTTCCCGCGCTATCTGCGCAAAATGGTGATCGAGCGCGGCGAGCTGAGCTGGGAGCAGGCGATTGCGCATACGACGCTCCTCCCCGCGCAGACGATGGGGCTCGGGCGCAAGGGGCGCATCCGCGCGGGCATGGACGCCGATCTGCTCGTCTTCGACCCCGAAACGATTTGCGACCGCGCGGATTTCCCCGGTCTTGGCCGCCCGGACGCCGCGCCGGAGGGGATTCGTTTTGTCATCGTATCCGGCGAAATCGCCGCCGAAAACGGCCGCGCAACCGGCGTGATGGCCGGTAAAACCCTGGATTCGTTTGATTTCATCCATTCGAGCCGCCGCGCCATGGCGGGGGATTGATTTCCATACTTGACAACTTGTCACATTCGGATTACAATAATACGCAAATCGCACATCGCTTTTTAAGCGAAAGGCGGCTTTCAGCCGCAAAAGCAATGACGGAACAAAGACGCGCCCCTGACCTTCAGAGAGTCGGCGCCCGGTGCAAGCCGACGGCGGGGACGCGGGATAACTCACTCCCGAGCTGCCTCTGTGCCGAGCAGAGGACGAACCCGCCGCGTTAAGGCAAAAGAGGGGGCTGTCAAGCTAATAACGCCGATATTTCAAGAATAAAACTAAGTGTTTGTGCCCGAAGGTTTCCAAAGGGCGACCGGAAAGCCCTTTGGTGGGGCGATGGGGCAAAGCCCCATATCCAAAAATGCTTAGATATTTGTTTCTTGAAATGTTCGGTTTGAACTTGACAGCTCGTTTTGCTTTTAGTTTTCGCCCTTGCGAATGGCGATGCACAGCGCGCCGTTTTGAACGGTGCAGTCGATGGTGATCGGGAAATCGAACGTATTCTGAAATTCGAGGTTGAGCTTGATGGTGCCGCTCGTGGGACTGCTTCTTCCGACGGCGGCATCTACGCCGTGCGGGGCATATGTCGCGCCGCTGGGGCCGTGGGTGTGGCGATAGATGATGGAAATGCCCTCCGGGAGTTGGAGCAGGGCGTTATAAAGCGTTGTGGAAACCTGACAGGTGCCGCCGCCCGAGCCAGCGACAGATTCGCCGTTGATCAGCACGGGGGAATCCTTGTAGCCGCGGCTCTTGCGATACGGCCCGGCGACCGCGTCAAAATCAAAGACATAGCCCGAAGAATAGGTTCCGTTGATATAGCCGCATCCGACGCGGATGTTTTCCATGCGCCCCAGATTCAGCTCGGAGGTGCGCAGTGAATAGAAGGTTGTGAAGACGGAAATGACGTCGCCCGTCTGCGCATAATCGGGGTTGGGGGCGACGGGTTCGAGCTGCTTGATATCGCCGACGTACAGATAGCCGACGACGCGCTTATACGGCACGACCGCCCAGCCGTCCTCAATCTGCCAGATGCTCAGGCGGGAATCCGCCGCGAGGGTGACGAGCTGCTCGGAATCTGCGTCCGGCGCGGCGTACAGGGCGGTTTCTACCGCGGTAACGGCCAAATAGCTGTTTTGAATAACGCCGTAGGGGGCGACGTCGTCCGACACGGGGAGAATATCGTCTACATTATGCCGACCGACATAGTAAATGCCCACGTCGCTGCGCCAGCAGAAGAGCCACTCCTGATCGTAGCCGAAAATCTGGACGGCTTCGCCTTCCTTGAGCAGGCCGAGCGAGGCACTGTCCTTATCGGCCTGACTGCGCATGCTCATGGAGATCTTGGCGACACCGGTATATAGAATTTTCGGCGTGCCGTCCGCGTTGGCGTTTTGCATGAATTTTTCCATGCAGATAGCCGTTCCCGTGTCTGCGAGCGCGCCGAAGGCCATACATAGACAAAGCAAAAAGAGGAGCAAGAAATGTTTTCGCACAGAGAGCCTCCGTCAATCGTTTTGAGGGGTATTGTCTTTTTATTATACCCCCAAACGACGAGCAAGGCAAGCGGCAAAAGCGCATAGTTTGTGGCCGGGAGGTGTCCGACGGTGAAAGAGAGCTATGTGCTGAAACGGCGGAACGGGGAGGCGTGCGGCTATGTCATGGCGAGGAACAAAGAGGTGCGCGTGCGCCTGCCGAATGAAAAGGGAACGGCGAAAATGGCGGTCATTTATTCGGATCAAACGCAGACGCTTGAAGGCATGCTCGACGGAATAGAGCGGACATATCCGGCTGCCGGAAGCCGACTGTTGGGTGCGTATGTATGTTCGGGCGGTCGGCTGCTGATGGATACGGGCGAGACGGCGCGCCGCGCGTTTGGGCGCGCTGAAGAAGCGCGCCAGTCCGCCCAAAGGCCGGAAGGAGAAAGAAGGGATGCGCGCGGAGAGGATGCCAAGACACACGCACGCCGTCAAACCGAAGGAGATACAATCGGGGCGGCGGAGCGCAGATGGCCGCCGCCGCCCTGCATGCCGGGGGCGAGGTATGTAAACGGCGCATGGAAGGTCAGTCAAGGGGTGGCGCGCTGAAAACCGTTCGATTCGCCGCGCTGCTGTGCCGCAGACCGATTTCGCGGATGTAGTGCGTTCGGCCGCCTTGCAGCCGGGGCGGAAGGGCGGGCGGAGCGGATTCGGGCGCCGGGGCGGGAACGGGCGGCTGAACCGGCGCGTCGGCACGGCCTTGAACCGCGCTGAAAAGATCGTAGGCCGTAACGACGGACGCAGGGGATTTCGGGCGGCTGGCGTTTAGAAGCGCATACGGGGAAATCATGCAATCAAGCCCCTTTCTTTATTTCTTTCTTCATTCTATGCCCGTAAAAGGCAGGCGTTACGCGGAAAAAGTGGCAGCATTTCCACCTTTTCGATAAAATGGGATTGAGAAAAAGAGGAACATCATGTATAATATCCCTAACCGAAGATTGCCTGAAATGAGGTGTATGAATTGGACGAACAGAAGAACGGAACGCCTGCGCCAAGAAGACGCAGACGCGCCGACGCGCAAAGAACGGTAATCAGCGAGGATTATACGGATTCCTTCCAGACGGAGGAGGCGAAGCCTCAGGAAGAGGCGCGCCAGCCCCGCAGCGAGGTACGCAAGCCCGCGCAGAGCAGCGTGCAGCGTCAGGTCTGGGAAGACGAATACGATGATTTTGACGACGAGCCGCGCCACAAAAAGGGCGGAAAGAAGCGCGGGAAGGGCGACAAAACGGGATGCCTGATCGGCATTATCATTTTGCTGCTGATCGTTATCGTTGTGTTTGCGCTGGGCTGGATTGTATTCCCGGCGCAGAAGGACGACATTCTCACCAGAATCGGCATCATGGCCACGGCCGAGCCGACCATAACGCCGACGATTGAGCCGACCGCAACGCCGACGGCCGCTCCGACAGATACGCCTACGGCTGAGCCGACCGCAACGCCGACGACTGCGCCCACGGCCACGCCGACCGCAACCCCGACGGCCACGCCTACGGCGACGCCGACCGCAACGCCGACGGCAACCCCGACGGCCACGCCCACGGCTACGCCGACCGCCACGCCGACGGCCACCCCGACGGCCACGCCCACGGCTACGCCGACCGCATCTCCGACGCCTACGCCGACTCCGACGCCCACCCCGGTTCCCTATCGAGCCGAAAAGGCGTCCGCATCGGAAAACGCTCTGCCGGAGAATGTGCTCAAGAGCAGCTTTGTCGTTTCCGGCGGGCAGAAGGTCGATACCTATGCCAGCAGCGAAACCGTCAGCATGGGCGACCCGAACAAGTACAGCGCGCAGGGCGGTGTGCTGACCTTCCGCGGCGGCCCGCTTCGCCAGAACGCGGCATACGGCACGGTCGAGGTGACGGAGGAGCAGCTTTCCGTCGTCCGCGGCATGCGCACCTCCAGACTGGATAACACATACACCGGCTTTGGCTTCGGCAGCCAGCCGCTGATCGTCAAGTGGTACAAGAACATCCGCGAGATGATGAACATCACGGATGAGTCGAAGAACACGACGGCGATGAAGGAGGTCATTGTTCCCGCCGATGACGGCAAGATTTACTTCTACGATTTGGACACGAAGGCGTATTCCCGCCCGGCGATTGAGATTGGTCTGCCGGTCGGCGTGACGGCCAGCGTCAATCCCTACGGTTATCCGCTGCTGTATGTCGGCCAGAATGCGGAGGCGACTTCCGCCTACACCGGCATTATCGGCATGCGCATTTACAACCTGATCAATCAGAAGATGATCGACTTTGAAACCAGCAAGGACGAGGCCGCGCTGGGCAAGGAAGACACCGTCGCGCCGTCTTCCATCGTGGAAAGCGGCTCGGATACGCTGGTGTACACCGCCAAGAACGGTCTGCTCTACACGCTGGCGATGAATACCTCGTTCGATCTGAACAATGCGACGATCTCCGTCAACCCGGTGAAGACCGCATACGGCTATACCGGCAGCGTCAGGGATTTCAAGCAGGGGATCACCGGCGGCGTGGCCAGCTACGGCGATTATGCGTACTATGGCGACGACACGGGCATCCTCCAGTGCGTGGACATGAACACGATGCAGGCGGTCTGGGCCATTGATCTGGGCGAGAGCATGATGTGCACGCCGGCGCTGGAAACGGAAGAAGACGGCAGCGTATACCTGTACACCGGCACGGCGCTGGGCAAGACGGGGCGCAGCGCGCAGATTCGCCTGTTGAAGATTGACGCGCTGACCGGCGACGTTGTTTGGGAATGCCAGAGCGCGATCAAGGGCAAGTATGCCAGCAAGGAAGCGAAGGCCGGTTCCTACGCGGGCGTGATGGCCTCTCCGCTCGTCGGCGAGGGCGAAATCAACGACCTGATTATTTTCAACGTGAACCACGTCGAGCTGGATGACAAGAGCATCTGCGCGGTCGTGTATGCGCTGGATAAGACGACCGGCGAGGAAGTATGGAATCAGCCGCTGGATGTGGATTCCAAGTCTTCCCCGATTGGGCTGTATCAGCGCGACGGCAAGAGCTACATCGTCATGGG
>ERZ827088.4332-NODE-4332-length-11907-cov-2.767128_pt1 | contig 11907 bp, 5 predicted proteins | sample MGYA00519922_ERZ827088 | MGnify/ENA primary metagenome ERZ827088 (study PRJEB31778, sample SAMEA3449254) | human gut metagenome | biome: human gut; feature: human-associated habitat; material: faeces | place: United Kingdom | collected 2010/2012 ... | reverse complement strand
GATGGTAAAGGTGGCGGTGCCGCTGACAACGTAGTTGCCGCCATCCTGATCCTTCACCGTCACGGTTGCCTTACCTGCATTAGTATTGTTGCCATACGTCACAGTGTACTCACTGGCAGGAATGACAGTCGTACCATCCTTCACTGTCACAGTCGTCGGCACAATAGCCCCGCCCGTGTAAGTGTAGGAAGTCGGTTCAACGCTCACAGCGGCGGTAACCGTCTTGGGTGCAATGGTCACAGTAAAGCTCTGCTCGGAGGAGTCGCTGTGGGTGGTGTTGTTGCCCTTGACCTTGTAGTATACGGTGTAGCTGCCGGCGTTGGTGGCCTTGGGCAGTTCCGCATTGTAAGAACCGCCCTCCAGCTTATACTGCAGCGTGCCGCCGGTGATGCCGCTGCCGGCATTGACCAACACCTGCTCCGTCCCATTGAAGGTCAGGCCGGTCTTGGCGGCGGGTGCAGTTGTGATCGTTGCGGCAGGCAGATTTACAACCGTAAAATGCAGCTTACCGGTGATGGTACCGGTGTAGTTGCCGTTTGCGGTATAGGTGTATTCGATGTCACCCGTGGCACCCAGCTGCAGCGTCTCCAGCTTTGCCACGATAGCGTCATAACTGGTCGCGCCAGCATAGCTGTAAGTCAGCGTTCCCGTCACATCACCGAAGGTAGGTGCATCAAAGGTGCCCTTGTCCACCACGACCTGAATGTCGGTCGCATCGCGTTGGGCAGTCACATCTTTCTGCTTAATGGTAAAGTCCTTGTTCACAGAGCCGGAGTAGTTTCCCTTACCGGTCAAGGTCACGGTGGCTGTGCCAGCATTAAGGTTATTCTGGTACTTCACTGTATAGTCCGTGTCTTTGGACAGCGCAATCTCGCCATCTTTCACTGTCAGTTCCGGAACAATGGGGCTGCCGGTATACGTCTGGGCAGCGATATCCCGTACCATGCTGGCGGTCAGAGCCTTGGCGGTGATGTTGAACTTTGTCTCAACAGACCCCGTGTAGTTGCCCTTACCGGTCACGATCACTTTGGCCGTACCCACATTGGTGTTGTCCTTATAGATCACCGTGTAATCGGTTCCAGCGGTCAGGGTCTTCTTCCCGACATTCACAGTAACAGTCGGCTCGATGGCGCTGCCGGTGTAGGGCCGGGACGCGATAGGCTGTACCATATTGGCAGTCAGAGCCTTGGGATTCACGGTAATTTTTTGCTTGGCTATTTGGGTGACATTACCCTCGGTATAGGTGATCGTGACCTCTTTGTCATTTACAGTCAAGAGCGCAGTCGGGGTAAACTGGAAGTAGGTGGGCTGCACATCTTTAGTGCTGCCATCATCGTACGCAGCAGTGATCACCATTCCCGCCTTGTTGAACTGCTCACCCGCGGTATAAGTCGTATGCGGGCAGGTCTTAATGGTAATACCGGTCAGAGTCTTCTCGGCTGTGGCGGGGAATGTCTTGGTGAGGACGATGGTAGTTGCGTTCGCGCTGACCTTGGTATAGCCAGTGGGAGTGGTCACGCCCTTTACGAAGCTCTCGCCGGAGCTTGCCGTCAAGGTGATCTTGGCAGTGTAGACCTGATTGGCTGCCGCAGATCCGGTCACGGCCGTGCCGGTGGCGGTGTTGCCCTTATACCACTCCACCTTGCTGGTGTAGCCGGTGGCTGCGCCGATATCGACCGTGGTGTCCAGCGCCACGCCCTTGACCGGCGCATCAACGGAAGCGGTGACGGTGGTGATGGGGGACTTGGGGATGGTGACGGAAGCAGTTCCGATGCTCCCGGCAGGAAGCGTTTCAATTTCTCCCTCATCGCCATCTGTAAATGTGTACTTGATGATTTCAAAGTTGCAATCTCCCGTTTGACCGTCAATTACAGAGAAGGTGACAGTCAAGAGGGGCTCTTCTGCATCACTTTGTCTGGGGGAACTATCATCCCACGCAGCAGAGATTGCTTTTCCGGTAGGGGTGGTTTTCACATTTTTTGTTGCCCCTTCAAGCACGCCGGAACAAATGATATTTTCTTCAGTAACCGATAATTTATCAGTCGGAAAACTAAAATCAACTTGTGCACCCATGCAGCCACTATATGCGTCGGCTTTTACGGTAACCGTAACCTTGCCGTCAGCATATTCTGCGTTAATTTTCAGCGGCGGTGCATAGGCTTCTGCCGCGAACACGGTTGTCGGGATGAATGTTAGCATCATCACCAACACCATGATCAAGGAAATGATACGTTTTTTCATATTATTCCTCCTAATTGATTTTTTCGTAATACTCATTGCGAATGCCAACAAGGCGCTGCCTTATCCAACTCGCATCCAACACACTAATGTTGCCGCTCTTGTTCACATCTGCAAGTTGCAGTTGGTATTCATCAAAGGTCTTTTTCCCAACTAAATGCTGTCTGATCCAACTTGCGTCTAATACGGTAACCGTGCCATTCCGGTTCACATCACCGTACTGGTACACCGTCACATCCTTGGTGACGTTGCCATCTCCTACGGTGATGCTCTCCGTCCGTGGTGCGTGGCCCTTCTTCTCCACCTTCAGGGTGTACGTTCCGGCGGAGACATTTTCAAACTTATATGCCGCGCTGTTGCCGGTTAGGGTGTCGGTAAAGGCCGGGGTTGTCTCACCCTGCTTTGTCAGCGTCACGGTAACGACTTCGCTTGCGCTGCCGTAGCTCTTGACCGTCCCGCTGACCGTCACCCCTGTAACAGCCGCCGCTTCCACCATCACAGTGCCGCCGCTGATATCGCCGCGATAGCCGTCCGCGCCGTCAGAATCCTCATGCAGGCTGATTGCCGTGTTGCCGGCAGCCTTGGCCTGGAACGTCACCCGTAGGAACTCGCCCGCCTCGTGCGTCTTATCGCTCCCGCGAACAAAGCCCACACCAACCAAGCTCCTATCATTCGCCTCGTCAGGCGTCGAAAGAACCGGGTCTATGGTTGCGCCAGCAGCCAGCTTTGCAAAGCCGTCGAGCTGCTCGATTTTTGTGACCGCCAGCACCCCCTTGTCAAACTCCAGCTGGGCAATGAAGCTGCTCACCGTCATATCCTTGTTGGTCAGTGTGGCGGTGAACGTGTCGCCCACCTTGACGTTGCTCTTGCTCAGTGTCAGAGACAGGTTCGGCTGCGGCCGCGCGCTCCCGGGCTTCACCGTCACGGTGGCACCCGCCACCGTGCTGGTGAACCTCTGGGTCACCTTGTCCGGCGCGTCGCCGTTGCCGGCCACCACGCCGGACATGGACAGCGTGTAGTCGCCCACGCCGTTGACCTTGCCCATGATGGTCATGATCTCGGTCTTTTCTTCGGTAATGCCTTTGCCCTCATCCGTGCCCGCAGCGCCGAAATAGCGGCTATCGGGCGTGTACTCGAACCGTCTATACATACCATCCATATTGCTCGGGCTATTGATGAGCTTACCCGTGTTCTGGTACGCATAGTTGAACCCGGCATTATCTGCCGCCAGCTCCGTGGCCAGCGTCAGGTTTGCCGACGGCTCCAGCGTGAACTGGAACGCCCGGATGGGCACGTTGTCCACGCTCTCCACATAGATGTGGAACTTGACGATCTTCTCCCCCTCGCCATAGAGGGTCGTCTTGTCCGCCTCTATGGTAAAGGCGGCGGTCTTGCCGGCCAGATCGCCGCTGCCGGGATAGGTTCCCTCTGCGGAAACAGGCACCACCAGGCTCAGCAGCATCACCAGCGACAAAACCAGTGACAGTACTTTTTTCATGCAACTCCTCCTTACTCTCCTATGTGTACTATCATAGATACTCATTTGCTGCGGCCGTCCCTGCGGAACAGCCGTCCCAGCCCGCCGGGTATGACCAGCTGGCACACAGCGCCCGCTGCCGCCAGCACGCCCAGCACGATGGCCGCGATCCTCGTACCGGCGCCACCCGTCTGCGCCGTGTCCGGCACAGGCGCGTCAGCCGCGCCGGGCGCCGGGCTGATGACCGGCTGCGGGTCGCCCGCCGTGGAAGGATCCTCCTGCGGCACATCCGGCTTGTCGCTCACATCCGACGTTTCGCCGGATGCGGTGCCGCCGGTTTCCGGCTTCTCCGTGTTGCCGGAGCTGCCGGAGGTACCCGTGCCGCCGGTTCCATTCACCGTCACCGGCGTGCTGTCCACCTTGGGCGTATAGGTCGCGCCGGAGCCGTCAGGCGCAGCCACAAATTCCGCGTCCAGCGTGAAGGTTCCGGTGCTGCCCGCCGGGATCGTGGCCGTGATGGTCAGGATCTCCGCGCTGGCCGTCATGCGGTTGCCCTCCGTGGAGCCGACGGCGGCGAAAAAGCAGCTGCCCGGCGTGTACTCATACGTCCGGAACACACCCTTGCCGGTGGTCACATCGTATGGCAGGTCGTTGACCGCATAGGTGATGACCGCTTCGCCGTTTTCCTTGAAGCTCCCTGGCAGCGTCATGCCCCCGGACGGCTTCAGCCGGAAGCTGAACACGCCCAACTCCCTGCCCTCCGGCGGCGTCACCGTTATGGTGAATTTCACCTGCACAGCGCTGCCGTTGGCCGTCACCTCGGTCTTGTCCGGTGTGATGGTCAGCGTGGCCGTATCCTCCGCCCACGCCGTGGCCACAGTGCCCAGCAGCAGTATTACGCTCAGAATGGCGCAAATCAGCTTGCGCACACACATCCCCCTTTCTTTCTCACATCATATCCCATTGCGGCGGCTGTGTCAACCGCAACTGCCGCAAATGCGTCAACAGCGGCGCAAAATGTACCACTAAACGCCAATTGATTCATCCCAGTTATGAGACGAGACTCTGCGCCATAGCCGTCAGGTCGGCGGCGCTGATGATGCCGTCGTTATTCACGTCGATGGCGGCAGACTCGTCCGTGGTGATGCCCGCCGCATAGCGCGCCAGCGCTATCAGCTGGTTCAGGTCGAAGGTCAGCGGTGAATACTTGGTCGCTGACAGGGCGAGTTCCTTGTCGTACAGCGCCAGCGTCTCATTGTCGTAAAAATACACCGTCGTCGTGTTGCCAGTCAGGTCGGCGATATAGCCCGAATCCACGCCGCCGCGAACGCCGCACAGGAACAGCTGATCCGGTGCGCCGATGGTGCCGCTGTCGCAGTTGGTGATGTCCGTCAGGTAGTTGGCACCGCCGATGGACACGATGTTCCACATGTGATCACCGCCGTCCATCTTTCCCACAGCGAGATAACACTTCACCTCCGGGTCGCTGCCCGTCCACGTCAGGTCGCACAGGTACTTGAACGCCTTGGAATAGCCCTCGCACACCACGTTGGTGTCAGGGTTCTCATCAAACACATAAATCAGCTGCCACGGGTTGCCGTAGGGGTAGTTTGCTGTGTTCGCTACGTCAAAATTATAGTCCACGGCTTTCGTAATGTATTCCCGGTACGCCACCAGCTTGCCGTAGGTGCCCTTATCCTGGTTGGCCGCCACCACTTCGGCGGAGCCGTTCTTCGGCGGCTTTGGCAGCCGCTGCGGAAGCCGCGCCAGTCTTGGCGGTGTCGGGACTGTACAGATAATACTGTTGCGTGGCCGCGTCTGTGACCGCGTAATCCTGAGAAACGGCCATCATGATCACAAAGTCACCCACCATGACAGTCTGCTGGCCGTCCGTACCGTAGCTGTACTTGACGCGGATAGCTCCCTCGCTGAAGGACTTGTCAAACCAGTACAGCTCGTAGGGATGATGTGCAAGCAGCTGGTTCAGCAGCATGTCCATGTCCATCACCTCGTTGACGGCCTTCTCGATAGCAGCTCCCGTTTCTTCGGAGAAATGGTACTGGCCGTCATCGCCCCGCACCAGCATGTCTCCCTCGATGCCCAGTTCCTCCTTGGTGAAGGTCATCTGGATCCCTAGGGAAAACGCCGAGCTGCTCCCCTGTCCGGCGGCGATCTTCTGGATCTCCGGCACCAGCTGATCATACACCGCCCGAAGGGTCGGGTTCATGGACACCATATACGTCGCCGGGCGGGACGCGGTATTCCCGCCGCCCTCCGCCTTAACGACTGTCTCCGGCGCTTCCAGTCCGTTCAGCTGGTAGAGATACCCCTCCAGCAGGGCGGCGCTGTCGTCCTCCGGCACAGTCACGGAGGCGCTGCCGCCGTCGATGCCGTCCAACTCCACGCGGACATCCGCCTGCGCCAAGGTCAGCGTCAGCGTCAGCACCAATACCAAGGCCAGTATCCCACTTATAACTCTCTTTTGCATCTTTCTCTCTCCCTGCGGGCGCAGCAAAGCCCACTGTACCCAGTCTTATGTTCATTATAGCCCGCCAGCATGCCAATAGCAAGCAGAAAATCCCTGTCATTTCCTCCGACTTTTTCTCCTCGCTTTTGCTCATTCGTACAAATAAAGCCAAAACACTATGCAGCCAGCTAATTGTTTTTGCATTTCGTCTGGTTTATGATGACGATGTACCAATATATATGTGCATTTCAGCACACGGAAAGAGAGGGAGTAAGCATGAAGAAAGTGATCAGTCTTCTGCTGGCGCTGGTCATGGCGCTGAGCCTGCTACCCACGGCGGTGTGGGCAGAGGGCGAGGACGCCGCCCCGGCGGAGGAAGTCTCCGAGAGCTTCTTTGACAGTTCCCATCCGTTCACGTGGAACGACGGGCGCTACGTCTGGCGCTTCGGATGGAACGGCCCGGATAAGAGCCGGGGCGAATGGCACCTGTACGCCGCGCCGGAAGGCACGTCCGCCGACAGCGCGGACGGCTGGACGGACTGCGGCGCGGAGGCCACGCCCTTCGAGCACCTGACGGAGGGCACGCTGGCATACGCGGCGGCCTGCGCCATGCGGTCGGCATTTCTGGCACTTGACCAGGATACCGTCGAATCTGTCTATAATAACCGGCGTGACATTTGGCGGTTAGTCTACATGCTGAGCTTGGAAACGGTCGCTTACACATCGGATGATAAATTGTCCGCCCGTGCGTTTTACGAGGGGAAAATCGGCGTTGATGGCAGAACAGGCACATTGGTGCCGCCTCAGGGAACGGACACGCCAACCATGCTTAAGCAGTACTATGATCTGCCCGAGGGCGTTCGCGCTGCACTGCAAAAAACGATGGGCGGCAAACATAATGACAGCGGTGCGATCTACAATTTTACACAGCTGCTGTTCCGCACGGAGCGTAATCTTGAAACGTCCGGCGGCAACAGCTTCACCAACTCGTGTCAGGCGCTGTGGGACAGCGGTTTTCAGCCTCCTGAGACCCCGAATTTTGTGTTCCCCGCCGGTCTGGTGGAGGGCGAGGACTACACCTACACATATAACAATGCCACCGGTGAGCTGCACGTGGTGCTGCTGCCCCAGTTCGACAAGGGCAGCCACTGGGCAGACGCGTTCCACAACATGTCGGCGGACAGCAACTCGCTGAATCTGCAGATCAGAATGACCGCCAAGGACGAATACACCCGCGCGAAGGATTTCAGCTTCAACGGCAGCCCCGCGTCTGTCATCAACGAGAGCGATCATGTAGACGCGTCCTATTTCAACATGGATAACGGCGTCCACTGGATGGGCGGCAGTGTGCCGGTGGGCACGGTGAACCGAATCGATGGTCAGGCGACCATCGCGCCCACGGATGCCTTCAACAAGCATTTCATCGCCGTCGTCTGGGGCGACGACAGCGGCACCGTTCTCCGCAAGGAGCTGGTCATCCTGACCGTCGAGGTGCGGGAGGAGTTCGTGGTAAGCACCTTCTACGATGTGGCCAAGCCCATTCCCGCCGACAAGCTGAGAAGCGGCTTCACCTTTATGGCCGGCGTTACCGACTGGAAGGCCAGCTTCAGCGACGGCAAGCTCGAGCTGTTCCCCGATAACGGCATCCCCACCTCCGGCGGTCCCATCGAGCTTGGCCGCATCCGCTGGGATGCTATGGCTCCCGACGGGTATCACTTTAAGAGCTATGTCCGCCTGAACAGCGGCAACGGCGAGGAGACATTTTCCGGCGTTGGCGTGTGGACACTGCCGAACACCAACGGCAGGGGCGTTGATGAGCTGTACGAGGTCACATGGTATAACGATACGGACAACACAAGCATTCTCCAGAATCTGGCGGTATACCAGTACGACAAAATGCCGTATTACCGCTATATCTCCAAGGATGGTGTCACGGCCGCGCCCGTGACCTCTCTGGGTCTGAACACGGCGCAGCTCAGCAGCAGCGGCATCGGCGTCACCTATGACGAGACAACGGGCTGCTTCCATGTATCCCACAGCGGCTGGGAGCTGCCCGATGCGTCCACACTGCTGAACACCCGCATCACCCCCACCCCGCCGGAGGGCGCGGTGTATTTCTCCGCCATTCATGACGACGGCAACCGCGACCCCCGTATCATGGGAAAGAGCGAGGCTTCCGATATTCTGGCTTCTCTGGAGAGCTTCGAAAAGTACTCCGTGACTGACAGCAACCGCGTCAACGAGCGGTCGCTGGAGCTGGTGCGGACGCAGGTGGTTCACCTGCCCGGCATTGATGTCTGCCTGTCCGGTTCCAGCAACCACCGCGGCCTGACCGTCGCCTGGTGGGATGCGGACAAGAACCTGATCGGCATGAGCTATGTGTACGGTCAGAACGACGACTTCATGAACCGCACCCGGCTGACCAGCGTCGAAACGGCGGATAAGCTGGATGACCTCAATACCCGCGGCGAGGTCAACGCCCCCGCTCTGGTGGGTGCAGAGGGCATGGAGCTGGTCTGCGACCGCTATCCCCAGACCGGCAACGGCATGACCCAGTTCTTCGACCTGCACCTTCTGAACGATCAGGGCGGCACCAAGACCGTGTACATCCCCTACCACTACTTCGGCATGACCTATGCGGACGACGTGCAGGGCAAGAGTGCCGACGAGCTGCCCACCATCCTCGTCAGGCACTTTGACGCCAACTACAACTTCCGCAACGAGATCATCGGCCGCTACGAACCCCAGGGCATCGTGTTCGAAACGGACAGCTTCTCCCCCTTCACCGTATCCGTGGGCGGCGGGCAGAGCGGCGATGACGCGGACGGCTACGGCGACAACATCGGCGACTACGACCGCTGGGGCGAGGGCAGCGCATGGAATGGCGACCCCCTGCAGTACATGGTCATCAAGAGCCTGCGCAACATGGACGGCCGCGACAGGCTGGAGCTGGGCGTGGACTGGCGCTATGACAAGGTCGGCAGCATTTATAATGTGGGCATCACGCCGGAGGTGCTGACCCAGATCGTTAACGCCAACAAGCCCCTCGTCATCTACAATGAAAGAGAACTGACCCTGTCCCCGGCTACCCTGTCGGATATGCTGCAAAAGCTGAACGTTCTGAATGCCAAGAGGGGCGCGGAGGACAGCGAAGCCCTCCTGTGGTTCCGCTACGAGTACGGCAACCGGGACGGCGAAAACGGGCAAGCCTACGCCTTTATGACCACCGTCTATCTGGGCGATACCCGCTACCGGCTGCCCGACGGCGAGACGTATACCTTCTCCATATACTTCGATCGCAGCGATGCGACCTCCTACGAGCTGTACTGCCCCGCCGACCCGGAGGACGCCTCCAGCGAGCTGGTCAAGCAGGCCAACCCCCTTTCCTGTGTCGACGGTCACAATGACGACGGCCAGAGCTGGCGGCAATGCAGCTTCACCGCCGACCATGACGGCATGTTCGTCATTCATCCGAAGGGCTATCAGATGCAGCAGAGCTGGCCGTGGTGGGGCGTACCCACGCCGCCGTGGACGCCCAGCCCCGACGCCACGACTCCCAACAGCGAGGTGCCGGAGCTGCGATCCCTTTATGCCAGCGGTTTCAAGTTCCCCGTCATCTGCAAGGACATCCATTTCGTCTTTCCTGAGCAGTTGAAGGAGTGGACGGAGGGCTGCGGCGACGACTGGGACTACCGCTTCACCGTGGATGAGAGCAAAGGGCGCGTCGCCATCGAGGTGAACATGGGCAGCCGGGAGCGCTGGGAGAACGCCGTCCGCAACATCGAGACGGGCGGGCTTGACGACGGCGTGTTCTTCCGCTACTACTTCGGCAACTCCGATAACCAGCACCCCATGACCTACGGCTTCGACTGGTACGGCGATTACGGTGGACAGTCCCTGGCGGACAACACGCTGTATCGGGGCTATCACCACAACAACAGCCTGCATCTGGCCACCGTGAACCGCCAGAACGCCCACAACAGCGTCCTGACGCTGAACAAAAAGGGCGAGGACTGGCGTATTATCCTCGCCATGAGCAACAGTCAGGGCACGGTGGCCGGTGCCGAGGCCAAATACGCCTTCCAGTTGGAGATCCTGCCCCGCGAGGACATTTCCTTCTCCCTGCCCGCCGACAACGGCACCGCGGTGCCCGCAGCCCGTCTCCATCCCACCGACATCCACAGCGACTGGACGGCCACGGTGCCGGCGGACGGCTCCGTGTTCCTGCGCACGGTGGAGGGCAAGACCCTCAACAACGCCGGCAGCGGTCAGTACGGCTTGCTCGGTGAGCTGACCGTGGATGCACCGGAGGGCTATACCCTCAGAGAGTGGCGCAACAACTGCACCGGCGGCAGCGGCGGGCAATTCCCCGTGCCGCTGTTCTGGGACGATCAGGTCATCACGCTGATCTGGCAGAAGGACAACGCCCCCGATCTGGTGGAGTATGTGCGGGTGGAGCCCATGAACTATCTGCCCGGATTCTACTCCCTGGGCGATAAAAACGCGCCCTCCCGTGCGCCCAGCGCCGCCGAATTCCTGAGTGCGGCGGAGCAGAAGAAGCTCAGCGACAACGGCATCACTGTGACCTACGACGAGAAATTGGGCTACTTCACCACCAGCGTGGATGCCTCCAAGCTCACTGACCTGTCCCTGCTGCACCAGTGCGTCACACTCAATGCGCCGGAAAACGCCGTGTACTTCAAATTCACCGGCGAGGGCGGCAGCGAGAACCCCGCCTCCCACGATATCAAAGACGACGTCAACCGGTTCACGGAGCAGTTCAGCAGCCCGGATACAGATCTGCAGCCCGTTGATCCTGATAGGCCTGTTCGGATGCAGCTGATGCGTACCGAGAAACTTAAACTGGACGGCAAGACCGTGTACTACTCCAAATCCCAGATGTACCATTCTCTCATCGTCCAGTGGCTGGATGAGGGTAAGAACGTCATCGGCTACACCTGCCTGTACGGGCGCAACGGCGACATCTCTACCACCGTGGACACCGAAACCGTGGACACCGCTCCCACAGAGGCGGTCAGCGTTCCCACGCTGGTGGGCACCGATCTGAAGCTGCTGTGCGACCGGAATCCCCAGACGGAGGACAGCAAGCGCCTGTTCCTGCTGTTCAACGTCACCGGCGAGGGACAGCTGGGCGAGGACGGCGCCGAGATCTACCTGCCGTACAGCTACTTCGACCTGACGGCGGAGGCTGGTCTGGCGCTGGCGGCCAAGGGCGTCCGCCCGCTGATCCGGCACTATCTCAACGAGAACTGCACGGAGAAGGAATCCCTGCTGGGCGAGTACACCGCGGCCGGTGTGCGCATCGTCACCCGCAGCTTCAGCCCGTTCCTCATCGATGCCAACGGCTGCACCGTGGGCGACCTGAACGGCGACGGCAAGGCGGATGAGCTGGATATGCAGGCGCTGTACGAGAACCTGTCCACCGGGCGCACCACGGAAAAGCTGGCGGACAAGGACGACTTCCGCCTGCTGGCCGACTGCAACGGCGACGGTGCGGTGAACATTCTGGATTACCAGAAGCTGTATCAGGGCATCAAAACGGCATAAAATAAAGGAGCGCACCCTTACGGGGTGCGCTCCTTCAGCTTGTCAAAAAAGTCCGTTCGGACTTTTTTGACAAGCTGAGGCAAAATCGCAAAATAAAAAACAGCATTTTATTTTGCGATTTTGGTCGCTGCGGCGGGTGATTGAACGCGAAAGGGAA
>ERZ827088.4323-NODE-4323-length-11935-cov-3.945539_pt1 | contig 11935 bp, 7 predicted proteins | sample MGYA00519922_ERZ827088 | MGnify/ENA primary metagenome ERZ827088 (study PRJEB31778, sample SAMEA3449254) | human gut metagenome | biome: human gut; feature: human-associated habitat; material: faeces | place: United Kingdom | collected 2010/2012 ... | reverse complement strand
ACATCAACACCGTCGAGGACTTGATCTCCAAGACCGAGGACGAGATGATGAAGGTCCGCAACCTGGGCCGCAAGTCCCTGGAAGAGGTCATCAACAAGCTGGCGATGATGGGCCTGCACCTGGCTGACGAGGAAAACAACTAAATTTTCCGCCGGGAACACCCCGGCGCACCAAAATCCTTACAAGGAGGAGAACCGAAATGCCCGGAACTCGGAAACTTGGCAAGACCAGCGACCAGCGCATGGCTATGCTGCGTCAGCAGGTCACTGATTTCCTGGATAACGGCAAGATGGAGACCACCATCACCCGTGCCAAGGAAATCAAGCCCATGGCTGAAAAGATGATCACCCTGGGTAAGAAGGCCGATCTGGCCGCTTACCGTCAGGCGATGTCTTTCATCACCCGCGAAGATGTCTGCAAGAAGATCTTCAAGGAGATCGCTCCCAAGTATGCGGAGCGCAACGGCGGCTATACCCGCATCATCCGCACCGGCATCCGCCGCGGCGATGCTGCTGAGACCGCTATCATCGAGCTCGTCTGATTCAGACCCGCTCACGGCGTAAGCACTGATAAAAGCCCCATTGTCATGGAACTCGAGACCATGACAATGGGGCTTTTTATGGGTTAATTAAATAGCTGTAACGCCATTTTATGTAGAACAAGCCCCCGGAAAAGCTTTCGGGGGCTTGTTCAGAAAAAAGAAGAAAAAGAAGAAAAAAGAGAAAAGCAAAAATAAGAACTGGACTTACCGCACGCCAAAGAGGAGATCTCCGTAGGTGGGGAAGGGCCAATATTTGTCGGCAGTGATGGACTCTGCCTCGTCGCAGACCACTCGCAGCTCTGCCATTTTTTGCAGGACCACATCCCGGATCACATAGGCTGCGTCCGTTACATCGGGGATTGCTTTCAACCGGATCAGGGTGGTATCCAGAGAGGAAGCGGCGTCACTGATCTCGTCCGCCAGCTTGGAGAGTTTGGAGATCAGATCCTTTTCATATTTACAGGCCAGCCCGGGAACCGCCGCAGTTTTGGCGGCCACGGTGCCGGACAGATCGCCCAGATAGGCCTCCACAGCAGGCAGAATTTCCTTTCGGGCCATATCTACCATGGTAAGCCCCTCGATGTTGACGGTCTTGCAGTAGTTTTCCAGACAGATCTCATACCGGGAACGGATCTCCGCTTCGGAAAAGATCTTCAGAGATGTGAGCATTTCCACGTTTTTCTTTTCCAGCACGGTGGCCAGAGCATCCGGTGTGGTGCGGAGATTCAGCAGTCCCCGTTTTTCTGTGGCCTCCTTGATCCAGGCGTCATCATAGCCGTTGCCGTTGAAAATGATCCGCTTGTGGGCCTTGATGGTCTCCTTGATCAGGTCATGGAGCGCGGACTCAAAATCAGACACACCCTCCAGCCGGTCGGCAAACTCCTTCAGCGTTTCCGCCATTGCTGCGTTGAGCATGATGTTGGCACAGGCGATAGAATCAGAAGAGCCAACCATACGGAACTCGAATTTGTTGCCAGTGAAGGCAAAGGGGGAGGTCCGGTTGCGGTCTGTGGTGTCCCGGGTGAATTTAGGCAGCACATGAACGCCCAGCTTCAAAACGGTTTTCTCGGTGCCGCTGTAAGGGGTGTCCGTCTCAATGGCATCCAGAACAGCGGTAAGCTCGTCGCCCAAAAAGATAGAGATTACAGCAGGAGGTGCTTCGTTGGCGCCCAGACGGTGATCGTTGCCGGCAGTGGCCACAGACAGCCGCAGCAGGTCCTGATAATTGTCCACGGCCTGAACGGCGGCGCACAGGAACAGCAGGAACTGGGCATTTTCGTAGGGCGTCTCACCAGGTTTGAACAGATTCACGCCGGTGTCCGTAGCCAGAGACCAGTTGTTGTGCTTGCCGCTGCCGTTGACGCCGGCAAAGGGCTTTTCCGCCAGCAGGCACACCAGACCGTGACGGGAAGCAACCTTCTGCATGATCTCCATGGTCAACTGGTTGTGATCCGTGGCGATGTTTGCCACGGAGAAAATGGGAGCCAGCTCGTGCTGAGAGGGCGCTACCTCATTGTGCTCCGTTTTGGCCAGAATACCCAGCTTCCACAGCTCCGTGTTCAGATCCTCCATATAGGCTTCCACCCGGGGCTTGATGGCACCGAAATAGTGGTCATCCAGTTCCTGTCCCTTGGAGGGCTTGGCACCGAACAAAGTCCGGCCGCAGAAGACCAGATCCTTCCGCTTTTCGTACATGGCCTTGTCGATCAGAAAATACTCCTGCTCAGGGCCTACGCAGGGACGGACGCACTTGACGTCCTCATTACCGAAGAGCTTCAGGACCCGAAGGGCCTGCTTGTTCAGCGCCTGCATGGATCGCAGCAGCGGCGTTTTCTTATCCAGAGCTTCCCCGCTGTAAGAGCAGAAAGCTGTGGGGATACACAGGGTATGGCCTTTGATGAAAGCATAGGAGGTGGGGTCCCAGGCGGTATAGCCACGGGCCTCAAAGGTGGCCCGCAGACCGCCGGAGGGGAAGGAGGAGGCGTCCGGCTCTCCCTGGATCAACTCCTTGCCGGAAAACTCCATGATGACGCCGCCATCGGGAGACGGAGCAATGAAGCCGTCATGCTTTTCTGCGGTGACGCCGGTCAGGGGCTGAAACCAGTGGGTAAAATGGGTGGCGCCGTGCTCCACAGCCCAGTCCCGCATGGCGGTAGCTACCGCGTCTGCCACATGGGTATCCAGAGAAGCACCCTCATCAATGGTCCTCTTCAGAGAAGCATAAACATCGGAGGGCAGCTTGGCCCGCATGACCCGGTCATCAAATACCAGACTGCCAAAATAATCAGATACTGTATGCATTTGTGTACTCCTTTCTCGTAAAAAAGGGGCAACAGTCCCCGGAATCACATTCCGGGACACCGTTGCCCCTCCGCATAACAATCAAAAATAGCGTCTTGAAGATTACTCTCCAAGACGCCATTGCCTTTGATGTTGGGGATTATACACGATAAGGTTTTGCTTGTCAAGATGTTTCCTACAAAAAAACGGAGGAATTTTCGGGAAATTTGCCGAAGCCTCTTGACATCCCGGAAATACCTGTTAAGATAGAAATACAATTTCAAAGTCCCTTATCAAGAGTGGCGGAGGGAGCGGCCCGATGAAGCCACGGCAACCTGTTTTCACAAGGTGCCAATTCCGACGGAAACGACAGATGAGGAGCGGAAAACGATCTTTTCACGCGCTTCCATGTCGGAAGCGCGCGTTTTTTGTCATCCGGCGAGGGACAGCAAAGGAGAAAGAACATGGCAAGAACCTACTTATTTACCTCTGAATCCGTGACTGAGGGCCACCCCGACAAGATCTGCGACCAGATCTCTGACGCGGTGCTGGACGCCATTCTGGCCAAGGACCCCAACGGACGCGTGGCCTGCGAGACCACCGCTTCCACCGGCCTGGTACACATCATGGGCGAGATCACCACCAGCTGCTACGTGGATATTCCCAAGATCGCCCGGGAAGTTATCCGGGATATCGGTTATGACCGCGCCAAGTACGGCTTTGACTGCGATACCTGCGGTATTATTTCCAACATCGACGAGCAGTCCAGCGATATCGCTCTGGGCGTGGACAAGTCTCTGGAGGCCAAGGAATCCGGCGAGGCCGAGCTGGATAACGGCGCCGGCGATCAGGGCATGATGTTCGGCTACGCCTGCGACGAGACCCCGGAGCTGATGCCCCTGCCTATTTCTCTGTCTCATAAAATGGCCCGGAAGCTTACCGAGGTCCGCAAGACCGGACTTGTGAACTATCTGCGGCCTGACGGCAAGACTCAGGTCACTGTGGAGTATAACGGCGAGAAGCCCATCCGGGTGGATACCGTGGTGCTCTCCACCCAGCACAGCCCCGAGGTGACGCTGGAGCAGATCCGCAAGGATATGATCGATATGGTCATCAAGCCCACTATTCCCGCAGAACTGCTGGACGAGAATACGAAGATCTATGTGAACCCCACCGGCCGGTTCGTCATCGGCGGCCCTCAGGGTGACAGCGGCCTCACCGGTCGGAAGATCATCGTGGATACCTATGGCGGCAGCGCCCCTCACGGCGGCGGCTGCTTCTCCGGCAAGGACCCCACCAAGGTGGACCGCTCCGCTGCTTACGCCGCCCGCTGGGTGGCCAAGAACATCGTGGCGGCAGGACTGGCCCGGAAGTGCCAGGTGCAGCTGGCCTACGCCATCGGCGTGGCCCAGCCCGTCAGCGTGCTGGTGGATACCTTCGGTACCGGTACGGTGGGGGATGAGAAGCTGGAAGAGGCTGTGAAGAAGGTCTTTGACCTGCGGCCCACCGCCATCATCCGGGATCTGGACCTGAGAAAGCCTATCTATCGCCAGCTGGCGGCCTACGGCCACATGGGCCGCGAGGATCTGGGCGTATCCTGGGAAAAGACCGACCGGGTGGACGCCCTGAAGGCTGCCCTTCAGTAACGGAATCAACTGTCAGATAGAACCCACCCCGGAGTACACAGTACTCCGGGGTGGGTTTTTTCAAATCTTTTCCAGCATGGACCGGACGGTGTCCAGATCCGCGGAAGTGAGGCCGTAAAGCGCGGCTACCGCCCGGTCAAGCTGCTGCCGGACGGCGTCCTGACAGCGGGGGTCCGAGGCTCGGTGGCCCTCCTCGCAGAGAGCGGCGATGGACAGATGACGGCTGTCCGCGGGGTCAAAGGCCGGAATATGCAGCTTGTCCAGCACATGAGCGGAAATACTGGTGGGGTTCATGTAGCAGGTGACGCAGCAGCGCACCGGAGCGGAGCTGAGAATTCCGCAGAGATAATAGGCCTCCTCCCGGCAGTCAGTGCCCACATAGACCACCTTTTCGTTGGGCAGGGGCAGCGTTTCTCCCAGATAGGGGTCCTGCATCGGTGCGATGACCGCCGTGATGAAGGAGCGGGCGATGTAGCGCCACGCTACCTTGTAGCGGGAAAACGTATAGGGCCCCACCCGCAGCAGCGCGTAGAAGTAACGCTCTTGAATGGCCCGCTCCCACCCGGCGAAGCCTTTCCGGGTTTCCAGAAGATCCCGGAACCGGGTCAGGTAGGCGTAGGTCAGCGGCAGATCCTGCCGCAAATCCGCTTCCGCAAGAGGATAGATTTTGGTTTCAGCCGTGTGGGGGCACAGCAGCCAGGCGCGGCTGCGGACGCTCCACTGGGAGAGGTCGCTGCCCTGAATGAGGGGATAGACGCAGGTTGGCTCCAGCTCCGCCGTAACGGCGGGGGCCTTGCGGCGGGCCTTTTCCGCCAGATTGGTGACCCGCAGGGTATTGCCTGTCCGTTCCAGAATCTGAAGCTGATAGACGGCGTTGGCTCCGCCGGTGAATACGCCGGTCCGGGCTTGATAGGGATTGCTGCCTAAAAGAGCGTCCAGTACTGGAGCAAGTCCATTGGGAGCGCTGACCCACACGGAGCCGGGATCCTCCCGGTGGGCGGGAGCGGCGGTCATGTTCTCCATCCGCACAAAGGGAAGAACGGAGGCAATCGTCGCGTCCGGTGACCGGACCGCCCGCCGGAAGCCGGGCCTTGTCTGCCAGTGCCGGTAGGGGACAGGGAAAACGTGGCGGGCATCCCGCTGGATGAGTACCAGCGCAACAGGGGTACAGATCCCGTCAAAGGGCCGGATGCGGCCAAGGTCCTCCACCTTAAGCACCCGAAAATCCAGACCGGGGCCGTCCAGATAAAACCGCCGGAACCCGGCGCCGTTCTGAGCGGAGCGGAAGGTGGCCTGCCGCAAGATAAAACTGAGGCGCCCACTGGGGACGAGAAAGCGGTCCAACGCGGCGCAGGTGAACAGGGTAGACACATCCTCCTTGGAAAAACCGAGCCGGGGGCCTTTCACCTGCAACAGGCCGTATTCCCCCCACAAATGCTGGGACCCGGCCCGATACCGGGGGGACAGGTACTCCCAGTTCACCCATGGGGGATTTCCCATGACTATATCTGCTTTTTGATGGAAGAACGCCCAGATACGGTTCAGCAAAATACCGGCCAAAAGAAGCCGCCCATTCGGGGGCAGAGAGGTGAGCAGACCGCGTGCTTCCGGCATGGAAAGAAATTCCTCCGGATCGGGGCGCATTTCCACTGCCTGACGGCAGAGGGACAGGGGAACATCACATGCCAGACCACAGCCGGTGTCGATCACCAGTGTATCCCCACGGAGGATGGGAATATTCAGAGCGTCATAGCGGTAAATGGGAAGAAACAGACCCGCTTCCGGCAGCGGCTGGCGGGCCATGACGGCCAGATAATTGACCTTCGCCGTCAGGACTGCCAATGGGTGGAGGTCGAAGCCTGCCACCTGATCAGATAAGGGAGGGTCTTGGGGCGTATCCGCCCGGATCATGCAGAGAGCCTGGATCAAAAAAACACCGGAGCCGCAGGCGGGGTCCAGAAAGCGCAAATCTCCGGCCTGCTGTCCGCTTGCGCTGACGGCATTTTGCAGCGTCCGTTCCGCCAGCCAGCCGGGGGTGTAGTATTCCCCAAGGGCATGGCGGAGGGCCGGGGGGACCACGGTTTCGTAGATGCGGCTGAGACTGTCCGGGGAAAGGGTGCTGCCTTCCGGACAGGTGTCAAAGGACTCCAGACAGGCCCGCAATTCCTCACACTGGGTTTCCAGCGCCGGGTCCCAGATGTCCAGCGGCCAGATATACCAGTCATCCCCACAGAAATTGCGGATACCCCGGTTAACAAAGGCCCTGCCGGAGAGAAGCTCCGTCAGAGGCGGTTCGGGGGTCGCACCCCGGAGGGTGTTCCAGGCGATGAACTTGATGAGCACACTGTAAAAGGTCTGGATGCTTTGCAGGAGCCGGGGCAATTCCGGCGGTGTGTCAAAACCAAACCGATCACCCAAGGACCCGGCGTCGGTTTTTGCATTGGGAGAGAGCCGTTGGCGCAGATCACCGTAGATCAGCTCCAATTCCTGCTCCCACAGCTCAAACAGCGCTGAACCTTCCAACAGGGTGGGGTCCAGCCACTGATAAAAACAACGGACACACCGCACCATGACGCCATGGAGCGGTGTGTCCTCTTTTTTCAGTTGGATCAAGATGGAATGCAGATCGTACATGGTCCCTCCGGCGGGCTGACTGCCGCCTGACAGTTTATTTGGTTTCCGCAGCGGCCCGGACAGGCAGTTCACTGATGAGGGTGGAGCCCAGCACCAGAACGGCGCCAAGGATGCCGCTCCAACCCAGAGGCTCCTTCAGCAGCAGAGCGGAGAGGAAGATGGCTACGATGGGGTCGATGTAGCTGAACAGCACCACCGTCTGGGCGGGGAGATAGGTCATGGAGCCGAAGAACAGGGAATAGCACCAGCCGGTGTGGAAAACACCTACGATCAGCAGCAGTACGGCGCCCAGAGGTGTCAGAGCCATAGCGGCTACATCCTCCGTCAGCAGGATGTAGGGGATCATCACCAGTGCTGCCACCGCCAGCTGTACCAGAGTCCGCTCACAGGCGGGGACCTGATCCAGAAACTTGTTGATGGACACATCGCTGGCATAAAGCACGGCGGAAAGAAGGGCCAGCAGGATACCGGTGGCTTCCCCGGCTTCCGGCAGGCCGGACTGGGGGACTCCGGAGACAAACACCATGCCGCACAGGGCGGCCAGCACACAGAGGAGTTTTCGGGGCGTCAGTTTTTCGTGGAACAGAAAGGGGGAGGCCAGCGTCACGAACACCGGCGCCATGTAGTAGCACAGGGTAGCGGTGGCCACGGTGGTGTAACGGTAGGCTTCAAACAGTGTGATCCAGTTGAAGCTGATGATCGCGCCGGAAAGAGCCAGCAGCTTCCAATGCGGCTGGACGCTTGCCCACCGAAAGGGTGTCCGGCGGAGATACAACAAGAGCAGCAGGAACACTGCGCCCACCGCGCCGCGGACAAAGGCGATGACAGAGGAAGGCAGGTTGATATAGCGGACAAAAATGCCGATGGTGCCGAAGGCGGTGACGGCAATGATGAGATCCAGCTTGGCACGGTTGACGGACTTCATAGAACGAACCTCTCTTGGAAGAAAATGATATATTTTATGCCAGCAGCGGCAGCAGAACATCCGTCAGCAGCTGGAGGGCCTCCTCCAGATCGGACTGGGACAGACCGGCGTAGTTGATGACCAGCGTGTGAGCGAAGCGGGGGTCCGGTACGGCGGCATACTCTGAGAGAAAGCTCAGTCGGATGCCGGCCTCCGCCGTCAGGCGGCGCAATTCTTCATCGGAGCGGTTGGTATCCAGCCGCAGCAGAAAGTGCAGACCGGCCCCCTCCTCGGAAAAGGTGACATGGCTGGCCAGCGGCGAAGCCCGGAAGGCGCTGATGGTGGCGGAGCGGCGGTCCCGATATTCCTTCCGCATCCGGGAGAGGTGACGCTCGTAGTGGCCCCCGGCGATGAAACGGGCCAGAACGTGCTGCTCCAGCGCAGGGACCGTACAGGCATAGAAGCCCAGCTCCTGCCGGTAGCGTTCCAGCAGCCGGGGCGGCAGCACCAGAAAGCCGAGGCGCATAGAGGGGGAAATGGTCTGGGAAAAGGTGTTCAGGTAAATGACCCGGCCCCGGTCATCGATGCTTTGCAGGGTGGGGATGGGACGACCAGTGTAGCGGAACTCGCTGTCATAGTCATCCTCGATGATGGTGGAGCCGGTATCCTCCGCCCATCGCAGAAGGGCTTGCCGCCGGGCGATGGGGGTCACCAGTCCGGTGGGGTACTGGTGGTTGGGGGAGATGTGCAGCGCCCGCGCCTTGGATCTCATCAGCGCCACCAGTTCTACGCCCTGATTATCCAGCGGGATGGGGACGCAGGCGGCTCCGCAGGCGTCATAGACCTGACGGATCTTGGGATAGCCGGGGTCCTCCACGGCGAACACCGTGTCCCGGCCCAGCAGTTGGGCCAGCAATAAGTAAAGGTATTCCGCACCGGCGCCGATGACGATCTGTTCCGGGGAGACTGCCATACCTTTGAAGTCCCGGAGATCGTCGGCAATGGCCTGCCGCAGGGCAGCCAAGCCCTGATGAGGGACCGGGGACAACAGAGCCTCCGGTGCTTCCGAGAGGACCTGCCGGGTGAGGCGGGCCCAGGTGGAAACGGGGAACCGGGCAGTGTCCACCTGATTGCGGCCCAGATCCAGCCGCCAGGAAACAGCGGGGGTCTCCGGCATCAAAACCGAGCGGACAGCAGGCGGTGGGGCCTGCTCCACGGCGGAGACAAAAAAGCCCCGCTTAGGTTGAGCCTGTAAATAGCCCTCCGCTTCCAACTGGCTGTACGCGCCCTCCACGGTAACAACGGAGACCCGCAGATGCTCCGCCAGCGCCCGCTTGGAGGGAAGCCGCGTCCCAGTGGGCAGAGCACCGCTGAGAATGTCCGCCCGGATCCGGCGGCACAGGTATTCATAGAGGGGGAGAGAACCCCGCTCCTCCATGGGGTAAGTCAGCATAGCGGCACCTCCAGAATGGGATGGGAAAAACGCCCCGGCAAGGGTGACCCAGCCGGGGCGGAATGATTAGAAAGAAAACTCAGAAACTGCCCGGGCCGTCGGAGAAATCTGACTGCCGGGAGCGGAACTCCGGCATATCTTCCTTGGCGGCGTCGAAATAGGCAAGCTGGACGCACTGGTAGTTTGGCAGATAGAAGATGGACAGCGCGTAGACGAAGGCGGAGGCCGTCAGGATCTGCCACAGAGGCATGGGAGCGGCGAGGGCCGCATAGGGGTCCATACCGCTGAACCCAAGGGTCAAAATCGCCTGACTCGTGAAAAAGAGACTGGGAAGCATACTCAGCAGGATCCATCCCATATAGCTGAGATCCAGCTTGAACAGCTCCATTTTATACCCCTGCGTCTGCCGCTTGCTTAAATTCAGTGCCTCCATAATATCCATATCCGGATTTTCATAGAGATTATAGAGGGCGAAGCTGTAACGGTAATGGGCGATGAAGCCGGGGAACACAAACAGCATAGACCACAGGAACACAAACAGGTTGATGACGATGTTCAGAGCGATGATCTTGCCGGTGAAGGAAAAGCCGTCGAACAGCACCGCGTATTCCGAACGCTCCCGGCGGCGGATATCCATACAGTAGAAGGCAAAGCCGGCGGCTAAGATCCACTCAGCCAGCGTTGTGAGGATGGAGAGGAAGGTGGATACCAGCTCCGGCCCGGGAATCAGGGCCTCCAGCAGGCTGAGCAGAAACAGACAGGCACAGTACAGGGCCGTCATACCCTTGGGGGATACCTGAGCTGTCTGCAAGAGTTCCCGGGTCTGGGCTTTCATTGCGGCGCGGTCAATGGGCTTCGTCATAAAAAGGAACCTCCATTCGCCGCTCCGACAGACAGGCCGGACTGCGGCGATACTTTCTGAAAGATATGCTTCATCATAGCATACCTCCGAAAAAAAGACAAGAGAGGCAGAGGGGGTACAGCGACTGCGGGAGTTGTCGGCAGGAAAATATGCAGGTTGACCAAAAAGAGAGGGTGGGCTTGTGCAAAAACAGGGAAAAAGTGGAGGAATACAAAGAAATTGATAAATTTTATACAAAAAAACGAATTCATAGTCTGGACATTTTTCAACGGGTGGTGTAGAATAAAGCGCAGTATGTGATAGTGTGCCGAAGCATGGCCTGCCATGCCATTGCCCGATGGCGGGGCGGGGTATGCTTTGACACCTATCAATGGAGTAAGAATGAGGTGAAGACAATGGCACAAGCTTTCTTTGGCGGCGTTCATCCCCATGATATGAAGGCCGCAACCAATGAAAAGGCCATCGAGCAGCTGGCACCCCCGGCTACCGTGGTCATCCCCATGTCGATGCACTTTGGCGCACCCTGCACCCCGATCGTAAAAGTAGGCGACCAGGTAAAGGTGGGTCAGAAAATCGGCGAATTCAAGGGGCTGGGCGCCCCCATCCATGCCAGCGTTTCCGGTACGGTGAAGGCCATCGAGCCCCGGCCCTTCTCTATGGGCGGCGACATGGTGTCCGTTGTGATCGAAAACGATTTCCAGAACACGGTCAGCGAAGAGGTGAAGGCTCCTGCCGATCCCGACGCTCTGACGGTGGAGGAAATGGTCGAGATCGTGAAGAATGCCGGTATCGTGGGTATGGGCGGCGCGACCTTCCCCACGCATGTTAAGATCTCCGGCGGCATCGGCAAGGTGAAGGACGTGCTCATCAACGGCGCTGAGTGCGAGCCTTACATCACCGGCGACCATCGGGCCATGCTGGAGCGTCCCGAGGAGATCATCGGCGGCGCTACCTATCTGGCCAAGATGTTCGGCGTGGACAAGGTCATCATCGGCGTTGAGGACAACAAGCAAAACGGCATCGACGCCATGAACAAGGTCATCGCTGAGAAGAAGGCCCCCGTTGTGGTGGAGCCTCTGCGCTGCCGTTACCCCCAGGGCGGTGAGAAGCAGCTCATTCAGGCCATCACCGGCCGTCAGGTGCCTCCCGGCGGCCTGCCCGCTGATGTGGGCTGCGCGGTGTTCAACATCAACACCACCATCTGCATCTTCAAGGCCATCACCACCGGTATGCCCGTGGTGAACAAGGTGGTCACCGTGTCCGGCTCCGGCATCGTGGACCCCAAGAACATCGAGTGCCCCATCGGTACCCCCGTGTCTCTGCTGCTGGACGCTTGCGGCGGCGTGAAGGACGGTACTTACAAGCTCATCGCCGGCGGCCCCATGATGGGCATGGCCCAGTATACTGCGGATATTCCCGTGGCCAAGGGCACCGGCGCCATCCTCGCTTTCTGTGAGAAGGAGGAGCAGACCGTTGAGCATCCCCAGTGCATCCGCTGCGGCAAGTGCGTTGCCGCCTGCCCCATGCACCTGGAGCCTCTGTTCATGTACCAGTATGCCTCCAAGGGCATGGTGGATGAGCTCAACGACGCCCACATCATGGACTGCATGGAGTG
>ERZ827088.4319-NODE-4319-length-11947-cov-3.334174_pt1 | contig 11947 bp, 7 predicted proteins | sample MGYA00519922_ERZ827088 | MGnify/ENA primary metagenome ERZ827088 (study PRJEB31778, sample SAMEA3449254) | human gut metagenome | biome: human gut; feature: human-associated habitat; material: faeces | place: United Kingdom | collected 2010/2012 ... | reverse complement strand
TCGCACATCAATCTGTTGATTATTAATTAGTAACGTGTCTTTTAAGGGACGACTATCTAATGCTTTTTCAACTTTGCATAGAGTTTCCAATAATAAGTTTTCCCGTCCTTTCTGCACTTTGGAAGCATATATCACTGTATATATCAAATAAAGGACACGCAAGGATTTTGATTTTTCTGGAGGGAGCGCAGTTGACCGCCTGCTTTTTCTTCTGACTTTTCCGTCAGTCACTTGTTTCCGCTGCCGTCGGCATCCATTGTACAGACGTGAAAGGAAAAAGGTTTTCGGACTGAATACGCTCTGAAAGAGGAAGATTCAGCCCGAAACGGCACAGCCGCCAGACCTTTTCGCTTTCAATAGAGTCTGTACTAACTTCTATGGCCGGCAAGGAAACTGACGACTGAAATACTAGGCTCTATAAAATATCATTTTTACCAGAGACTTCATTAATTATCTGATCCAAAAGTTTTATAGCCTTTCTTACATCTTTTTTTGATCTTGGGCTTTCTGCATTTATAACGTATTCTTTTGCTCTATTATTAATTTCACGGCAAGATTTTACAAATTTCTTTTTTTCAGAAGCAGACATTGTCGAATAAAATTTTTCATAGAATGGATAATAGTTTTGTGCCACTCTATATGGATAAAATCGAACCTTAGTTTTATGGATAGGATTCATTAAGATATCATGAGCTTTATAAAATGCTTCCATGCATGTTTCAGGAGTTCCGCTTTCCAGTTCATTCTCAAGTATATATCTTGCATAGTGATTATCTATAGCGAAAGTTTCAAATTCTTGTTTTTTCTTTGCAAAAGAATAAGAAGTTTCAAAATACTTATCTGCTCTAGGATAATCTCGACTGGACAATACAAGTATGGCATATTGCAACCAGAAGTGCGGATTCTCTTTACAAAAATTCAAAGTTTTGACACTTTCGAAAAATCTATATATATTGTTACTATACTCAGGATCTTTTTTATTTAAAACTCGCTGAAGATTAGTATATGACAAAAATGTAACTAATATTTGATGGTAATTATCAAAATAGCGAAATCTATCAAGTTTTTGGAATACAATTATCAAAAGATTTACAACTGTTTTTGTACTAGATAATTTGGACAAAATAATCTCTGCTAGCAAAGAAGAGCGTACAATAATCTTTCCCTGATTAAAGTTCACAAATTCAGCGATTGTCGGATTTCTTCTGAATGCACTACTATTTATTTTATCGCGCCCCAAAATTACAGACACCTTTTCTAAGTCAAATTCTAAATTAAAAACTTTTCCTATTAACATCAACAATAAAGCGTCATAATAACCTTGCTTATCTTGAATATCATTGATAATAGACTGAAAACGATCAAATACTGTCTTAGATTTTAATAAATCAAGAAGAATATTTCTTATATTGCCATTACAATTAGTAGCAATATATTCATCCTTCTGATATATATTACAACCTGCTTTCTCACTCCAGAAACCAAAATGATCTAGTAAATGGATTATTTTTTCTCGATCTTGTTTAGAAAGAACATTGATGTCAAATTCATCGAAGTCTCCTAATTTTTGGGAAAGCCATTCTGTAGCGACTTCGTTAATAACGCTCCTTTCGCTCAAAATGACAATACTATTCTGTCCAAAAAGCCTAATGGAATCAATAATTTTCCTATTATTCGAATAATTATCAATAATAAACACAATTTTATTTGCTGAATTTTTACATATTCTCTCCACCTCATCGTCAATATTATAGCTAATTTCTTTGTAAAAATATACATTATATTTATTTCTGATTAAATGTAAAGCTATACCCCAAAGAGCCATAGTCTTACCATTCGCTATATCTGAATGAATTATGATTCTTTTGGAACCGTTCTCTATTTTGTCAATAATCTCTGAAATGATTGTTCTATCAATATAATATTCTTTTTCTGGGAATGATATAGATGTTACGATTTTATTTACATCTATTGTGCCTAATGTTAAAAGACTATGAATGTCTTTATCCATAATTTCAATTGGATTTCTTGAAATATTATTGACAACATCAAAACATCTATATCTTTCTAACCTGAGTGTCTTAGGCGTAATTTTCTTGTAAGCTTCAACAAAACCACTTACATTTATTGGTAATACTTGACCATAATTTTTGAGTGTACGCAAAATTGGAGCCTTCTCTTTGTCCCACACGATGAGAAAACATTTCTGATATGTTTCGGGATCACGATTGACAATTCTTTTGATATCTAAATCTGAATTCATTGAAAATCCTATGAAAAAAATAGCATCAGCCGTTTTCAAATCGCTATCAAATAGTGCGATCCAATCACTTTCAACGAAATCTTCAGATGTATAACTTTGATCTGTTAATTTAAATTCCTTATCTAAAGATGCCTCATCTAAGCGGCCAATATAACCATTAAGGTGAATACATAATTTTGTTTTGTCATTCAAGTTAGTCAAACTATCAGAAAGGACTTTAGGATATATTTTTCTTCCTGAAAATTCATACCCTAACTCAACTATATTGTCATAATTTGTAGTATATACTCTCTTCCAAGGCAATGATGTTATAAACTTTTGCTCGTCAGTAATATTAATAGAATCCTTAATCGTAAACAATTCTTTGAGGCGATTTACAAAAGCCGTTATGCCAAATTGCTGAATATATAGTTCTGAAGCATCTTGTAAATCACCGCCATCAGATGATTCGTCGCACTCATCATAAAAGATTTTTGCAAGTTTTAGACCTGTAGTCATCTCTGTGTGACTTGAATTTGTAGCCCCCACAGAAAAACCAGAGCCAACAAACAACATGCAATTGCCTAAATTTATATAGCTTAAAGCTTCTTCAAATTCCATGTTTTTGTATTTTTATTGTTTGTATTATTAATTTAATGAATATTTAAAGCGCAGAGTTAAATTTTTACATATTTTTATATTAATAAGTATCTTTGGCCACCTTCAGTCCATTTGACAGGATCTCTTCCAAAAGATGATCAATGCACGTCTCATCTGTCTAAAAGGACATCAGAAAAACATCCAAACTATCCATGTCAGGAGACGTGTATTATTGACTAGATAGCTTCATAACTTATTCTTTTTTGTTTTGGATGCTCTTTCCCGTTTCTTAATGCTCAAATCCTGCAAGACCTTTCCCATCGCGTCTTCTTTGGCAAGCAGAAGTATATCATCATCCAGTTGAAGCGCATAGAGAACTCTGAGATAAATACCGATAGCTACTGTCGGTGTACCCTTTTCAATCCGGCCAACCGTAAGTGGAGAGCAGGTTGCGCGTTCGGCAACCTGAGCCATACTGAGATTCCTGCGCAGTCTAGCTAGTTTGATCTGCTCACCCACTATCTGCATCTTCTGCTCTAGTTTTCTTGGCAACTTGGTGCCCATTGTATTTTTTGTCATATTCAACATATCATATAATATGCAAATGTACTACTTTTTATCTATTTAATGATGTATTATAGGTGAAAAATCGCAAGAATAGAAGATATAGTATTTAAGCGGTTCTACACTTTTTCAAGCGAATAAATCCGATTCTTTACACTTTTTCCAACGAATATCACCCATAACCCTACACTTTTTCCAACGAATCAAATGTATATTCAACAAAAGTGTTCTGGTTCCACGACCGATTTTCTACTGTTAAGTACCTTCCAATAAAAATAAGCGTAAGCATATAGAAAGACAAAAAACACCTTCGTCAAATGAAATACTTACGGCTTGGGAAGCCTTTTATAGCCCAATTCTTCGCTTAGAAACTACCATGTTTTGCTCTTTGGGAAAGGGAATTTGAAGTCGCTGATGATGAGAACATCTGCCATACCGAACTATTCTCTTTGGCAAGCCTCAACAGTTGTACCAACACTATGGGCAACCTTTTTCCTGTATACCGCTCTTAAAACTTCCTCCTCCTAATATGGCAATACGGCTCACCACCTGTCTTGTCGTAATAACGCTGGTGATACGCTTCGCCAATGTAGAACTGACTTTCGGGCAGCAACAGCGTGTTCACTTCATCGCCTTTGTCGCGGAGCAGCTGCATCACGTACTCGGCTACTTGACGTTGCGGTTCGTTTCTGTAGAAGATGCAACTACGGTATTGCGACCCGATGTCCGTACCTACCCCATCTGTCTGTGCAGGGTCGTGTATTTCAAAGAAGAGTTTGCAGAGGCTTTCGTAGGAGACAACCGTCGGGTCGAACTCTACAATGACAGCTTCCACGTGATGGGTCTTGTGGTCACGCACATCGGCATACGATGGGAACGCCTCTTCACCACCGGTATAACCCGCCAACGTACGCTTCACCCCTTTTTGTTTGGCAAACTGATGTTGAGTACCCCAAAAGCAGCCACACGCAAAGATTCCGACCTCTACATTCTCATCCGAAGATGCGTGGTAAAGTTCCACTTTTGAATACTCTTCGATAGCAGCCTTCACCCTCTCCAACGCTTTTCCGTGTTTGGCTTGAAGGTCGGGATAGGCTTTTCCGCGTGCGAAGTTGTGTTGCAGGTCGTTGTACTTCACTTGCAAGGCAATGGGGTTACCAGAGTCGATGATGGCTTGCACATAGGCGTCATAATCCGTTCCCGGCTCGTGCGTCAACAATCGGAGGGCATTCACCACACCGACAGGAATACCTGCACGGAGCAAATCATCAAACGTGTAATCAGTGTCTTCCACCACATCGTGCAGAAAACCGGCAATCTTTTCTTCGTCAGTCTTCCCCATCAACCCTACAGCAAGGGAATGGAGTATAACGGGGTGACCATCACGGTCGAGTTGTCCAGCATGGGCTGTGGTAGCGATGTGGAGGGCAATGTCTATTGGGTTCATTGTATATACTATTTATACGATTATTTGTTCTTTTTTTTAATGTATTCAATCTATCGGTGCAGAATCGGAAACGTCACACCGGACACATCGAATATATCCTTCTTGCTCATACCCCTTTTTATAACGATGAATCAATTGCACAAGCGCATTGAGGCGCATATCTGTCAGTGTCATATTGCGATACTTTAGATACTGCGCATCGTACAATCGGGCATTACCACGGCTCAACCTTTCCTCAACATCTTCGGGGACGAAGAAACTTGCTCGGTCGCCTAAATACTTGTAAAATTCAGATTGATAAATATGGATACCCGCCAAGTCGAAATCACCGAAATGGATGTACGGATTAGGAATGCTTATCAACCAATCACGCAAATCGGACGACCGGGGATAGCGAGATACAAACAACACTTTCCACCCATCAAACAGGTGCTTTTGCCAACGGATATGGCGAAAGTTCTCTCCATTCTCAACACCGACCACCACGACATCCGACGGTATGCGGAACACGTCCGGTTGCTGAATGAAAAGAGCGACACCGTCCGATGGTGCAATAAGGAAAGCCTCATCCCCCATCCACGCCTCAATAGGTTCGTAACTGTTCACAAGGAATCCGCGAAAGGTTCTCAACTTGATGGACTTGGAATTTCCTGTTTCCTGCACAAGCATACTGCGTTCCAACGTTGCATGCTCGCCATCGGCAACTTCCAACCATCGTTCAAGGGACGTACCGGAAGTGTAAGTATCGCAAATGAACTTACGACAGACATCCACATGGGTCAGTCGGTAAGAGACACGACTTCCGTGTGTAACAGGAATCAGTAACCCCTCTCCCTCTAACTCACCCGCCAACCAACGCGGCAAGGAACTTGAAGGCACAGTCTCCCCTGCGAGCATTCGCAACAGTTTCTTTGCCACAGACGGTGTAAATCTTCCTTTATCCATATCCTTTTCTATCGACACTTTTTACTTACGGGTGAGCAACGGCACTATCCGGGTGTGGCTCTTCGCATCTTTGCTCAACAGGTACGTATATTTATAGTCTTCCACGTTGTAGGTGGTGGGCGAACTGTTTATCAGCAAGATGTTGCGGCAGTTGGCAAAGTCGAGAATACCTTTAACGTTGTTGGGATGCAACTTACCAATTTCGTCCATCATACAATGCACTTTGAAATCACCAAACTTCCTCGATGCTTTTTCTTTGAACACGTTGATAAGCATAATGTTGACCATCGCCTTCACCAAAATATCCGTACCATCCGAACCTACATTGGCAATCTTCTCCACCCAACCCGTATCGTTGTCGTTCTCCATCACACGGAACTGCAAGTTGAACGAATCGGACACGACAAGGTTATTCCGCGACGGTTCGTCTTTCAAAAGTTTGCTAAATGCGTTCAGGTATTTCACGGCATGCAGATTGACGTCCACACGCGAATCTTGCGAAAACAAATCCACCGCACCCATATTGAACGCATTCTCATCATTAAACTTCTTCATCTCCAACAACAGCAACATCAGTTTGTCATTACTCTGCAAGGGACGCAGTTCGATGCTACGAATCACTCCGGCAAAGTTCCGTTTGATGAAGTCTTCATTGATGTCTTTGATGGTCTTGTGTATCAAGCTCTCGCTCCGGGTCAGTTCACCTGTCTCTTTGGAGATACGGCGCAAGATGTTCACATACCTCTCGCTGATGCGGTTTTGGTATTCGGCAATCTTGTTGTTGTCGATAAACTCGCAGAGGTTGGAAGCAAAGTCCATATAATCGGAATCGCTCGCAAGTGCTTGCGGGAAACTGAACGTATTTCTTGCGGTGAAATTACTGTTGAACAGATTAACAGACTTCTTGAAATTGTCCGTATCGGTCTTCAACGATATAATCAGGCTCTTCAATTCGTCCACTATCACGCCGCACGTCTTCTTGGTGGCAAGTTCGCGGGAAGTGTACGACTCGGGAGGAGAAAAATTCTCGTCTTTGCGGAAGTTCTCCAGCACATCCATATCCTTCTTCAAAGCATCTCGCTCACCGCAACGGGTACGCATCTTGTTGGTGGTATCCTCGCATTGGTCGGACAGTCGCTTCTTCCGCAAAACGTACTTCTCGCTCAAGTCAGTTAGATGTTGTTCGTTGCTCTTCTTCTCCGCACGTAAATCCGGCTCATGGTCGAACAACTCTTGTTTGTCTTTCTCATAACTCCACACCAAAGATTGCTTCTTGGCTATATACTCCAGTTCGGCAGCCATAGTGTCAATCTTCGCTTTGTAAGTATCGATAGCAGCAGTATCCGCACCTTTACCATTCAGTTCGTCTTTCTGCTGACGGAGCAGTTCTTGCTTCCGCACTTCCATCTCCAAGCGATGATTGGCAAGTTCCTTCTCGATAAGTTGCACATCGGCATCTACGGCGGCACGTTCTCGTTTCTCTGCTTTGCGCAGTTCTTCGGCGATTTGAGTGATACGTTTCTCCCGTTCTTGCTTCAACACAGTTTCGGTATCGTTGCACTTCTGTCGTTCTTTCTCTTTTCCACCAATGGCAATCTCTATTTCGGCAAGCTGCTGCTTCTTCCATTCATCCTCTTTCCGTTGCAAAGAGGCACGTTCTGCCTGGAGGTTCTTTTGCTGAACGGGGTACTGTTGCAACTGCACTTCAAGCAAGTGCATCTCATCGGAGAGGGCAGAAATTTGCTTTCTGTAGTTCTTTCTGACAACTTCCGTCTCCTTCTCTTTCCCTTCGTTCAACTGAACAAGTTGCTGAGTTTCAGCATCTCTTTCCGAAGATTTGGCATCCAATTCGGCTTGCAGTTGCTCGGGAGAACGCAAATCACGTTCCACCTCAGTCAAATTCAACTTCACACCAAAGAAGGTGTTACCACCATCGGCTACCAACTCCGGCGAAAGGTGCCGGTTATAAAGAATCTGCTTTTCGTCGGCTATCTTACCGATGTTCTCCTGCCAACCCGGTTTGTGCTTATCCAACCATTCGCAGCAAGAACCTTTGCTGTTCTCTATCAAGGAACGTAGCGATTCGATGTCGGCATCCAGCTGTTTTCTGTGCCGCATAACGACCTCTATCTTCGCTTCCCACTCTTTCTCCAACTTCCCCACTTCCTCTGCCGACTTCTGTCGGAGACGGTCACCCTCCAGCTTCATACGTTCCACGCACACGGACGCATCTTTCTCTGCTTCCGACAAAGCACTCAGACGTTCTTCACAATCTTCTATCTCGCGTTGGTAATGAACGGTATATTCCATCTTCGTCTTCTGTTGCTTCAAAGCAGAGATTTCTTCCAACAACATCTCTTTGCTATCAGACAGGGTCTTCAGTTTTTCTTCGTAGACGGCACGGATTTCATCGGTCTGCTCGTAATGTTTCTTCTGCAAAGCGGAAATACGTGTGTTCAATTCTTCTTTCAGACAAAGGATTCTGTTCTTGGTCTCATTCCCGAACTTGGCAAATTCAGCATCAAGTTCTTGTTCGAGTCGTCGGTACTTGCTCATAACGTCATCGTATGTACCGGTCAGTTCGTGATACACCTTGTTCAACGACTCTAATTCATATTTCAACGCAGGCTCTTTACTCATTTTGGCAACGACCTCTTCGATGCGTTCTTGTTCGTAGTATCTACGTTTGCTTGTTATCTTCTGCAAATCGGCATCGATACTACCCTTCTGCTGATTCAACTTGTCGCGCTCACGATTGAACTTCTCCCGCTCTTCACCCAACAAACGATTGTAGCGTTCCACCTCCTTGTTCAGCAAGGCTATCTGTTCGTCCAGTTCGGGAAGTCTGCGGCAAGCATCCTTTTCGGCATAATTGAGTTCGGCTCTGCCATCTTCTATCTGTTTCTTGGAATAAAGCAGCGTCCGATAACCTTTAATCACCCTATCGGCTTGCTTGCGGACAGGCACTACCCCGTTCTTGTCCTGCTTCATCCACAGCATCACATCGTCATATTCCTGTTCAAAGGTCTCTATCTGACTGCGGTAGTAACTAAGGTCGATAACAAATTCATTGTCGTCCATAGACTGAATAATGGTATCTTTGATGAAGTCGGCATCCAGTTTGGAGTTCAGGAACACATTCTGAATGGTACGGGGGATGTTCTGATAGCGCGCACTCTCCACAATGGCATATTTGCGGAACTGCAACAACTCAGGCTTCCGGTTGTTACCAAAGATAATGTCTCGAAACATATCATAGCCGGTCACCAACGATGAGGCGTTGTAACCGGAATCAGAAATACGCGCACGAATCTCGCTCCAATCCGCCGCCACCTCGTTCCGTTCGTTCACAAACCACTCCTTCCGATACGGTGCATCCACAAAGCGGAAAGCAGCCCGCCCCATCGACTTCGTCACCACCACCGTATAAGCACCATTTTCACGCATCACTTCATAGACGATGTACGAATTGGCAAAGGGCAGGTAGAACGCATCGAAGTTCTTTTTCTCCTTCGGAATACCGAGGCGCATCTTGTCTGCATTGTAGAAAAAGAGGATGGCACGCAGCAACGTACTCTTCCCCACCCCTTGCGTACCGATAAAGTGCACATTTCCGTCCACCTTCACCTCCGCATACGGCACGTGGGCACTGTTCACAAACACCACTTTATTGAGATACCTCATCGTTCAGTTCCTCCGATATCGTTATGCAATCCACCAAGTTCTCCATATAGTGAAATGCGGTTAATACTTTATACGTACTGTCGTGCTCGTTTTCCAGTTCTATCATACCCGACTTCTCCAACTCCGCCACCAGCTTCTCCACCACCTCGTTGTACTTCTTCTTATCAGAGAATAGTTTGGCGGCTTTCTCTTTCAACTCCATCTGGCAACTGATTTGCACCTCGATGTCTGCCGGACGGAACTTGAAACCGGGACCGAACGTGGCATCATACGTTTTCAGGAAACTGAGGTAGTCTATCCACTTCATTGCCGCTTCCAGCTTACGTTCCAAATCCACCTTCGCTTCCCGCCGCGTAAACAGGTAATAACCATCGCCACCTTCCAAGTAGAAACCGATTCCTTTGTAGTACTCGTAGTATTCTGCCAACTCTTCTTCAATAGCATCGTAGTAGCGTTTCACGGCAGGCGACACGCTGTTGGAGGAGATAAACCCTCCTTTGCTCAGTATATTGAATATTTCTTCGGTATATTTCATAAGCATTCCGTTTGCAATGTTATTTGGAATAGATTAAAGGATACTCCACCCCGCAATCCGTTTCGTAGGTGTCGGTAAAATCCAACCCATCGGCATATTGCGACGCTATCTGGCAGAAGTAGAGAATCTTTCCGTTGGTATCCACCTCCTTGTGGTAGCGATAGTTCATGACAAACCTGAACAAGTGGCTGCTCGATGCAGCAAAGGCATTGTACACCTCCTGCAAGTTGACGGCATCCAACATCTCACTGTCCGCTTCCAAGAACTCTTGCGGAATGGCTTCGGCTATGTTCTTCGGACCTCTCACCAAGTTCTTCTGCTGCGAGACAACCTTCTTGATAAGTTCAAGTGCAGTGGCAGAAGTACGCAACTCGTCCACCGACAGTTTGATGCGGTAGTTGGTCTGTGGTTCCATCCACACCGGGTTCATCAAGCTCAGTTGTTGACGGATGTCGCTCTTTTCTTCCAACAGGAACTGGTCGCGCAAATACTTCAAGCGACGCACTTTCTCGAAAATGCGGTTCTGATAAGCTATCAGGTTCAAGTAGTGGATAATCTGCTTTTCAATCTCTATCAAGTTGTGGTAAGCATCGTTCAGCTGCAACTTCACATCACTCACCACGGTGCGCATCTGAGTATCCATCGCCGCTTTGAAAAACACAGGCTGCTGGTTTTCGATGATATCTTCGCTTCGGTTAATCAGTAGGGCAATATTCTTGCGCTTCTCATCGAGATTCTTCAGTTTGGCAAGTTTGATGGGATAGTTCGGCTCGTTCTTGTACGTATTGTCGATGTTCCGTTTCAAGTCTATCACATTACGTACCGTCACCATAGCAATGTTCTTCAAACACCGCCGCACCTCTTTGTGGTAGTTGTACTTCCGTTGCTCGTTGTTCTCTTGCAAGTAGTAGTCGATGTTTTCATTCAACCTTCCCAAATAGTCGTCCACAAACGATACGTTGATGCTCTCGTTCACCTGCAACACCTCTTCAAAGAACTTGAGATACACGTCCTCCATCTCCAAGAAATTCCCGCTATCCCTGATGACACCATAGTCGATGAGGTATTTGACCCGTTCCTCTTTATACTCCGTCAACTCCAAGGCATAATCGTACTTCAAGGAAGTCGAAGGTCTTTTCTGAAACATCTGCTTCATCAAGACTTTCTCCCTTTCGAGGACACGCAACAAGTCGTCTATGGATTTGAATGTATTCATAAATCAAGATCTTCTTATAACAAAGGGCAAATAACAAAGGGCAAATATAGTCTCTTCTCTCCTTTTTCCCGTATATTTCTCGGTTTACTTTTCACTTTGCACACGGTTCTTTCATTTAAGACAGAAATAACGGCATAGTATCCCTTACCCAACTCATCACGAATTGGGCAAGTGATTAATCCTGTATATCAGCACGTTATCTCTTATTCAAAATGCTATTATTTTCATTTTTGGCCCAAGAAAGCCAAAAGTCTGGTAAAACTCATTGATACATGTCTCATAAGTTCAGCCATCCCCTTTCTTTTGTCAGCCCGCTTTTTGCGCAGTCCTTTCCAAATGGAAAACACAGCGTAGACTATTCTCTGTATGGTGTCAAGGTTACGGGCAGCTCTTGCCGACTTGTGTTTTATCTTGTCCTGTAGAATTTACACACAAAGCCCACAACTATTCATCAAGCAAATCCGGACGCAAAGCCCTTGTCCGTTCTAATGCTTGTTGCTCCTGCCACTCGTCAATCAAGGCATGATTACCGGATAACAAGACTTCCGGAACCCGCCACCCGTTAAATTCAGCAGGACGCGTGTATACAGGCGGGGCTAACAAGTTATCTTGAAAAGAATCAGTCAAGGCAGAAGTTTCATCCCCCATGGCTCCCGGCAACAGGCGTACAACGGCATCCGTCATGATGCAGGCAGGTAACTCACCACCCGTCAA
>ERZ827088.4317-NODE-4317-length-11950-cov-4.179067_pt1 | contig 11950 bp, 9 predicted proteins | sample MGYA00519922_ERZ827088 | MGnify/ENA primary metagenome ERZ827088 (study PRJEB31778, sample SAMEA3449254) | human gut metagenome | biome: human gut; feature: human-associated habitat; material: faeces | place: United Kingdom | collected 2010/2012 ... | reverse complement strand
AATATTCTTGTACTTCAGGCAGCACAAGATAATATAGCCCCACGGGCGCATGTCACGGTATCTAATGTGTTGAATGAGAATTATGCTGCCGACAACCTGGTTGACGGTAAAATAATGTATGATGATAAGGGCGAGTGGGCTTGCAAGGGAAGTGTTACATCGTGGGGAGTCATGTATACCCCGTGGGCACAGTTGGAATGGGATGAAGAAGTGTGTGTGGATCGAGTGGTGCTGTATGACCGGGTATCTCTTGCTGAACACCTTGCCGGTGGAACTCTTCATTTCAGTGATGGATCTCAGCTTAGTGTAACAGCTATTCCCAATGATGGAAGCCCGAAAAGTATCTCTTTCCCTAAGAAAAAGGTGAAATGGATTCGTTTTGAGGCAACAGATGGGAATGGAAAGAATTTGGGGTTGTCTGAAATCGAAGTTTTTGCCGCACATGGTAATCAAACTGACTATGTAGAGTGGGTTGACCCTTATATTGAAACTACCCGGGGACGGTGGTTTTTCTGTACTCCGGGCGGACGTCCCTTTGGTATGGTGGCTGCTCATGCTTTCACCCGCAATAAAAATCAGGGAGGTGGCGGATATAATTATAATTTTCCGGATATCTTAGGATTCTCTCAAATAAATGAATGGATGATTTCCGGTCCGAACATTATGCCGGTTGTAGGGGAAATAAATCCTACTGAAGGTATGGCAGGATGGAAATCACCTTTTAAACATGAAAGTGAAATAATTCAGCCAGGCTATCATCGTCTGTATTTGGACCGGTATAAGACTTGGGTGGAGTATACGGCAACAGAGCGGGCTACATTCTACCGTTTGAATTATACCGAAAATGTAAATGCCAAATTATTGGTGGATGTAGGTAGTGTTTTAGGGAATTGCTCTATGGATAAAGCTACCTTACTGCGTGTCAGCAATACACGTGTTGTAGGAGAATTTTTCACGACAGAACGCTTTTGGGGTGGTCCTGACAGCATAAAAATAAGCTTTGTACTAGATTGTAACCGTCCCATAAAAAGCATTGACGGATGGAATGAGAAAGGTGTCTTGCCCGATGTTGAGGCTATTGCGGGGAATGCTGCCGGTATGGTTTTGAACTTTGGACAATTGAATGCTGAAGAGTTGCTTTTTAAAAAATGCACTGTTTATGCCGGGTATTTTAACGATCCCGCGCTCAAACGCATGGCAGAAAACGCTGCCGGGCATCACCGCAGGCATTTTGATACGCTTCACGGCTATCTGAACGGCAATAACTGAGGAGGGTTACAGGCATGAACAATCAGAAAACCAACAATGCTTCCATGAGCGAACAGGAACTTCTTACGGACCTTCTCCATTCAGAAAGGGACGCCGTAAAGCAGTATGCAAGTAACTGCACCGAGTCGGGCTGTGAAAACCTGCGCAGTCTGCTTATCAACTGCATGACCGAATGCTCCGAGGATCAACTCGCCGTGTTCGAACAGATGAAGCAGCGCAATATGTATAAAACCAAGCCCGCAAAGGTTCAGGAGCTTCAAACCGCAAAGCAGGATATGACCTCGCTTCAGCAGCAAACGTGGTGATGTGCGGAAAGTGTTGATGCCGCGCAATCGCTTGTTTCGATAATGCGACACCAAATGACAGCGCACTGATATCGCTGCGCTGAAAAAATCCGCAGCAGGGACTGTTGTATCAGTTCCCAAACAAAACCGGGCAGCCCGCGAAGGGTTGCCCGGTTCTTTTTCGCAGCAAAACATAAAACGGCTGCATGAATTCCCGCTGCACATATGTCTTGTATTATATTTGCGGCATGTCAATCAGAATCACTCAAGCATTGAGAATATTTCTCCGTCGGAGTATGTAATGAATAATCTATTTGTTATTTCTTAATATCTTTTCATCAGTTCCTTCCGTCCGGTTTTCGGACTTCTTTACGTGCTCATTGCAAATGCTAATGCAAAACGGATCGCTGCATCCAACGACCCGTTTTGCTTCATTGCGGCGAATATCCGAATTCAGTTTTCGGGTAATTCAATTCCGCTTTGATTTTTTCAATTTATGGTTTGAGCCGTAAATCAGTTGAGGCCCATTGCAATACGCATAATGCCGATTGCATCAACGATGTTTACAACGCCGTCCTCGTTCACGTCGCCGTGAATGAGCTGAGTTTCGGTCAGTTCAATGAGACCGAGTGCGTAACGCATTGCGAAAACAGCGTCTGCGGTGTTGGTGTTTCCGTCGCCGTTGATATCGCCGTCATGTTCCTCAACAGGAGGTTCGGGAGTGGGCTCGGGGGTAGGTTCGGGAGTGGGCTCGGGCGTTGAGGGAGTCGTGCCGGTGAAAGCAACACTATCGATGCAGACACAGTCCTCACCCTGGCTTCCGCCGGAGTCCTTCGTGTATTCCCAAACAAAGTAGTACACGCCATCCTCGGGAGCAGTGAAGGTGTAACGCTGCCAATCGGGCTCGGTAACGCCGGACTTGCGGAGTTCAACCTGCTTGTTGACATAGAAGTTGAAGAAATCGCGATCTGTCTGGCTGCTGCAGATATAGTCGAATGCCATCGTATCGCCGCTCTGCATCGCTATGGTCAGCATGAGCTGTGACTTGCTGTTAACAACGCGCTTGTTGCCGGAACGTGCGAAAACCCTTGTTCCGTCATCAACAGCAGTGAAGGGATACTCGGTGGAAGTGCCGAACCAGAGATTTCCGCCTTCAACGTTGAGTGCTGCCGCAAGTGATTCATCACCGGTAACACTGACGGCGATAACAGCAGTGCCGTAAACACTGCCGTTAACCATGACCGTGCCGGTCACGGTTGCGGTGCCGTTGCCGCTGCCGGTAATCTTTACCCTGCGCTTGTTGCCGTCAACAACAGCAACGTTCTCATCGGAAGAAGTCCAGATAATTTCATAGAGGTTTGCATCCTCGGGTTCGCGGTTGAACTTGACGGTGACCGTTTCACCGACTGCAATATTTGCCTCGTTTGCGCTGAGGGTATAGCCCTCGAGTGCAATAGGTTCTTCGGATTCGCCGAAAAGAGTCCAATCGCAGTAAACCGTCTGTGCCTGGTCGGGATTTGCGGGGAAATCATCAACGGGGCTCATGACGATGGGCCATGCATCACCGTAAGGATCAACGGGACCCCATACGTCAACCATTGTTGCGTATGCTTCGGCAATAGTTCCTTCTTCTTTGATAACATTCCAGAAAGTTTCTTCGAATTTGTAGTCTCCGACGAAGGTGACACTCTGAGAATAGCCGTAAACCGCACCGCAGCCTGCACGGAGGAGTGCATAGCCGGTAGTGCCGCGGCCGCTGAGCTTCATGCCTTCGCAGATAGCCATCCAAACGAACGGATTATCAAGTGCGCTTGTGATATGGTTCTCGATATATCTGCCGTCAATGAACGCTTCGTTGCCGGAGCGAACCGCCCAGCCGTTTGCATAATCCTCGTTGGTAATGCCCTGGTTGGTGGTAAGGCAGAGATAAGAGGAAGTGCCGCTTGCGATGCCGTGGCTGTCGTAAATGACAGCACCCTTGTCGGGGAATGCAGCAGCGATCGCGGGACCGGTTGCATCATGGCCTGCAAGAATTGTCAGCGTGCCGCCGGTTGCCTCCGCAATGGAAGTTGCTTCACGGCGATACTGATCGGTGAAGGTGGGGTCATAGCCGCCGTAATAAGGTCCGACGAGCAGAACGTTCGGAGAGGTTGCGTCACGCATTTCAACGACTTTGCCGTTGGATGCGTTGAAAGTTACGGAACCTTCTTCGGTTACATTTGCTTCAATTTTGTTGCGGAGCCTGTAATTGTATGCACAATGCATTCCGTTGACGGTAAAGAAGAAACCGTCGGCGGTGAAATCGGAAAAGCTGTCTGCATCAACATTTTCGTTGTTGAGAGCAGCGGTGTAAACGGCGTTGATAACGTCGCTTGTGGGAAGGTTGTCAGCAAGTGCTTCGGCTTCGGCAAGTTCAATTGCCGCCCAAGCATCATCCATGCGCACCGACAATGCTGCATCTGCCGAAATGGAGCTGATTTCCTCTGCAAATGCAACGGGAATGATGCTGAGCATCATCAAAGCGGCGAGCACAACGGCCATGATTCTGCGTGTTTTCATGTGTTTCGTGTTCTCCTGTATTGTTAGTTTGCACACAGCACCGCTTCATCATTTATTCAATGCAAAAGCAATGCAGTCGTGCAGCGCATTTATGCGCCGCCTTATATTTTATAATTTATTTTTCCCGCTGTCAATAACACTGACGTCATATTAGAATTTATATCATTTTTGCATCGCTGCCGTTATGTAAAAAGGGTGCAAGTATTACCCGCACCCTCTTCTGAAATGTAAAAATTTCCGCCGATTATATTAATATGCTGTGTCCTCTTAATCCTTATCGGAATCGGAGTCGTCACCTTGGGGCTGCTCTTTCAGCCTCACAACAGTTGTTTCGATTCTGTGATCGCGAATTTCGAGAACATCTATGTTCATGATGTCCGTTTCAATGCTGAAGGTTGTTCCGTCATCGGCAATTCTTCCGAGGGTTGCAAACACATAGCCGCCGAAAGTATCATACTCATCGCACGGGAGCTTGATATTAAGCTGCTCTGCAACATCCTCAATCAAAGCGCTGCCGCGAATGCGCCAGTTGCCGTCCGGAAGGTGAACAATATCTTCCTCCGTCTCAATGACATCGTCCTCATCGTCAAGATCGCCGACAAGCTGCTCAACAAGATCGTTCATCGTGAGAATACCGCTCATTCCGCCGTATTCGTCAAGCACAACCACAAAACCGCGCCTTGAATGCTGCATATCACGGAACAAAACGTCCGCTTTTACGGCTTCAGGCACAAAATACGGCGCACGAACCGCATTTTCCATGACGTTTTTACGACTTCTGTCCGCAAGGCGGAAATAATCCTTTGAATTCAGTATGCCGATAACGTCATCAACGCTTTCACCGCAAACAGGAAACTGAGAATACCTGTGTTCATAAATGGTTTTTTCCCATTCTTTGTCGTCATCCTCCTCCCAGAGGATTACAATATCGGTTCGATGCGTTGCAATTTCACCCGCGGTAAGATCGTCAAATTCAAATACATTTTGAATGATTTCCTGTTCGCTGCGGTCGATTGTGCCCTTTTCTCCGCCGGCATCGACCATCATGCGGATTTCTTCTTCCGTGACCTCTTCATCGTCGCCATTCGGATCGATATGCATAAGCCGCAGGACTCCGTTTGTTGAAACCGTAAGCAGCCAGACAAGCGGAGCAAAAATCGTTGAGACAAAATTCAGCAGTCCGCTGATGCTCAGCGCAAGGCTTTCGGACTTTTTCATCGCAACGCGTTTCGGCACAAGTTCACCGAAAACAAGGGTGACGTACGAAAGCAGGATCGTGATAACGATGATGCAGAGTGATTCCGGTATGTTCGGAATAAGCTGCTTAATGTATTGAGCAAAGTTTTCCGCTGCAAATGCACTTGCAAGGAAACCGGCAAGAGTTATTGCAACCTGTATTGTTGCAAGGAAGCGCGCCGGCTGCTTCGTCAGCTTTGCAAGGCGTTTTGCGCGTTTGTTGCCGCTTTCGACAAGGCTTGCAAGCTTTGCATCGCTCACGGAAAGCACGGCGATTTCAGCACACGCAAAAACTGCGTTCAATGCAATGAGTACGATTTGCAAAACAATTTGCCAAATAATGGTTCCGGCATTATTGCTTGCTGCGGCGGTAAGTGCGTCTTGTGCGTGGAAAAATCCACGTATAAGCGGGTCGATGTCTGTCATAGTCAGATATCCTTTCAAGATTCCTTTCAAATTCGATTTTTCCGGCAGTTTCGCCGCAGGAAGAATTGTGTGCGGAAAGCGCGAACACTATTTGAATGTAACAAAAAACATAGCCAAACAAACTGCGCTCGTTCGGTTATGCCCGTTCGTTCCGTATTCGGTTATGCTGACGCTTTCGGTCGCTGCTGTCGCAACTGTCCACAAAAAACCTCTCTGCAACTGTACTGCTCCTGATATTATACACAGTTTCGGCCGTGTTGTCAACACCCTTTGCATGAATGTCATGTTGTTCGAAACTCTTTTGTGAATATATATTGTTTTTCATTGAAAAAAACCACACCTTATGGTAAAATGCGATTGAAAAAGACAGTTAACGGAGGAAACCTGTATGCGGCGCGCGCTGAGCATAATCGCTCTTGTTTTAACAGGAGCCGCGTTCATTCTTTTGTGCCTTATTTGGGTGCTGCGAATCAATGCAATTATACCTGTTCTGATGTTTGCGGCAGCAATCATCCTGCTTGGGATATGCAAAAAAATGCCTGTCAAACCTCAAACCGGCATTGACAAATCACAAATCAGCAATGATGCTTTTTTTGATGAAGACAGCAAGTAGGTGCGTTCACCCCGCCGTCGTCCGCCGCACGGCGAATGATGCACAGTAAATTAAAGCGAAATCAAAGAACCAAAGACTGATACCATGAAAAATAAAACAGACAATACCGCAAAAAAATCAAACCTGAAGCGTTTTGCTTCCTATTATAGGCCGCATATCGGCATGTTCACTGTCGACATGCTTTGTGCGTTGTTCATTTCATCCGTGGACATCGCCTATCCCCTGCTGTCCAAACTGGCACTGGATCGCTATCTTTCCGCAACCGCGCCGCAATACCGCCCGTTTTTCATTCTTATGGCGGTATGTTTCCTGCTTTATATCCTTCGCACCGGTGCAACATATATCGTCACGGCACTCGGGCACAGACTCGGCGTTCATATTGAGGCCGATATGCGCCGCGATGCTTTCACGCATCTTCAGCAGCTCGGCTTCAGCTTTTACGACAAATCACGCACAGGCAAATTGCTTTCGCGCTGCACAAACGATCTTTTTGACGTTACGGAGCTTGCTCACCACGGTCCGGAGGATGTTTTCATTTCCATGCTGACATTCATCGGCGCGTTTGTTGTAATGCTCACAATAGAGTGGAGGCTTGCTCTCGTTCTTATTGCCGTCGTTCCTGTTATGTTGATTTTCGTTATGAATCTGCGGAAGCGCATGAGCCGCACCTCACGCAAGGTCAAAGAAGGCATGGCGGTTATCAATTCGCAGATCGAATCCTCCATAAGCGGCGCACGGGTTGCGAAAGCCTTTACAAATGAAGATTATGAGATTTCAAAATTCGAGCAGGGAAACGGCATCTTTGTCAACTCCAAGTCTGCGTATTACAAAACTATGGGCATGTTTATGGCGGGAATGGAGTTTTTCACAACCATTCTCAATGTCATTGTGCTTGCCGTGAGCGGTGTGCTTATTATGAAAGGCGAAATGACGACAACGACGCTTATCATATTTATGATGTATATCTCATCGTTTGTTACCCCGATACGCAAGCTTTCCGCATTTGCGGAACAATACACAATGGGCATGGCCGGTTTTAAACGTTTCACGGAGCTGCTCGATACAGAAGCCGAGATTCAGGATAAACCCGATGCAATCGAGCTCAAAAACGTTAAGGGCGACATTGAGTTCAAAAACATTTCCTTTGCATACGGTTCCGGCGGCAATGTGCTTGAAAACATTTCCCTCAGCATCAGGCACGGACAGACACTCGCGCTTGTCGGTCCTTCCGGCGGCGGCAAAACCACTCTTTGCCACCTTTTGCCCCGTTTTTATGATATAACCTCCGGCAGCATCACCGTTGACGGAATTGATATTCGCGATGTTACGCTTTCATCACTGCGCCGCAATATCGGCATCGTTCAGCAGGATGTGTTCCTTTTTGCCGCGAGCATCAAAGAAAACATTCGTTACGGCCGAATCGATGCAACCGATGAAGAAATCGTGCAGGCAGCCGTTGCGGCGGAAATTCACGACGATATCATGAAGATGCCCGACGGATATGACACCATCGTCGGCGAACGCGGCATAACGCTTTCCGGCGGGCAGAAACAGCGTGTTTCCATCGCGCGGATTTTTCTGAAAAACCCGCCGATTCTCATTTTGGATGAAGCAACAAGCGCATTGGATTCCGCAACCGAAGCGCGCATCACGCAGGCATTCGACAGGTTGAGCAAGGGCAGAACAACGCTTGTTATTGCGCACCGTCTCTCCACAATTCGTAACGCGGATGAAATTGCCGTTGTTGACGAACACGGAATTGCCGAAATGGGAACCCACGATGAACTTCTCGCCGCCGGCGGCGAATATAAAAAACTGCACGAAGCGCAAAACAGGTTTTACGTTTCTGTCTGAAGAAATCAAACTGCAAAAGGAGTCCTGAATTATGAAAATACCTAAGAATGTGAACGTCGTCAACGATTCGTACCGTACACTGAGCGAACGTGCCATCATGCTGCGCAACACGCTTGAAAAGCTCGGTTACAATGTTGAATGGGGCTATTATGACCGCCACACCGTTACCGTGAACGGGGACAACTTTCTTGAATACTATCCCATCCCTGTTCTGACCGTGAACGGAATCTGCGATATTGCCGTTGACTTTTTGCAAGTGTCGATCGACGGCAAGCTTTTCGCCGCCGAGTTTGAAGAAAAGCTCGATTTTGCAAAGCTTAAATCACACGGGTTTGAATGCTACGGCGTTGAGAACTATCTTGAAAGCCTGTATGTTCCCGGAATGAGTTTTGAGGAACTTGTTCAAATCGTACGCGCCTGCGGCGAATCCGAAATCGGTGTTGCGGCAGCGTTCGAGGGCGAACCGCTTACAAAAGAAATCCTTGAGCTTATGCAGGTTTTCATCAACATGGGCACACACACCGAAGCGCACAGCCCGATTGACGAGGGCGATGAAACCGAAAAAAACGCACTGAACGGAATCGATGAAAGCACTCCGGCTTTTCAGGTTGCGGATGCGCTGTTAAACGAATGATGTTTTTACATAAGGAGAGGAAAAATGCTTAACTATATTCTTGATGAACTGAAGAAAATTATGGCAATAGACAGTCCGAGCGGATTCACGCGCAAAGCTGCGGATTACATCATGCAGCAGCTCCGCGAGTTCGGTTTTGAGCCCGAGCTTACCCGCAAGGGCTGTGTGCTCTGCTGTCTCGGCGGCGAAGGCAGCCCGGTTGTCTTCTCTGCACACATTGACACCCTCGGCGGAATGGTATCCGAAGTCAAGAGCAACGGAAGGCTTAAGCTGACCCGCATCGGCGGCATGAACGCAAACAACGCCGAATGCGAAAATGCACGTGTCTATACCCGTGACGGCAAGGTTTTTGAAGGCTGTTTCCAGATGAACAACCCTTCCGTTCACGTCAACGGCGAATACGACAGCCAGAAGCGCAGCTACGATAACATGGAGCTTGTGCTTGACGAAAAAGTGTTTTCCGCCGACGAAACAAAAAAACTCGGCATTGCAACGGGCGATTATGTCTGCTTTGATCCGCGCACAAGAATCACCGAAACAGGCTATATTAAAAGCCGTTTCCTCGACGACAAGCTCAGTGCGGCGATTCTCATGGGCATTGCAAAGGCAATTAAAACAGAAAAGCTTTCTTTGACCCGCAAAGTTTACATCTATCTCACCGTATTTGAAGAAGTCGGCCACGGCTGCTCAAGCGGTATTCCCGCCGATGCCGAAGAGATCATCAGCGTTGACATGGGCTGCGTCGGCGACGGACTTGAATGCAAGGAACATCAGGTTTCCATCTGTGTAAAGGATTCACACGGTCCGTATAATTACGATGTTACGTCCCGTTTTGTTGAGCTTGCAAAGAAGCATAATCTTGATTACGCGCTTGATGTCTATCCCTTCTACGGTTCCGATGCGGATGCGGCGCTTGATGCCGGGTACGATCTGCGCCACGGACTTATCGGAGCGGGAGTTTATGCTTCCCACGGATATGAACGTTCCCACATTGACGGCGTAAAAAACACTTACGAACTTGTAAAGGCCTATATTACCGAATGATTCAATGCGAATTTCTCCGAATCATTTGATTCCCAAAAAAAGGATATAACCACCGACAGCTGCGGTTCGAGCTTCATTGTTCCGAAGTTCCGAATCGCAGTTTTGTTTTTCAAAGTGAGAGGTATTCATTTATTAATGCATTTTCTGCATTACTGAGTATAATTTTAGTTTGAATTGTGGCAAAACTGTTAACAAACGGAAATTGCGCATGTTCCTGAATTGCACCCGATTCGACTGCTGCGTATAATAGCAGGGTAATCGGCGGAACACTGCACGATCCGTACGGACGAATGCAGCCGGCGTTTATATCCAAACAGATTGTTTAGTCATTCACCGGAATGATTTTATTGACCGAAAGGAGATTCTATGGATAAGGTTCAATATTACCGCAGAAAATCCCTGCCCCTTGAGATGCACAAGGTTTGCATCGTTCAAAAAACACGCATCCCGTCCGTTGAAGAACGCGTCAGCGCAATTCGCGAAGCGGGCTTCAATTCATACTGCCTCCGCAGCGAGGATGTTTACCTCGACATGCTGACCGACAGCGGCGTCAACGCAATGACCAACGAACAGCTCGGCGCGATGATGGTCGGCGACGACAGCTATGCCGGCAGTGCAACCTATTATCGCCTTGCTGCCAAAATCAAAGAGATTTTCAACAAGGATTATTTTCTTCCCGTTCATCAGGGCCGCGCCTGTGAACATATGCTTGCGCTTGCGTTCGTGCAGCCCAAGCCCGGTTCGATCGTTCCGATGAACTTCCAGTTCGGCACCTCTGTCGGCAAAATCAAATACTGCGGCGGCGACTACGTTATCTGTTTGCAGGAAGACGGGCTTAACAGGCAGAGTTCCAACCCGTTCAAGGGCGATTTCGATCTTGAAAAGCTTGAACGCGTGCTCAAAGAGCAGGGCGACAATATCGCCTTTGTCCGCATTGAATCCGGCACAAATCTCATCGGCGGCCAACCCATTGCGCTTGATAACATGCTTGCAGTATCCGAACTGTGCAAAAAATACGGAGTGCTTTCCATTCTTGACGCAAGCCTGCTTCAGGACAATCTGTATTTTATCAAAACCCGCGAAACCGCCTATTCCGACAAGAGCATTCGTGAAATCGTGCGCACCCTTTCGGACGCAATGGACATCATCTATTTCTCCGCACGCAAACTCGGCTTCGGCAGGGGCGGCGCAATCATTCTTAATGACAAAAAGCTCTTCGAGCATATCAAAGCCTTCGTTTCAAGCTTTGAGGGCTTCCCCACTTTCGGCGGCATGAGCGTTAAAGAGATGGAAGCTATCTGCGTCGGTCTTGACGACACAATGGATGAAAACATTATCGCTCAGGGTCCGCAATTCATTGAATATCTCTGCAATGAGCTTGAAGATGCAGGCATTCCCGTTGTCACACCGCCCGGCGGTCTCGGCTGTCACCTTGACGCAATGAAATTTGTTCCGCATATCGCCCGCAAGGACTATCCGGCGGGCAGCCTTGCAGCTGCAATTTATATTGCTTCCGGCGCAAGAGGCATGGAGCGCGGAGCAATTGATGAGCCGTGGGATGATGCGGATGTTGAGCCCTACGGCGCAATGGAACTCGTTCGCCTTGCCGTGCCGCGCAGGGTATACACCGTTTCGCAGATGAACTATCTCATTGACCGCATCTGCTGGCTGTATGACAACAGGGAGCTTATCGGCGGGCTGAAGTTCGAAACCGAAGGACCGCACAATTTCTATGACAAGCTGAATTCTGTGTCCGACTGGCCGGAGAAGCTTGCAGCAAAATTCCGCATGGATTTCGGCGACTCGCTTTGAGCCGCCTCCGACCGTCGGAATTGCGGGCGTGCTGATTGAATTCCCTTTCATAAAAGCGAATTGGTCAGCACATTCCTATTTTTAATACGCCATCTTCTCATTACCTTTACCGAGCAACACCGCCCGCCGGAATTTTCCGCAGGCGGTGCTGTTCATTTTTTCTGTCGAGCGGCAGCTCAATATATTAAACTGCGGCCGAACTATTAAGAAAATATGGCC
>ERZ827088.4307-NODE-4307-length-11980-cov-2.772243_pt1 | contig 11980 bp, 9 predicted proteins | sample MGYA00519922_ERZ827088 | MGnify/ENA primary metagenome ERZ827088 (study PRJEB31778, sample SAMEA3449254) | human gut metagenome | biome: human gut; feature: human-associated habitat; material: faeces | place: United Kingdom | collected 2010/2012 ... | reverse complement strand
TTGGTGTTAGCCGAATGAATGGCAGCCATGTTTTTGTGCCGCTGGTCTTTGGAGAGGATGTCCATGATTTTACTCTGTTACTTTGCCTTGTTATACATTCTGATAATATCTTCAATGGAGATGACTTCTCCTGGACGCATTATATCATAAATGGATTTCCATGTATCTCCAATGTGAATGTACTTTCCAAGTTTGAATTTCAGGCATGGTCGTGTATTACCCTCTTTATCCTGATAATTGCCGAACTGTAATCTCTCTATTTTATAGACTCCGTCAATCTTTCCACCTACCATAGGCAGGAAGTATTTTACCTCAATGAGATTGATTGCTGGAATCTTTTCCATCGTGTACAATTGAGCCTGATGGTTTCGGAATATTTCATAATCCTCATCTTTGATACGGATAAAACCTGTAAATACATTTTTTACAGAAGTGACCATTTCTGATGGAATTATGCCTCTTGTCTCAGAAACGTATTGTTCAAATATAGGTTTCGGGTCTTCTCCCATTTGACATTTCTGGATGACAAAGTATTTACCCAGCTTGTCCAGAAGAGTTTGGTTTTCATTAGGAAAATCTTTGCTGAGAGCCAATGAATAAATGTCTTTTTCCGGATATGGTGTATAGATTTTTCCAAGTAATTCCTGAAAATGCTCCCTGATGTATGATTCCGCATTCACTCCGCTGCGTGCTTTCATGGCATGGAACTGGAAATTATCTTCCAGAATCTTTTGTATTTCCTGACGGAACTTCTCTCTAACCGCAGCTTTCCATGAATCTTTTTGTAAGGCATTGTTTCGTGCATACAATGACACTACATAAAGAAAATTTACATCATAGTGACATACAAGCAATGTGTCGCGGTCAAACAGTCGGTTGTCAAACTGTCTGTTATTGAAATGAGTATGTTGCTTATCTGTGATTTGCAATTCTTCTTTGTAGTTCAGTTCTTCATTTAGTCGGGCGCTGATAAAGAAATTTGGGATAATGTTATATCCTTCAGTCAGGTCATCCCGCAACTTGGTCACTCCTTTTGCTTTTGACAAGCTGTTCTTCTCGTCTTCGCCATTCATGAACAAGTTCAAGTTCCATTGAATCACGTTACGAGCATAGGTAAACTGCTTGTAGACAGAATGCTGTCCTATGGCATTGCCTCGTTTGTAGTATTTAGAATCACCTATGTAATAAATAGACTGTTCATCAGTAGTTGTCAGGCTCTTGTAGGTGTACATGTGATCCACCATCTTTCCGTCTTCCTGCTCTTTTAATCCATTAGGAATGTCTTTGTCGCCGATAAGTTCATCAATAATCGCTTCAAAAACAATATTGAAATTTTTTACAAGAAGGTATTCTTGCAGGTCGGTATTTATCTGGACCTGTCTTGCCGCATCAAAAAAGGCATAACAAAGATTCCAAAGTTCCAGTGCCTTGTCGGAGAAATATTTGTATTTTATTTGCAATAGGCGGGTCTTTCCCAACCCGTTCAAGTATGCATCAAACTGTTTACCTTTAATCAGGTTGAAGTGGCAGTCTATTTCTTTAGCAAATCCGTAATGGTCGCCTATGTAGTTCAGAATGGAGAAGAATATGACCAGAAGTTCTTCGTCAAAGTTTATCTGTCGTTTTTTGTTGACGGGATTCAGGTACACTGGATGGTTGTTTTGTACGATGGCAGTGGTTGTTCCTATGGTACGGGTCCAGTTTATTTTATTATAACCGGAATGCAGGTTTCTCAAAATGAAGAAGAAAAAACTTCTGTTATCCTTATTGAATTGGATAAGAGAAAGTAATATGTCCAGGAATGTGTTTGTTAATTTGCGGCTTCCTTTCCCTATCTGGACAATTTTTTTATGAAAAACAATGTCTGTCTGGTTATTCTGGTCTGTTCTGAACACGTCAATCGTACGATAAATCCATACAGAGAACTCATAAATGAAATTCTTTTCTTTTTGAGTAAGCAGATTGCTTGTATCGAGATTGATAATGTTTTCAGGTTCATATTTCCCAAAAACCAATTCTTTTCCATCTATATCTTCCAGAAGGACTTTGGGCAAGATAAATACGCAGTCATGCAGTTGGGTATTATAAAAATAGCCCACATAATTCAAGATTACATAGCCTTCTACATTCTCCAAGGCATCGATGCCGTGGAGAATGCCTTTTACACTTGCTGCAAGATATTTATGTCCTTCTATGATGATTTTCATAAATGTTTTTACATTTCGATTACTTTAACTTTCAAATTTAAATTGAGCCTATCTGATATTTCTTGTATTTTAGCCATCTTTGCATCTGTAGAGAATTTTGTGAGAACCAGATACCCATCTTTTATGCTTCTTTGAGACTCTCCGTATCCCTTATCGTCAATTATAGGAGTTTTGCTAATCAACTTATAACCTGCGATGAGTATATTTAAAGCTTCTATTTTACTTGGCCCAATTTTATTGATAACCTCTAAGAGGGTAGTTGTTGAATTGTTGTGCTCGACAGTTTCTCCATTTGGGAATACTACTCTTAGGTGCCTTTTTGTATATGTACCTGATGCGTCTGCACTATCATCGGTTTCTTTTTCATTGATGATTTCCACTTCTAGATTTTTTAGGAATAAATCAATTTTGTCGTTCTGTACGATGGCCTTGCCATTGCGGTCTGCTCTATAGAATTTGTCAAAGGAAAGTGTGCTACCATCCGTATCTTTGAAAATAGCACCGTCAAATCCGTAGTCTTTAAACACATCGTTCCATAAGTAAAATATGACTTTTCCAACGAAGGTTTCTGCACTGATGCAGTTATTTTCAGCTTTGCAGAAGAAAAAACCTAATTTCTTATCCTCTGAGTTAGTCGTGGAACCAATCTGGAGGTTGATTTGTTCAATAAATGACCACCAGTCATATTCGTTTGTTCCTATACATATTTTCCAGTTTAACTCATTTCCGTTGTCATCATAACCTTTGCCGATAGGCATGTATTGCCACTCCCAGCGACGTTTAAATGCAGAATCCACAGGAAAGAGTGACTGGTCGCTGGTATTCATGGTTGCCCAGATATATAAGTTGTTTGGCAGAAGCAGGATTTCTCCTTTGAGTACCTGCTCTGTAATGTTTCGCCTATTGTATAGGTTGTTGATGTTTTCAGACTGAGAAATGGAGAGTCCTTCAAAAGCTTTGAAAAGTTGTTTCCTCATATCGTTGTCTGTATAGATGGGATAGTCAGAGAACCCCGTGGAGTTTCGATCAAGAAGCTGGAATAAATCACCAAAGATTTGGGCACAGTTACCACGGTTTATTTCTTCAATAATAAGATATTGTTTTTGTGGCTCTGCGTCAACCGCTGTTTCGGCATAATATTTCCAAGCCTGTATGTAGGCCTGTAGAAAGGATTGGTTTACAAATTCATACACAATACGGTCTTCCTTCACTTCTTTTCCGCTTTCGATAATTTTATGTCCAGACACGTCGCGCATTGTTACTTGAATAGTGGTAGGCTTGTAAGCACCTACAAATGTAGAATAATCACTGTCTGGATGGAATGTCGTACGGATTACACTTTCATCCTTGGTCGTTTCATTGATAGTGTATGACTTCCCTGTGCCTGGAGCACCGTAGAATATAATTTGGTGCGGCTTCTTGTTTGTGTGTGGTATTCTGTTATTTTCAGAGATATTGATAATTGCCTCTTTTCCTAAAGCCATTTTGGCCATTAAAGTTAATGTAGAAGTATATCCATATTCAAATTTGTCAATTTTTGTCAATCCAGACAAGTCATTACGGGCATCATTGGCTGAAGCATTAGGGTGTTTCTCAAAGTAATCAATGTATTCTTTCAAGAGGGATTTTGATATGGTTCGTAAGCCGTATGCTCCTTTGTTTGTAGATTCTACAAGGAAACAAAGTCTGTCTTCGTCTATAATTCTTATTTGTCCATTTGAAGATGTATCGTTTTTGTGAAGTGGTATATATTCCGGCATAGTGATTTTTGTTTTGACAATTATTTATTGAAGTTGTTTCTTACAAAGATATTATAAACATGATAATATATAAAATGAATTCTCTTTTTTATGCTGTGCTTCATTTAAATTGTGTGGTTTTGATTGATAGAAAATAAATGATTGTTGTAATTGATATTATATTACATTTTCTTGCTTTTTCTTAAAAAATGAGTTAAATTTACCTCGACACGTACGTGACGAGGCCTTGACACGTTCGTGCTGATGTCTCGTCACGTTCGTGTCGCGACCTTGACAGCAACGTGTCGAGGTATTTTTGTATAAGCGTTTCGAAAGAAGTATAATTACAATATAACTAAAACGATTATGGCTATAAAATTTGACCTGTTTGAGAATCCGGTAAAGGAGGGAGTTTCCGTACCGAAGTTGCATGCAAAAGTGATTACCAAAGATGTGGTGACCACCCGTGAAATTCGTGAAGCGATACGCAAGAAATGTACCGCCTCTCCAGCCGATGTGGCAGCTGTCATCACGGCCCTGAACGATGAGCTTTATGAGAACCTGAGCAACGGATATGCAGTGCATTTGGAAGGAATCGGCTATTTCAGTCTGAGTCTGAAGTGTGCGCCAGACATTAATCCGAAGTATATTAAGGATGACGATGTACAGGTGAGAAGCATCAAGTTCACTCCCGACAAGGATTTGATTGACCGCTTTCAGAGTGTATATCTGGAGCGCAAAGTGGACGAGGCGCATCATTCTGCCAAACTGGACGAGGAAGAGGTGAAACAGAAATTAGCGGAGTATTTCAAGACGCATTCTTTCCTGCAACGCCGTGATTTTGAACGGCTCACTGGGTTTAATTCGTCGAAGTCTACGCGGGTGATTCGGGAGCTGGTGAAGGATGGGGTGTTGAAGAATGCGGGGACGAAGTATCAGCCGGTGTATGTGGTGGGGGATTAAATCATTATAATTAATAATAAGTTATGGGAAGAACAGAAACTCTTTTAGAAAAAATACAGCCCGATTTTTATCAATTTATGGTTGATACAGGAGGTTTAGGAGAACCCACCATGAGAAACTATATTTCATGGTTGAGATTTCTTTCATCTTTTTATCGGATAGATACAACTCTTGATTGATGAATATAGCATAGATGATATATTGAGAAAAAAAGAAGAAGAGGCAAAACATGCAAGAGATAAATATGCAAGAAAAGAAGATATTTCTAACTTTAAATCTGCCTTGCATAAATTCCTTGATTTTCTTGGTACTGGTTATGCCAAGAACGTGTGTCAGGAGAATATGGATGAAATCAATGATACTGACATATTGACTTCTACGGAAAAAGAAATAGTGATTAAGGCCCGGTTAGTTCAAGGGGCTTTTCGTGAGAAATTAATACGTTATTGGAGAGGGTGTGCAATCAGTCGTTGTCCACAGGTTGATTTGCTAATAGCTTCACATATCAAACCTTGGAGTTTATCTACAGACGAAGAAAAAGTGGATGTCTTTAATGGCTTGCTACTGCTTCCTCATTACGATAAATTGTTTGATTCAGGGTATATGACTTTCACTCCAGAAGGTAAAGTCGTGTATTCAGAACTTCTTTCGGATGATGTTCGTCGTATATTGAATCTGACCAATGATTTATCTCTTTGTCACCTGGAGGAGGGGCATAAGCAATATTTACAATATCATAATGAATATTGTTTTAAGAAAAATAGAGGCAGATAAAGTTGGGAGAATAATTTTTTTCATTCGTTTTTTTTACGTCATTTTTCATCGGTTTAAACGTGATAATTTGGATATTCTGGAAATTAGGGCATCATAACTAATTTTCTGGAATCTGTTATTAGGAGTCCAATAGGACTTGCGCAATCGTTATCTTCATATAACTCCTCCCGCTGAATGGAAGAACCAACCTAACTTGGTAGAAACCTTGAAAACAGGACAAGTACAGGACAAGTTACCTATTAGATAATTCGGAGCGCCGGATAAAATTTTTTCTTCATATTCCCCTATATGGCATATCTTCAGGTGCATATTTGCCATACATTATGAAAATCATTAAAAGAAAAAAATGTATGGAAGAGAATTTAGATAAGCTATTCGATTACAGACCGCTGATTCCGGGAAGTGGACGTTTTGCATCCATAGTGGGCATTGGCGGGGGAGCAGGTCGTGTGGTAGATCAGATGCGGAAATGCTGTCTGCCTGATGTGCAACTGTATGCGTTTGGCATGAACCGGAAGGAAATGGATGAGTTGTCCTTGTGTGGCAAATACCTGATTGGACAGGAAGGGCTGGGTAGCGGTAAGGACCGTTTTCTTGCGGAGTATGAGTGCAGTAAGTCTTTCCCTGCAATAGAGGGTGTATTAAGGGGCAGACTTGTGGCGGTGTTTGTAGTATGTCTTGGTGGAGGAACAGGAGAAGGATGCGTTAGGTCTTTCCTGCAGAAGGCCAGAGAGGTGGGAAACAAGGCAATCATTCTGGCAACGATTCCCCATTCGTCGGAGGGAGCGGAAAAGCGGAAGAATGCTTTAGGTTTGCTGAAGGCGTTGGAACCGATGGTAGACGCTCTTTATACAGTGGATTATGATGACTTCCGGTATGCCACGCTTACGGAAGTGTTTCAGGAAGCGGACCGGAAGATAATCGAGTTTACGGACTCGCTTTTGGGAATGGTGCTTCGTCGTTGCATGATTTCCTTCGACTTTAATGATTTCAGGACTTTTCTGCAGTTTCCGACTCCTTCTAAACACATCGACTTTTTTATGCTTACCGGTAGTCTGGATTTCCTGAGGAAGGAAGTGAAGGACTGGTGGAAGAAGCTGCCGGCGAAGTATTCGTCTGCAGATGAGGTGGCGATGGCTGTGTTCTCAATAGAAAATGCGGACTGGTCGGACGATAAGGAAACGACGGAGGCGATGGACGTGGTGCACGAATGTTTTTTACAGCTGCCGCCCGACGCGGAGGTTAAATGGGGGATATACCCGGATGAGACGCTTCCACCGCACCAGTTCAGGTTGCGGGTTTTCACCAAATGCAAGAGATAATATGGCTTAATGTATAATTGCAGAAAAAGAGGAAAGACAATGAAATCAACCACTAAAAAGAATTTAATTTGTATCTTGATGATAATCTTAGCGGCTGTATGGGTCATTCATTTTGTGGTCTGTATGTGTGTGGGAACGCCGTCGGAACGGTGGCTGCGGATTTGGTGAGAGGATTAATCTGATTTTATAATGGATACATGGGAATAAAAGAATATATTTGTGTATTCGTATAATACTATTGAGAAATGAATGATACTAAGACTATCTTTGATTTAAAAGACTGTGCATTTATTGTTCCATCATATCAGCGCGGATACAAGTGGAGAAAACTGGATGTCAGATATTTGATTGATGATCTTGCTGAATATGCCTGCGAAAAGCCGTATTATTTGCAGCCTATAGTGGTGGCAGAGGAGACCGGAAAATATATATTGGTCGATGGGCAACAGCGTCTGACCACGTTTTACCTCATATGGCGATACATGTATACGCAGGGGATTATTACTAATAAAAAGTATGATACACCACCTGTCTTTTCCATTGAATACTCCCAGCGTAATTATAGTACAGACTATCTGAAAAAAATGTAGCTCATACAGATGTGACTCCTGATATACGGCGCTTTAAGGATGCTGAGAGAGTGGCTGAAGAAGTGAGGGAAATATTAGCGGGTGAGAGTTTTCAGAAGAATTTCTTTGAGAAAGCTACATTCTTGTGGTATAAATTGGAGAATTCAACTGAGGGACCGAAAATGTTTGAACGTTTGAATGGGAAAAGAATTCCGCTAACTGATGTGGAACTTTGCAAGGTGCTGTTATTGTCACCAGATGTTACACCTTCTACATTGAGATCAGAAAGGACAATGGCTTGGCAACACATGGAATATGTGCTTCAGGATAATCGATTTTATGCTTTTATCTGTTCTGAAGTGAACAATGCGCATGATAAAAGCCGGATGGAAATCTTGTTGTCTCTTGTCGTTAAGGAAGCGGGCGGAGCTTCAGATAACTCTAAAGAATACATTGAATATCCTGTCTATTTGGGACTGAAGCGTCTTGTTAAGCAGCAGAAGAATGTTTGGAGTAGGTTGATTCATATATTTCATGTGTTGGAACAATGGTATGAACAGCCTTTGTATTATAATCTGATTGGTTTCTTGGTACATGGAGCCAATGTTCCTATCTCTGATATCATAGCGGATGCAGCTAGTGACAATTTTGATAGTTTGTTGCATGGTCGTATTAAGAATTGGGTGGGTGATTTGTTGCAGATACCTAATATGGTGTACAAGGATAATAAGATGCATTCCATGTTGTTGCTTTATAATATTTTGTGCGATATGTATCAGAAACGAGAACCTAAGAGTGACAAACTGATGGATAGGTATGGATTTAATTCGAAGTTTCCATTTCAACTGTATGCGGCCGACAGGTATGATAAAGAACATGTGCATGCCACTAATAGTGAGTCGTTGAGATCGGGCATTGAGTGGCAGCAATGGATTTGTAATATTTTGAAGTATACGCCAGAGGAGCAGATGAATAAACTGAAGCAGCAGTATCCAGAAACGGTTGAGCTGATGAGAATTGTGGCTGCGGTAATGATGGAAAGGAAAGAACAGGAAGATGAGTCTGATTTTCGTGAACGATTGAATCGTGCTATATCAGATAAGATTGGAGGAAAGGAAGAATTTAAAGTGATGTTTAATAGAGTAAATGCCTGTATTGAGGAGGAAAAGACTTTTGATACTGACTATGCTGTGGATGAAATCTTTGATAAGGAACAGAATAATATAGGGAATTTAGCGCTTTTGAATGTAGGCATTAACCGTGATCGGGCTTATGCAGCATCACCGTTTGCCGTAAAATCGGCAATATTGATGGACAGAATGAGAGAAGGATATTTTGTTCCAAAAGGAACCGAAAGAATGTTTACAAAGGCATTCCGGAAATGTCCTTCAGAGCTCTATCATTGGAGAAAAACACCATATGGGAATGGTGAACAGTCGGATACGGAGGCTTTTAGAAATGAATTGCTATACACTATTGAACGGTTTGTAAAATGAGTAATAATATAGAAAAAAATAAGACTCTATATCAGTTGTTACAGGGTAATATTGCCGTGCCTGATTATCAGAGAGACTATGCTCAGGGACGTATAAATGATAAAAAGATAGAAGATACCCGGTTGAAGTTTATAGATGATATTATAGCTGCAGCTTGTGGAAAATCTATCACGCATATGGGTTTAGTTTATGGTTCTGCTAATAGCACTCTGAAAGGATTTGTGGCTGTGGATGGGCAGCAACGTTTGACTACGGCTTATCTGTTTCATTTGTATTTGGTCAAAAGATTAGGAAGAGATGTATCTGAGGAATTGAGCAGATGTTTGAGCCATTTTGGCTGGCATGGCCGCATGTATGCATCTGAGTTTACGGAGTTGTTGCTTTCGTTTGATAATTGGAGTGAAGTTGGAGATAGTCTTGGCACATATCTGAGGGAATCGGCAAATTATTTTACCGTTTGGGAGAAAGATCCTACGGTAAATAATATGTTGGTGATGCTAGATGCTATTCACGGTAAATTGAAGAATGTCAGTTCGGATTTTCTCCTTAAAATGGCGAATAATCTTGTTTCTGACAAATGCGGACTGGTCTTTGATTACATGTTGCTGGATAAAGATACGGATGAGTTTTTGTATCAGAAAATGAATTCCAGAGGAAGAGATCTTACTACGTATGAACTTTTCAAGCAGAAGTTTCAGTCAGAGGTGACACTCTCAGAAGCTTTTAAAACGAAAATAGATAATTCATGGCTTTGTTTTTTTGACAGCAAGGCTTCTGTGCTGAATTTGGAAACAGATGTTTGTTATCAGAATTACATTAACGAGACAGCATTGTTTCTGGGAATAAGAAATACAAACGATAATTTCTTCTATGTGTCTGCAATAGAGGATAGTAAATTGAAAGGGAATCGTACAGATGTGGGATTTATACCATTTGAGGCCTATTCAGAACTGGTTAAGAATAAGGATCTGGTAGAACGCATCTTTGATTGGATAACTATCAATTTTGATTGTGTGGAGTCGGTGGTTGCGTCATTAGAGTATAAGGGGGAAACGAATCAGTTATTGTCTATTTTCAATATTCCCACATGGTCTGTGCGTGTATTCAATTATGCAATTGTCCAATATGCTCAGAAAACAGACTTTTCTCTAGTGGATAAAGAGCACTTCTGGTTATGGTGGCGTTTGGTTCATAACTTGATTGCTAATACGAATATAGACAGCAATAACATTTTTAATATCATAAAGAAGATTGATGAGGTTCCAGCCGAAGGTATTGAAGATTACCTTATGGAGGCAAAGGAAGAGTATTTTAACATTTTCCAGTTTAAAGAAGAAAAGCTGAAAATAAGTCTTTCAAGAGGGAATCGGGAGTTGATTTCCGTATTTACTAATCTCGAAAAAGATATCAGGTTTAAAGGACAGATTTCGATGTTGTTACCGGATGAGGAAACTATCACAGCGGATGAAATGGTCAGAATTGCTAAAAATTTCGAATGTCTTGTGGCAGGTCGGTATGACGCAAGTATAATAGATTTTTCATTTGTCCGGACGTGTTTGACTTTTTATGTAGAAGAGGATGGAGAAGGGCTTAATAAAGTTTTTATGGGCAATGCACCTAGTCATTTCCGGCTGGAAGATGGATTCCCGGCAGTTTTTATTAAAAGAATGTTTAGGGATTATCTGCATTGGTTGGCTTCCGGAAAAGGATGTGATGCCGGTGAATATCTTGTTTATCGTGACAGGGAATGGATGAAACAATATGATGAATTGTCATATGATCGAAAAAAAATGTTGTATTGGGTAAAGTTTTTGTATGCGAACGGTGATATGTGCAAAGAATATTTTGACAGATCGCGCGACAAGACTTTCTTGGTAAAGGTTAATGGAGACATGGCTTGTTGTTGGCTTTATCATAAATCTTATCGGAATGAAGAAGATATCTTGATCGGTACTCGACGTAAAGAGGTAATAGAGACTTGTATTCCGGGAGTAGAGAATGCTTCTTTACGTCATGAGGGCGGTTTTCAGCATCCGATATATAAATATCTTTTTGTTTATTTTGATTTGAATGGTATCTGGTTCGGTATTCGTCAAAATTCGGACTGTGAAGTGAAGATGCTTCCAGAAAATACTGTTTGTTCTAGTGCTAACTACAAAGCCTGGAGGTGGTTTAAGAGCTTAGGTGAGCTGAACTATTATTATGAGCATGAAGGAGGGGCGCTTGCTGATTATTTGGTTAGATTGAAGGAAGAGTTTGATATAGATGTTAAGAGATTTTTTCAGCAGATAGGCGTGAATTTAGATAATTTTAATGGGAGGTAGTACTATTGGGTCTACCAGTGAAACAATCCAGAATGCTAATGATATGTGCTAATTTATTATTGATGGCATGGAAGGGTTTCTTGAATGGTAGAATTACGTTCTTTTTATGATAAGATTATTTCGGGATAAAGATACTACTTTTTCAGCTGGTTCCATACGGTTTCTACCCACTGGCGGATATTCTCCCGGGCGACTTTTGGACGGACGGCTTCTTCAAGGGGCATACCGTCGGGGGTAAGGCTGTCCACCCGACTGAATCCGGCATTCAGCAGGGATTCTGCATCGCTGGCTTTTCCGGCTACCAGCCAGACGGGAACATGCTGTGCCTGTGCTCGCCGCATCACCCGCTCGGGAAGCTTGCCCATGAGTGTCTGACGGTCGGCATGTCCTTCGCCGGTAATGACGAGGTCGGTCTGTGTCAGGAGGGTGTCGAATTCGCAGAGGTCGAGCAGGAGGTCGGCACCCGATTGGGTGGTAGCCTGAAGGTATTGCAGGAAGGCGTATCCCAGTCCGCCGGCAGCTCCGGCACCGGGTTGGAAGGATGCGTCTCTGTCCATGCGTCGGGCGGATTCTTCGGTAAACTGAC
>ERZ827088.4302-NODE-4302-length-11986-cov-4.181544_pt1 | contig 11986 bp, 23 predicted proteins | sample MGYA00519922_ERZ827088 | MGnify/ENA primary metagenome ERZ827088 (study PRJEB31778, sample SAMEA3449254) | human gut metagenome | biome: human gut; feature: human-associated habitat; material: faeces | place: United Kingdom | collected 2010/2012 ... | reverse complement strand
TGAAGAAATAAGAAACCTTCAAATAGAAATTTTATTTGGTAACTTTAATAAAAAATGAATGCAAACAGTTAAATAAAAAGTAGGTGAAATTATGGAAAAAAACACACTAGTTTCTACAGGAGAACTTGTCTGTGCTGGGGACAGTAATACCCCAGCACCAAATACACGTGTAAATCGTCTGAGCGCTTGTGTGGACTGGGTTTCTTGCAGTTTTACAACTCGATGTGAAATCGAGCAAATATTCAACCTTATTGGGATATCCGATATGTCTACTCTTGAGAAAATTGAGGGGGCTCGTTACGAGTTTGCTGGCTATGATATAACTTATCGAATTGGACAAATTGAAGTTATGTACTATCATGATCTTGAAGATGGTTCTGATAATTGGTTTATTAATATGAGTGGACAAGCTTGTAGACAATTTGAAATAGCAAGTACCTTTGATTTCATTACGTTTTTTGGAGTATTAGCAAATGTAGATGCTGTTTATACTCGTTTAGATATTGCATTGGATGATTTTAATAATATTTTTACTGTTGACCAATTTCGTAATGCTGTTTACAACGAACAATGCGTGACAAAACTTCGGTATTGGGGAGACCATAGACGTGGTAAAACTGCTACTGGTTTACGTGATGTATCTATGAATAATTTTTATTTAGGCTCTCCAACAAGTAGATATTTTCTGAATGTTTATGACAAGAAAATGGAACGTGAATCGAAAAAAATTGAGGTTTTACATAAAACTTGGGTGCGTACAGAGGTTCGTTTTAAGTATGAATATGCAGATGCTTTTATTGTTCATTTGTTGCAAAATGGAGGAGAGATAGGAACTCATATTAGAGCTTTTTTGAATGGACACATAAAATTTTTAAAACCGTCTGTGATAAAAAAGTATTTAAATAAAGAAGATGGTTATACAAATAAATCACGCTTAGCAGATAATATTAAAAATCATGCAGAGTGGTGGCGTTCGTTTCTAAATAATACTAAGACTTTAACTCTTACTAAGCGTAGACCTGAAAAAACTCTAGATGAATCAAAAGAATGGATTTACAAACAAGTCGCTATCACACTGGCTATGCTAAAGGAATATAATCCAGATGGATTTAAGGCTTTTATTGATGTTGCTGTTGCAAAGGGATTGAATAAAATGCAGAAAAAACATCAACGAAAAATAGATAATCAACGCTATCTTGATAAGCAAATTGTTTCCTTTGGTAACTGGTTAGAAAAAGAAGGGAAGTATAACGAGGGTGTGAAGAAATCTAGTAAAGTAAAAGACCAGGAGAAGTTATTAGATTTATATTGGATGCAAGCAGAAGAACAACAAAAAAAATCTGCTATCAATAACTGATAACAGACTCCCTTTTTGTTATCAAAAGGTTGATAACAAATACCCGACTTAATTGTACAGCAGTTGAGGTTTTGAAGCAATGAAATGTAAAGAGGAAAAAAATACAAAAATAAAGCCGTGGGTATTCCCGGCTTTTTTCTTTTGACTTTTTTTCGAAAAGATAAAAAAATAAATTCGGAAATTTTATAAAAGAAGATAAAAGCAATTAACGAAAAAATGTTAAAAAGTTTCAAAAACTGCAAAACGGTGAAAATGTCCGAAACGTATTTTGTTTTATAAAATTATATAAAAAAATTCAAAAATCACGGGGCGCACTGGAACTTTAAAAATTAGGGGCGGTGCAAAAATTAATATGATATATAATATCTCAAACCAAGCACCGTCACGATGCGTATTTTATATAAAATGTATATTAATAAAGAATTTGAAAGATAGAAAAAGTTGTCTAGACAAAAAGAAGCACGCTAGATACAAAAATAGTAATTTTTTAGTTTTTAAAAAAAACTATTTACTATTTTGTATTTAACGTGCTTTTTGGCTATATCAGTTCATTTATTGCTACTTATTACACTAAAAGGATAAGTATGTATGACAACATTTAGTAAAATAGCTATAGACAATTCGTAAGATTATGTATAAAATCGCAATTATAACAAGCAAATAAAAAAATAAAGTTGCAGCCCAACATTCCGCGCCAACGGTTTGTCGGGTACGTCCGATAATCGCACTATCGAAACGCAACTTTTTAGCAAAGCCTGCAACCATAATAAAGAGTGTAGTATATTTTGTCGTGGTTGTATATGCCTATTTATGCTAAAAAGCGTCTGTTTCGAATTAATATCATTCGGAATAGGCGCTTTTTTACGTCCATAGGAGGTGAAATATGGTGGAAAATGAAGAAAATGTAAATGAATCAGTGGAAACAAATGTTGAAACAAAGGTTGAAACGGATGCTGTGAATCAGTCAGAAGCCAACGACACAAAAGAACAAACGGGAACTGAACTGACAGAACAGATTCCGAAACCGGAAGAAGAAGTAATTTTGGAGCAAAAAACACTTTATACAACTGATCTCGTTGAAGCAGATAATTTTACACTTCAAGTTGACCACTATATGACGGCTGGAGATGTGCTTGTTGCAATGCTGTTAGCTACCAACATTGCTGTAATGATTCTTTGTAGATTGTTGAGGGATAGAAAATGACTACAGAGGAAATTTTCTTAGTTTATGGAGGTACGCTTGGCGGTTGTATTGCTGTGTATTTGATGGTTGTACTTATTAGCAACGTGTTTGGAGGTAGATCGAGTGGATGAAGAAATAACACCAACAGATCAGACCGAACTAGCTCCACCGGATGTCGTTAATGTCATTGTTAATAATGTTCCGGATGATCGCACGCTCATGGGTACTGTGTTGCACTATGTCTTTGGAAATTTAGAAGTGATGGTATTTATTGTTTCTATGATGGTATTGGTAACGTTGCTCATAATCAGTACGGACTTTATGAGATGGAAGGGGCGTGACTAATGTATGATATGGAAAACATATGGAATTTCGATTTCATGTGGGATAATTTTTTCTTTGTTTTAAAAATTGTTGCTCCTTTCGTCATGATTATCATAGCTATTTTAGGTACTGGATTATTACTAAAAATGATAGTCGGTGCTGTGAAGGAAGCTAGAAAATGATGACAACAACTAGAATGCCGCAAATAGGAACGTTTTTTGATACCAAAAACTTAAACATCCTTTGGGATTTTGTTGCCGTACTACTCAAATATGTTGCGCCAGGTGTCATGATATTTGTCGGCATGGTTTGTGTTGGGATGGTTATTAATATGGCTATCAAAACATTTAAAAAAGGTGATGACGACGATGATTACGACAATAAAAGGCGTAGAGATGATGATGAGTACGACATGAAATATTACTAAAAAAAACATAAAAAGAAATGAGGAATTTTAGATGGTAGATTTTTCAACAGTAACTTTACCTTTTACAGCAAGTGACGTTTTATCAGGTGGAGTTGAATTAATGAAAGTTGTGGGGCCAATCGTATTACTAGCTTTAGCGTTTGTAGTAGCGCCGAAGGTAATCAATCTTATTAAAAGTGCTTTGGGTAGAGCAGGCAGTAGAGCATAGTTAAAACCTTGTGGCAGTTGGTAGATTTTTCTGCCAACTGTTTTTTTTATTGGAGGTATCGAAAATGCAAAAAGGAATAGCGCTTTTATTGGCTTTATTGATGTTTTTTACTTCAACGCAATTAGTCGAAGCAGCCAGTGTTATTGAAAAGACAAGTAGTGTTTTTTCGGAGCCTAAGCAATATAACGGAAAAATTCGAGTGGATATAAAAGGGGCTACGGTCAAATATGTAAGACATGCAAAGTACACAAGCAAAGACCAAAAAACGACTGCACAAGTAGCCCAAGTGAAAGGAAGTAACATTACAGGATTTGCTTATAACTGTCCTGGTTACTACTTAACGAGAGCGTACAGTGATTCGGCGGGTACGAAATTAGTTGGCTATATACGTGTGCAGGTGGTTGCAAGTGATGTAACGACAAAAGGCTGTCCGGCTGTGTCCGAAACCAAGCCATCAACACCACCACCAGTTATCAATAAAACGCATCCGATTCCGGAAGTTGAAGAACCGGGGAACATGGTGAAAGACGGTAATGATTACAATGACGGAAGTAGTGGAGGGGGGACACTTCCACCTGTTAAAGACCCATACAAGGAGCCGGAATATCTTACAGCTAAACAAAAATGTGATTTGAACAATCGAAACGGTGTCACATCTTGGGAAATTAAGTGGGCAACCAAAGATACAAATGGAGCTGTACCTGGTCCGCAATGTGTGAATATGTCCGAGTGTATGTATAGCGATTTTTGGTATTGTACTGCATCATCTGAACCGCCAATAACTGCGCCGGATGACGGGGCAACGGGGGTTCCACCAAGAGAGCAATATAGTGTGTTAGAAGGTGGAGAAGATTTCGGTAGCTGTGGAATTGGTGACACGATTGAAAATAACACTGTGACAAAGCAGTGTACCGGAGGTGGTACCACCAGTACCCAGGCGAGGATGGTAATGACCCTGGGAAAGAAGAAGGCGGTGGAGAAGGTTGCGGAATATGCAAAATATTTGAATGTCCAGGGTGGGGCGAATACCTGGGAACACTTTACGATGTTGCGAGCTTTGCAGTAGGAGATGTAGAGCCACCGCCAGTGCCGGATTTACCAAGACCTCAAACTCCTAATATTTTTGACATTTTAAATGACGTAGAACAAAGAAACCCGGCAAAGCCAACCGGACAAGATGGTATAGGAGATACGCCTTTTGATGCTACGGATGTAAAAAATAGCGCGCCGAAAATTCCGGTACGTGAAGATCCGACTGGAGGTTTTAATATAGTAGACCCTCTGACGACTTTACCGGAGGATGGCAGTACAGCACCAAAGCCGGAAAATGAACAATTACAATACCCGGGAGGTAGTGGAAAGCCACCATTAGAAGGTGTACCAAAACCATACGAAGATTATAACAGCAAAATAGAAAGACCAAAAAATCCAGGTGGAACTGCAAAACCACCAAACAATCCAGGAGGAAGTGTTAAATATCCGATACCGTAGGGAGGGGGGGGTATGAAGAATATTTTTTTTGTGCTGATGGTGACGTGTTTAAATGTAATATTTACATTTAATGTGGCACATGCAGAAGAAAAAGAAATTGAATTAAAGGGAAAATACGATATTACTCAAAAAAACACAGTTTATTATCAAGCTATTTCAACCTTTAGTACCAATGATTATAGGAATGGATTATTTGATGGTAATTATGTGCGGAGTACAAGTTTTCCAAGGCAAGCAAAGGACAATGATCTAACTACGTCTGGTAGTTTTGGCGGTACAGTGGTTTTTGACAGGAAAATTAATATCACTGGTGCTTATTTAAAATACACAATGGACCAAGGGACTGGAAGCGAAAGTAGGGCTGGAGGTATTGAAATTACTTGTTTAAATGATGAGGGAAAAACAATACAAAGTAACTACAATCCAAAAAATAATAATTATACAACTTTCAGTTGTCTTAATACAAAAAGTATCGTGTTGAAATTTTATAACAATCCAATAAATTACACATATAAAGTATTCGAATTTGAAGTTTTAGGAGAGCCAGCAAGAATCTATGAAGCAGTTTCAAATGTAGTGGCTAAAGATATAACGGATTCATCATTTGTTGTGGAATATGAAAACCCGGACACACCGGAAGTAATCGCAAATGAAATCTATTTAGATAATGTGTTGATACATGACGGTAGTAAAGTGACGAGATATAAATTTGAAAATTTACAACCTGAAAAAAAATATAATTTGAGAATAGATACCGTGTATGATGATGGGCAAAAAATTAGCTTTGTAACCGGAGTCACCACGCTAGAACGATTGCAGCCTCCTGCTGATGTTACAAAATTAAAAGCAGTTTATGAAAACGATGCGGTTAAGCTTACTTATGAAATTCCTAAAGATACAGAGAGCGTAAAGATTTATAAGGAATCTGCACTTTTAACGGAAGTAACTACAAATAGCTATAGCGATAAAGAAGTCGAAGCAAATAGAACGTATATCTATAAAGTTATTGCTGTAAATAAAAAAGGACAATCAAATGGCGCAACGGTCAGCATTACTATACCAAGTAAAGAAGTTACAGAATTGAAAGCGAAACCTAGTTTTGATCGTGTTGATTTATCATGGAAGCTACCTACTAATAAAAAATTTAATCGTGTAGTTATATATCGTACTGATTTAAGCAGGAATGTTATGTCTCGTATGTTTACAAGCATGTTCAGTAAAGAGGAACCGTTATTCGAAACGGATGGAACGTATTTTAATGATTTAACGGTTAAAAGTGACACTAAGTATCGCTATCGAGTAGCCAGTGTGATTGATGGCGTTGAATCATCCGGGATAACTGTAGATGTAACAACGCTCAAGCAAAGAGTTGAAGGCAGTAATGTCGTAGAAAATGAAAATGGCGATTTCACAGTTACCTGGACGACCCCAACTAAAGGGCAAATCAAAGTTTATGTAGGTGGGGAATTGTATGCAACTGTAGATGCAGTCACAAAAAAATATACGATACCGGGAAAAGATATGAAGTACACACAACTTGGTGGGCCTGACGTTAAATTAATGCCAATAGCAGAAGATGGAACGGAAGGAGAGTTGTCGACTCCTGGAGGTACAGGTCTAACACCTATTGATGGTGTTTTTGACGGTGATGATTTGTTGGGAACTACAATGCAATTGGTAGCGCTAGTAGGCGGTTTAATACTACTAAGTTTATCTTTTCCGGTTGTGAGAAAGCTCATTAAATTAATCCGTAATGCACTATCGAGAAGAAAAGAGAATGCCATGTATGAAGGTAGAAGGAGAATAGAAGAATGATAGGTGTAGTGTTTGGAGAAGTATTTTCTAAGGTTTTCCCTTACATTGCCCCATTGATTTTTATTGTATCAGCTTTTGCTGTTGCGGATCAGTTTATTGATCTGATCCGTAACGCAATCAATGGCGGTGGGAAGAAAAGCCGGAGAACAGGGTGATTAGATGATTGGCAATATCTTTAGTAAGCTTTTTGATTTTTTAATATCGTTGCTGTTAAGCATTGGCGGATTCCTTAAAGATGCCTTTCAATCGTTATTCGACATGCTGTTTGATCTATTCAGATGGCTAGGAGATTTGTTAGAAAGATTGTTCCAGGCTTTGATAGATGTACTCGTTAGTTTCTTTATGGTCATATACGAGCTAATAAAAGGGCTACTCTACTTGCTTTATATGATTGGTGTATGTGCAGCCAAACTGTTTCTAATCTTGTGGGAAGTAGCAAAACTTGTATGGGCGTTCGTTGTTGGTATAACTACAACACTCCAAAGTATTTTCTTTACACCAGGAGCTGGATCGGGGAATGGATATAGTTCGATGATGGGGAAGGTTGCTAGTGGATTAAGTGTATTTCAGTTCGATGTAGTAGCTTATATTTTGTTGTTTGGTATTTGGGTGTTTGGAGCGTTTGGGGTTATTCGAATCTTTGGATCGTTAAGAGGGGCGGGTGACTAATGGGTGTATTTGAGGCAATAAAAACGTTTGTAGATAAGATTTTCCGAGTGCCAATGTCATTCCTGGACTTAGCTAGGGAGAAGTTGCAAAGTGCCGGGGTAATCACTCGACAAGGATTGGATTTTAGTAGTTATATGTCTATTTTCAGAGATTTACCATACTCATGGCAGTTGGTACTCTCTAATTTATTGCTTGTAACGGTGCTGTTAGCATCCCTTGTACTGTTCAAAACGCTAATGAGGTTGTATTTCACGGTGAAATCGGGCGTGCAATGGTGGTAGGAATATGATGTTGACCAATCCGAAACTGCAAGATATTTAACAAAATCCGCAGGCCTGCCCAAATTAATAAATATCTGACGAGATCCGCCAGGTATTCGCATGATTTTTAACAAACGGAGGGGAAAGAAATGACTGTAAATGATTTCTTCGAAGGTCTTGTGGCTTGGTTAAAGGTAATGAGTTTTTGGGATGCCTTGGTGTATTTAATGATGTGTGTATTGCTGATGACAATGTGTTTTTGTGCGATAAGTTTGCTGGGAAGGATAATTATAAAAATTTGGAATTAAGAGGGGAATGCAATGGATTTAACAGCGATCATTTTATTTGTTGTTCTAATGATATTAGCATGGGCGAGTTTCTCGATACTTGTAATAGAAGAAATGATGTCTTTCGTGGCTAGAGAGAAGAATAACATGGCTGTTGCAAGTTATTTAGGCGGTACCGGACTGAACGCAGTGAGGGAGGATAAGGAGCCTAAATAGCTTGTCGGCAGGACATTCTTTACATCCTCTTGCACGCCCTTTCAACCTTTACGTTGAAAGGCTTAGCCCACTGGCTGGAAGGAGCCCCATGAATGGGGTTGGGGCTGATATTATAAAAGTTTTTGGGATTGCCTTTTTTCAAAAAGGCGAGGTCTTGTGTCTTTTAAGTTGAAAAATAGAAATTGAGAAAAGTTGATATATAAGGGTTTGTAGAGGTTTTGAAAGTTGGCCGTAAAATATGCCAGGGAAACGAGGAGAGCAATGTTTGAAAACATCATTTGTGTAATTGCTGTGCTTGCATTGACTTTGTATATGTGTTCGGGAATTATTTTAAATCGAATTGAAAGAAGGAGAGAGAAAGAGTGACTGACCAATTTGGAGAAACATTAGTACTTGCTATGTTTTATATGTTTTTTGTGGCTTTTTCAGCCGGAATGGGCTTGCTGTCAGCGGTTGGAATAGGTTTCAAACTATATAACCGTAGTAAGTATAAAACGGAGCCTAGAGGGCGTAAAACAGGACGTAAAGGGGCTGTAACACATGTTTAATCGTAATAAAAAAGAAGAAGAAAATTTCTTGGATTTAGATGATCGTTTGGTCATTTATGAAAACGATGGTCACAACTGTGAAATTTACTATGTTACAGAGGTAACTGATGAGTCTGTAATTTGCGCCGGAAGGGCTGTAGTACCGAAAGGTGATTGTAGTGTTGCCACTAGTTCAGAAGGGCGTGTGTGGCTTTATGATGCACCGAAAGCGCATGTGCATGAAGTGGAACGATTAGCACGCCTGGAGAAAAGCATGGTGTTGCAACAGATTACTAATTATAAGCCGGAGCCGAAAGAGAATCCGAACCTTGATATGAAATTTTGGGCACTTGCGATATTGCTATTTGTAGCGATCATTGCTGCTGCGTTTTAGGAGGAATCTAGATGAAAAAGTTAAAAGAAATTGGGCTTTTAATAGCTGAAAGTGTGTCAGCACTTGTTTGGTTGTTGTTAGCAGTTTCAATCCCATATTTCATGGTACGACTAATCCTTAGAGTTTGGAGTGACAGCGGTGTAGATCAAATGCAAATTGCTCATCAACTTATTTATTTTATCGTGCTTTTATGGATGGTTGATCTTGTAGTACGACCAATTATAACGAAAATATTGAACATGAATATAGATCGAATGATTAAAGTTTCTGTATGTCAGCCATTCGAAAAAGATAGGGAGGAAAAAGTAGATGCAAGATACGCAACAGCAACAGCAAAAGACGCTTAAAAGTGCCAACACAGTGCAAGAAATTTTAAGCGACAGCTTGTTTCAGCAACCTGTTCATATAAGTGATGTTAAACAGGTGCTTGAGTCAATGAAAGATGTTGCTCAAAACATAAGCCAGGAACAATTGCGTTCAATTGTTTTACTTAAACAGTTAGGTGAAAATTCGTTTATTCATAAAGATGGTAATCCGTATGATGGACTAATAAAAGCTATTTTGAACGATTATAAGGTTGCTATAGCTAATCCGGCATTTTATTTAGATACCATCGAAGAATTAATACCAAAGCCACCAAAACCGGTGATTTTTGCACCGAATGGCAAGCAAGTTAGTACAGGGAGGTAATTGAATGCACCATTTATTAATACAAGGCGGATTGGGTACTGGGAAAACTTTGATAATGACTATTTTAGCGCACTATTTAAAAGAACAAGCTATGAAAAAAGGGGTAACTGTTGAGTTATTTAGTAACTATGATCTAAAGGACAGTACAACGATGCTAGATTATACAGATTGGTACAAAGTAGCCGAAGCTGATACAAGCATTATTTGTTGGGATGAAGCACATGTGGTTTTTAATAATCGTGCTTGGAGCAAATTTGGACAAGGAATAGCTACGGAAGTTGCTATGTATACAAGGAAATTAAGAAGTATACAGATTTATGCAACGCCTAACGTTGGGAACATAGATTCCAGGATACGAGATATTATCGAGGTTGTTGTGACGATGCGTAAAGACAACGCGGGATACCATCTTTATTTTACGGATTTTCAGACGAAAGAATTTCTCAAAAAAGCATTTATACCGGCATGGAAAGCAAAGCGTATATACAAGTTGAATCTTTACGATACATACGCTTTTGTGCGTGGTTTTCCACTACCTGCTCATGAGAGACAAGCGAACGAATTTTGGGAAAAACTTGACGGAATACACCGTAAGAAAATGGGGATAGCAACAGGAGGTTTTTTGATTGATTGATTTTAGTATTGTACCTCCGGATTTTAGAGAAAGAGATCCACGATCCTATGCATTTCAATATCCGGATGATGTAAGGAGAAACTTTGTTAAATACGTGAAAAGTGTTCAAAAATTTAGCTTTTATAATAGTTTGAATATGTTTGAAGAATTTGCACATGCGAATGGTTATATATTGTTTCCGGCACAGTTAATGCATTGGCGCAGACGTGATGGGTTTGGCCAGGAAAGACGTGCTAGAGTTGGTCGTAAATCATTTTATATGGTCAGAGAAAACGAATTGACAGAACGTGAAAAAGCAAGGTTGCTAGATTATATAAAAGAGGTGAGGAGAGAGCGTATATGATCCTGGTTATTGATGAAAAAGAGAGCGCAACGTTAACTTTGCATATGTCGATGATGAGAAAACCTTTCAGGAATGTATTTAAAACACGTTATAAAGCTCGTAGAGAGGTTTTAAGTAAAAGTTATGATTATATATTAGGGAGTGCTAGAAAAGCCTTAGAAAGCGAAAATGAAGTCAATGAGATGCATTTGAACATAATTGATTTGGAAGTACTTTGCGAGTTTTTGAATAGTTACACTAGTAAACTAGCAAAATTTGAATTAAAGGGCATGGATTTAGAACAACTGGGAGTTATGAAAGAATTGCATCTACGTTGTCGGGAGTTGATGACGGCATGAGCATGAAACAACGCAAAATGCGTCAAATGAAAAAAATAGCAAGGAGAGAGTTTATAAATTCTCTAGTAAAAAGCATACCAGCACCACCAACAATCAGAAGAATTTTAAAAGGTTTGTTGTCTACTCTATCGCTCAATCTAATTTTTGCGGGCGCACTAGCTTATATAGTGATTTGGTTTGTGAGTAGCATGTAGCTACTCTCTTTTTTTAGAGAAAGTGCATTTTTTTATAACTTATTTACACTGAAATATTTACGAAAAATATTTACAAAAACGTATATACAAAATGTAAATATGATGTTATTATTAACTCATAAGTAAATATAAGGATGTGTTAATTATGGAAGAAGTTGTGTGGAATGTAAATGGACAAGGTGAATTTGATTTTGATTATCTTTTAAATCTTACAAATCAAGAGTTTGTCGAGTGTGTTGAAAAAAGTATTACAGATTTTCAACGAAATGTTACGGTTAAAGTTCAAGTTGGTGATCAAATCAAAGTGTTTGTTGCAGATAATAATTTTGTTCATATCCATGTTTTTAGCAAAATGTTGCAGGCAAGAAGGAGTTATTTTTTAAACAAACATGAAATTGATTGGATCTCGGAGGTAATGCGAAATGAAAACTGAAACTGTGCAACGAAATTATCGTATGGATAAAATTTCATTGGCTTATCTTGATGCAATGCAAAAGAAGAGTAAAGAAAAAATTACACATACAGATTTAATAAAACAAGCTGTCGCTTATTATGCGAATTATATGTTGGATAGTGAAGAAATAAGAAACCTTCAAATAGAAATTTTATTTGGTAACTTTAATAAAAAA
>ERZ827088.4289-NODE-4289-length-12009-cov-3.296052_pt1 | contig 12009 bp, 9 predicted proteins | sample MGYA00519922_ERZ827088 | MGnify/ENA primary metagenome ERZ827088 (study PRJEB31778, sample SAMEA3449254) | human gut metagenome | biome: human gut; feature: human-associated habitat; material: faeces | place: United Kingdom | collected 2010/2012 ... | reverse complement strand
TCCCTTTTGCTGCTGTTCACGGGTGAGCGCCAGCGCCTGCGCCGCGCTCTGGATCCCAAGGGTCTGCTCAATCCCACCAAGCTGGTGGGCATTTAGGGAGACACGCCATGAGCGACCTGAAGAAACTGGCAAAGCGTCTGATGACGCTTGACGACCGCATCATCGCCTGCATGAAGTGCGGCATGTGCCAGGCTGTCTGCCCCATGTTCGGCGCCACCATGATGGAAGCCGACGTGGCCCGCGGCAAGCTGGCCCTGGTGGACAATCTGGCCCACGAAATGATCGCCGATCCCGAGGCCGTGGCCGACAAGCTGGGCCGCTGCCTGCTGTGCGGCTCCTGTGAGGCCAACTGCCCCTCCGGTGTGAAGATCATGGACATCTTCATGGAGGCTCGCGAGATCGTGAACACCTATCTTGGCCTGCACCCGGTCAAAAAGATGGTGTTCCGTGCCCTGCTGCCGTACCCCGGCCTGTTCAACTTTGCCATGCGGGTGGGCGCGCCCATGCAGCGCGTCATCTTCCGCAGCAACAAGGACACCCAGAACACGGCCTGTGCTCCCATGCTCAACTTCATGCTGGGCGACCGCCACATCCGTTCCCTGGCCCTCAAGCCCCTGCACGCCATCTACGGCAACCTGGACGAGCCCCGCGTCATGGGCGGTCTGAAGGTGGCCTTCTTCCCCGGCTGCATGGGCGACAAGCTGTACGTGGATGTGTCCGAAGCCTGCATCAAGGTGCTGCACCACCATAACGTGGCCATCTACATGCCCAGCAGCTTCGCCTGCTGCGGTATCCCGGCCCTGTCCTCCGGCGACGCCGAAGGCATGGTGAAGCAGATGGCCAAGAGCCTGGCCGCCTTTGGCGAAAGCAGCTTCGACTACGTGCTGACCGCCTGTTCCTCCTGTACCTCCACCATCAAGGAACTGTGGCCCCGCTACGCCGCCCGCCTGGGCAGCGTGGAACAGCATCAGGCCGAGGCCCTGGCCGCCATCACCATGGACATCAACGAATTCCTGGTGAAGGTGCTCAAGGTCGAAGCCGTGGAAAGCCTGCCCGGCGCCAAGACCGTGACCTATCACGACTCCTGCCACCTCAAGAAGGCCCTGGGCCTCTCCGAGGAACCGCGCACCATCATCAAGACCAACCCCAACTACAAGCTGGTGGAGATGAAAGAAGCCGACCGTTGCTGCGGTTGCGGCGGTTCCTTCAACCTCTTCCACTACGACCTGTCGCGTGTCATCGGCCAGCGCAAGCGTGACAACGTGGTGGCCACGGGCGCCCATGTGGTGGCCGCCGGCTGCCCCGCCTGCATGATGCAGCTGGAAGACGTGCTCTCGCACAACAATGACCCCGTGCAGGTCAAGCATACTATCCAGATCTATGCCGAAACCCTTAAATAGGGTGCGGCATTCATTATAAGGAGACATCAATGGCCCCTGAAGAAATACAGGATCTTGTTCAGGACTTCACCGCCAAAGCCACGGCCGTCAACGCCGTGGTGCAGGAGCTGCCCAACATGGCCGCCGCGCTGCAGTACGTGGTGGACGTGTGCGAAAACAAAGCCCCGTGCGAACTGATGGCGGACGAGGACGTGGAAAAGGGCCCCAATGGCCCCAACGGTGTGCCCACCCGCGTGCAGCGTATCGTGGCCGCCCCTGTCCTGAACGATGAAGACTTCGCCACCCTGGAAGCCGCCTGCAAGGAAAAGGGCTTCCTGTGCATCCGTGAAGGTCTGCGCAACCATCTGGCCGGTATCGACGTGGGTCTGACCTCCGCCGAGATGGGCGTGTCTTCCAGTGCCACCTGTCTGGTGAATACTGACAACGAAGATGCCCGTCTGGCCGGTATGATCAGCGAAATCCACGTGCTGGTGCTGGCCAAGTCCAAGCTGGTGCGCACCCTGCCCGAGATCGCCGGTCGTATGCGTGAGCTGCTCATGGCCAACCCTAAGGGCGGCAACTACACGACCCTGATCAGCGGCCCCAGCCGTACCGCCGATATCGAGCGCGTGGCCGCCGTGGGCGTTCATGGCCCGCTGGAATTGCATATCATTCTTCTGGAGGACTAAGCCATGAGCCACACTGCACCCAAAACCCTTTCGGATTACCGCAAGGATATTGATTCCGCCCTTGAGGACAGCTTCCTGCGCCGTACCCTCGACACCTTCGCCGTGGCCTACCGCGCCAACCGTGAAGCTGTGTTCAAGGAAGTGGATGAACGCGGCCTGATCAAACAGATCGCCGACGCCAAGGACGATGCCTGCAAACACATGGAAGAACTGTACGAACAGTTCCGCCGTGTGGCTGAAGAACGCGGCGTGCATGTGCACCGCGCCGCCACCGCCGAAGATGCCAACCGCATCATCGCCAGCATCGCCCGCGAGAACAACGTCAAGCGCATCATCAAGTCCAAGTCCATGACCGCTGAAGAAATTCAGCTGAACCCCTACCTGGAGAAGGAAGGGTTCATCGTGGACGAGACCGACCTCGGTGAATGGATCATCCAGCTGCGCCACGAAGGTCCCTCGCACATGGTCATGCCCGCCATCCACCTGTCCCGCTATCAGGTGGCTGACGACTTCACCAAGGAGACCGGTGTCAAGCAGGATGCCGAAGACATCCAGCGCCTGGTGAAGGTGGCCCGCGTGCAGCTGCGCCGCAAGTTCATCAACGGCGACATGGGCATCTCCGGCTGCAACTTCGCCGTGGCCGAAATGGGTGCCGTCAGCACCGTGACCAACGAAGGCAACGCCCGTATGGTCACCACCCTGCCGCGCGTCCATGTGGCCATCGCCGGCCTGGACAAGCTGATCCCCAACCTGGAAGTGGCCCTGACCGCCCTGCAGGTGCTGCCCCGTAACGCTACGGCCCAGCGCCTGACCGCCTACGCCACCTTCATGGCCGGTGCCGGCGAATGCGGCGCCTGTGAGGACAACAAGAAGGTCATGCATGTGGTCTTCCTGGACAACGGCCGTACCGAGATCGCCCGTGATCCGCTGTTCTCCCAGATCTTCCGCTGCGTGCGCTGCGGCGCCTGCGCCAACGTCTGCCCCGTGTTCCGTCTGGTGGGCGGCCACAAGATGGGCTACATCTACATCGGCGCCATCGGCCTGATCCTGACCTACTTCTTCCATGGTAAGGACAAGGCTAAGGTGCTGTGCCAGAACTGCGTGGGCTGCGAATCCTGCAAGAACGTCTGCGCCGGCGGCATCGACCTGCCCCGCCTGATCCGCGAGATCCGCTCCCGCCTGACCGACGAGCAGGGCGGTGGTGTGGAAGGCACCCTGATGGCTGCTGTGATGAAGAACCGCAAGATGTTCCACAGCCTGCTGAAGTTCGCCTCCTACGCCCAGAAGCCCTTCACCGGCGGCACCCAGTTCCAGCGTCACCTGCCTGCCATGTTCCTTGGCAAGCACGGCTTCAAGGCCCTGCCCGCCATCGCCAACGAAGCCTTCCGTGACCGCTGGGCCAAGATCGCCCCGCGCGTGGCCACCCCGCGCTACCGTGTGGCCATCTTCGGCGGCTGCGCTCAGGACTTCATCTACCCCGAACAGCTGGAAGCCTGCGTCAAGGTGCTGGGCGCCCGTGGCGTGGCCGTGGAATACCCCATGGCCCAGACCTGCTGCGGCCTGCCTCTGGAAATGATGGGTCAGCGCAAGACCTCCGTGGATGTGGCCAAGCAGAACCTGGAAGCCTTCGACGCCAGCAAGTACGACGCCATCATCACCCTGTGCGCCAGCTGCGCCTCCCACCTGAAGCATGTGTACCCCCACATCCTGGAAGGCAAGGCCGACGCCGCCCGCGTGCAGCTCTTCTCCGACAAGGTGACGGACTACAGCTCCTTCGTGCATGATGTTCTCGGCCTGACCGAGAAGGACTTCAACAACAGCGGTGAAAAGGTGACCTACCACGCTTCCTGCCACATCTGCCGTGGCCTGGGCGTGACCAAGGCCCCGCGTGACCTCATCGCCGACGCGGCCACCTATGTGCCGTGCGCCGAAGAAGACGTGTGCTGCGGTTTCGGTGGTACCTACTCCATGAAGTTCCCCGAGATCTCCGGCACGCTGCTGGCCAAGAAGCTGAAGCACATCGAAGAGACCGGCGCTTCCCGCGTGGTCATGGACTGCCCCGGCTGCGTCATGCAGCTGCGCGGTGGTGTGGAAAAGCAGGGCATGAAGGTCAAGGTTTCGCACATCGCGGAACTGGTGGCCGAAAACCTGAAAAACTAACTGAAAATGAGCGGCGGCGTGCCTTGCGGCGCGCCGCCGCCTTGCCATGCGGGCCTGATCTGTCCGGGCCTGCAGGGATCGCCGGCCTCGTGCCGGGCCGGGTGCAGCCCAGGGCGCCCCGGCAGCAGGGACAGAAGGAATTTTTGAGCAGGCACCGGGTTTCCCGGGCGGTTTTGAGGAAGGCCGCCGTCTGTCTGAAAATGCCGCATGGTCACGGTCTTTTCCTGGCGAACCTGCATGGAGCGCCGGTGGGCCGCAGGCATATGCGGCAAGGTCACGACCGTAATGCGGCATGATGACATGCCGCCGGTTTGGGGAAGGTCACGGCTGCGTGTGGTGCGAAAATATGCGGCCGGGACATGTTCAACATGGACACTTGCAGAGGAGGTCTCATGTCCATCGGTCTTCTGGCATTTCTTGCCTTCATCCCGATCCTGATTGCCCTGATCCTCATGGCCGGCATGCGCTGGCCCTCCACCCGCGCCATGCCCATCGCCTGGCTTGCCGGTGTGGTGCTGGCCTTTGCCTTCTGGGGTCAGGAACCCCTGCGTCTTGTGGCTCTGTCCATCGAAGGCACCATCACGGCTGTGGGCGTGCTGATCATCGTGTTCGGCGCGCTGCTGATCTACTACACCATGCAGTACAGCGGCGCCATGGAAACCATCCAGGCCGGCATGAAGAAGATCAGCCCCGACAAACGTCTGCAGACCATCATCATCGGCTTCATGTTCGCCGCCTTCATCGAAGGTGCCGCCGGTTTCGGTACGCCTGCCGCTCTGGCCGCGCCCCTGCTGCTGGGCCTGGGCTTCCCGCCCCTGTGCGCTGCCGTTATCTGTCTGGCCTTCAACAGTGTGCCCGTGACCTTTGGCGCCGTGGGCACCCCCGTGCTGCAGGGCTTCAAATCCATCGAGACCTTTGCCATGCAGGCCATGAACTTCTCTGACCCCGCCATGGCCTACAAGACCATCGGTGAATACGTCACCCTCATGCACCTGCCCATGGGCATCATCCTGCCCATCTTCATGCTGGGCTTCATGACCCGCTTCTTCGGCAAGAACAAGTCCTGGATGGAAGGTTTCCGCGCGTGGAAATACTGCATCATGGCCTCTGTCTGCTTCCTGGTGCCCTATCTGATCCTGGCCTGGACCGTCGGCCCCGAACTGCCTTCCATGGTGGGTGGCCTGCTGGGTCTCGGCGCCCTGGTGTGGCTGACCAAGAAGGGCTTCTGCGTGCCTACCGACGGCGTGTGGGACTTTGCCCGCAACGATGAATGGGATCCCGAATGGACCGGTTCCGTGGAAGCCAGCTCCGCCACCGAATACAAGGAACACATGAGCCAGACCATGGCCTGGCTGCCCTATGTGCTGTGCGGCCTGCTGCTGGTGCTGACCCGCGTGCCCGCCTTCCACCTGAAGCCCATCATCACCGACCCCATCTTCAGCGTGGGTCTGACCAACATCCTGGGCTACCAAGGCGTGACCTCCAAGATCGCCCTGCTCAACCTGCCCGGCACCATCCCCTTCATCCTGGTGTCCATCATCACCATCGGCCTGCACAAGATGAGCGGTGAAAAGGTCCGTCAGGCCTGGGGCACCGCTCTGGAAAAGATGTCCGCTCCCACCATCGCCCTGGTGGCTGCTGTGGCCTTGGTGTCCATCCTCAAGGGTTCCGGTGTCAACACCGCCGGTCCCGACGGCGCTGCCCTGCCTTCCATGCCCATGGCCATGGCCATGTTCGCCTCTGACGTGGCCGGCGGCATCTGGCCCATGCTGGCCGCTGTGGTGGGTGGTCTGGGTGCCTTCATCACCGGTTCCGCTACCGTGTCCGACATGCTGTTCGGTAACTTCCAGTGGGATATGGGCGGTCTGCTGAACTATCCCGCTCTCGGCAAGTACATCATCGTAGCTGCCCAGGGCGTGGGTGGCGCTGCCGGCAACATGATCTGCATCCACAACATCGTGGCCGTGTGCGCCGTGCTGGGCATGATCGGCAAGGAAGGTATCATCCTGCGCCGGACCATCTGGCCCTTCCTGCTCTACTGCCTGGTCGTGGGCACCGTCTGCTCCTACCTCATCAGCCGCGTCCTGTAACGGCTGCTGTGATCCTGTAAAAAAAGGCCCGCTCCGGCGGGCCTTTTTTTATGCTGCCTTGAAACATCCGGACAGCGTACTGCAATAAAAAACCACCCGGCAGGGTGGTTTCGGCATATAAAAAACGGGGGAACTTTAGTGGCTGAGGAGAGCGGCTGATGTCCGCCAGTACCAGTCCGCTACGAGGGTCGTATCGTCCGGCAGCCATTCCCCGCTGTGCTCGAACTGGAACAGCAGCTCTTCTTCGGCCGCGTCCAGCGGGATGGCCGGATGGGCCAGTTTGCGCAGATGAACCAGGACAGCCAGACATTCGAAAAGTGAGAACAGCGCTTCAGAAGAAAGGTCCGCAGCAGCAATGGTGCGCAGCAACTCGGGATGGAAGGGATTGCTGCTGACACGGGCGGCATCATACAGGTCGCAGTGCCGGCACAGGGAATCCAGAGTATCGGCGACCAGCAGATCCCGTTTTTCCTGAGGGGATCGTTGCCGTAATGCTGCGGCGAACTGGCTGATGGGGGTACGTTTTTCGCGAATGGTCACCGGAAACTCCTGTTTTCTGATGATTATAGGATAACACATATATAAAAGCAACGTTCTTTAGCACAAGTACGGGGCTGAAGAGCGTACTTTCCTCTCCGGCGGATGTAACTGGGCACTCGCAACAGTGCACTACGATGCGGCCTTTGCGCAGGGGCAGGATCCCTTTAGTGGCGGGGGTCGAGATAGCGGGGATCGATATGCAGACGATAGCTCCGTGCCGCCGGATTGCGGCGGGGCGGCAGGGAGATGTTGCCCTCGATGGACAGGGGCTTGTCCGAGAGGCCGAAGGGCTGGAGGCCCTGCAGGCCCTGGGGCATGGCGGCCAGCCGGTCGCCCAGGACGTAGAGGACGGGCATGCTGCGCTGGGCGCGGCCTGCCAGGAGCATGCTGCCGCCATGGCTGCTGCCCAGGATGCTGGTGAGCAGGGAGGGTAGGCGCACGTCGGCGCGGCGCAGCAGCTCCAGAAAGTCATTGCCTGTCTGTCCCACGAAGGAGACCAGGGACATGCCGTCGCGGCTCACCAGCAGGCTCACCGGCACGGTACCGCCGTGGATGCCCAGATAGGTGGAGCGGGCGCCCGCGGGCATGGCTGTCCAGCCTTTCGGGAGGGATTGGCCGCTGACGGTGGCCGTTTGCTGGGGCGTATCGGCGGTGGTGCTGCCGGCTGCGGTGAACAGGGAACTTTTGTCCAGCGCGGGCCACGCACAGGCCAGGGCGGCCAGGGCCAGCAGGGCGCAGGCCAGCAGGGATTGGAGATGGCGCATGCCGTTATGTCCTTGATACAGGGGTGATTTCCCTTCCTAGGAAGAATGGCGGGACCTTGTCAAGCCAGGGGCGGTCTACTCGCCGGTACCGAGGGAGAAGAAGCTCTCCGGGCCTTCCTGGGTACCGAGCCATTCCAGGAAGAATGAGGCCAGTCTGCGGGTCAGCGTGCTGAACAGCTGCTGGCGCAGGGGATCCAGCTCGTCATGGCACATCTCGGGCAGCTCATTGGCCAGGCTGGGCGGACAGGGGGCCATGAGCAGCGACATGTCCGCTTTGTCCAGGAACAGATGGGCGGGCTTCCTGTCCATGCGTTCATACAGGGCCTCGGCATGCAGCGAGGAGATGCTCAGGTCGTCATGCTCAAGGCCCACCAGCAGCAGGTGCTGCTGCAGGCCGGCCAGCCCCTGATGGCTGAACAGCATGCCGAAGGTGGGGCCCACGGCGGCGATGGCCTTGACGCGGGGATCGGTCAGGCTGCGCGGATCCAGCGGGAAATGGCCGCACATGCTGTCCATGCGGGCCCGGGGCTGGTCATAGCAGTAGGCATCGTCCTGGGGGGCCTTGCGGCAGTAGTCCATCCAGCCGGAGCAGTCGGGCAGGGCGCCGCCCAGCAGCAGGGCGGCCGTAGCGCCGCTGCCGTAGCCCAGGACGCCGATGCGCTTGGGGTCGATGCTGGGACCGATGTCTTTGTCGGCCAGCAGCAGGTCCATGGTGGCCGACAGTTCCAGAGCCCTGTCCTTGAGCTGTTCCCAGAGGAAAAGATGGTCCATGTTCTCCATGCAGTCGCGGGGATGGGTGGGCGCGGCCACCACGAAGCCGCGCGCCGCCAGGGCTGCCGCCGTATCGTGGAAGGAAAAGCGCGTCCCCGACGAGGGATGGGAGAGCAGGATCAGAGGAAAGCGGCCGGGTACGGGCTTGCCGTTGCGGGCGCCGCGGATGGTCCAGGGCGCGTAGGACAGGGAGCGCGGTGCGCGCACGGACGGATACCAGACGTTGACGTCCACGCGGATGCCGCTTTCCTGCTGCCAGAAGCCCAGAGTGCGGAAACCGGGATTGTAGCCGTTATCGGCCAGGGCCGGGACGGTGATGAACAGGCAGAGCAGGGCCATGATGACGGCGGAACGGACAGGCATGGGACCTCGCGAGACAGGAAAAGGGGTGGAGGCGTCCCCGCAGCGGGAGCAGGGCCGCTGTAGGTGTTGTGCCACAGGCATGGCTGGGATACAAGGGAAAGGCTTTCAGTCTCAAATCCCTATCGAGGTGTACATGGAATTTTTGACATATCTGGTGGACTTCATCCTGCATATCGACGCCCATCTCTTCGAACTGGTGGAACAGTACGGGATGTGGATCTATGCCATCCTGTTCATCATCGTCTTTTGCGAGACCGGCCTCGTGGTCACGCCCTTCCTGCCGGGGGATTCCCTGCTCTTCGCCTCCGGCGTCGTGGCCGGTGCCGGGCTCATGGGCTACGGCCATGTGCTGCTGGTACTGCTGGCCGCCGGTATCATGGGCGACGCGGTGAACTACTTCATCGGCCGTCATGTGGGCCCGGCCATCTTCCAGCGGGATTCCCGCTTCATCAAGAAGGAGCACCTGCTCAAGGCGCATCACTTTTATGAGAAGCACGGCGGCAAGGCCATCATCCTGGCCCGCTTCGTGCCCATCGTGCGGACCTTCGCGCCCTTCGTGGCCGGTATCGCCCTCATGTGCCCGCACCGCTTTTTCCTGTTTAACATCACGGGCTGTGTGCTCTGGGTGGGCGGCCTGGTCTCGGCCGGCTATTTTCTGGGCAACCTGGAATGGGTGCGCCAGAATTTCAGCATCATCGTCTACCTGATCATCATCATCTCCGTGCTGCCGGTGGCCATCGAAGTCCTGCGCGCCAAGCTGGGCAAGAAGCCGGAGCAGGCGGAAGAGTTGAAGAACCCCTTCGAAAAGAAGGATTAAGGCAGTTCTGCGGGGGAAGGGAGGCCCCTTTTGGAAAAGGAGCCTCCCTTCCCCCGGACCCCCATCCCTCATCTTCCCAAACAGTTGGGCTGGTGGGGGAAGCTGTGCGGAGGGAGTTCGTTCCAGCGGAGGAAGAGAGCCTTCCGTTTGAGGAAAACGCCTGAACGTGACCGCTCAGGCGTCTGGATATGCAGGGAAATCCGCTCAACAGAGATTCAATAAGGCCAAAAGTTTTGGGAGAGGAGGGAGGACGAGCCGTATTGGCAGGTTTGGGGAAGGGAGAGGAAACCGTGGGGTACTCCCCCTTCTCCAGAAAAGTTCTCCCCCTCCCCAATAAAAACCCTAGAACCCTACCGCGTCGCGGACCATGCCGCGGAAGCGGGCGAAGAAATACTGGCTGTCGATGGGGCCGGGGCAGGCCTCGGGGTGGTGCTGCACGGCGAGGATGGGCTTGGTCTTGTGGGCAAAACCTTCCAGCGTGCCGTCGTTCAGGTTTACGTGCGTGACGACCACATCGGAAACGTTGTCGATATCCACACAGAAACCGTGGTTCTGGGAAGAGATTTCCACATGCCCGGTAGAGAGGTCTTTAACCGGGTGGTTACAGCCGTGGTGGCCGAATTTCAGCTTGCGGGTCGTGCCGCCCAGAGCGTGGCCGAGAAGCTGATGGCCGAGGCAGATGCCCGCCACGGGATAGCTTGCGACAAGCTTCTTGATGGTCACGATTTCGTCGGTGAGGGTCGCCGGATCGCCGGGGCCGTTGGACAGGAACACGGCCTGAGCGCCGCTGGCCTTGACCTGTTCGGCGGTGAAGGACGGCGGAACGACCAGCACGTCGAAGCCCTGCTCGGTCAGAAGGCGCAGGATGTTCCACTTGATGCCGTAGTCGTAGACCACCACTCGCGGATTTTCGGCATGTGTGCCGGGCCAGGCGTAGGTTCCGCCGGCGGAGAGCGCCGCGGGCACGGGCAGGCCGCGCGTCCCTGCTGTTTCATCCCAGCGATAGGGCGCTTTGGCCGCCACGCGCGGAGTGAGCTTGCGGCCTTCCATGGAGGGCATCTTCCTGGCTTCCGCGATCAGTTCCTCCGGCTCGAGAATCTTCGTGGAAATCGCGCCGCGCATGGCTCCGGCCTTGCGCAGATGCAGCGTAAGGGCGCGGGTGTCCAGTCCTTCGACGCCGGGGATCCGATGGCGGGCGAGGAAGGCGGCCAGCGTTTCCGTAGAGCGCCAGTTGGAAGGCTCCTTGCAGCATTCCTTCACCAGCAGGGCGGACATATGCACCCTGTCGGATTCCATGTCGTCGGGATTGATGCCGTAGTTGCCGATCAGCGGCCAGGTCATGCATACCATCTGCCCCGTGTAGGAGGGGTCGGTGATGAGTTCCTGGTAGCCGGTCATCGCAGTATTGAAGATCACTTCCCCTCCGGCCAGGTCAATGGGGCCGGTGAAGGATTCGCCTTCCAGAACAAAGCCGTCTTCAAGGGCGAGCAGGGCTTTCATCAAAAATTCCTTTGGTTTGAAACCTCCCCCTTCAGGGGGAAAAACGGACCTGACAAAACGGCAAGGCCGATGAAGTCCTTTTTGGGACCCCCCAGGGAGGGGCAATCCGCACGATCCCCATCCGTCGGCCGCGGAGTCATTCGGCGGATGGGGCGGCTGTGGATTGAAACTTGTCCTATCCTTTTACAGGCGCGGCCCGGTAATAATCCTGAATGCTCTCGACGCGCAGCGGGTTGTTCTGCGCGGCGTGAATGGCCCGCGCGATGGCGCGCGCGCCGGACATGGTAGTGGTGTAGGGCACGCCGTAATGCAGGGTGGCCTCGCGGATGGCCCTGGAATCGTTGGCCGTGCGCTTGCCCGATGCAGTGTTGATGATCAGGGCCACCTCGCCGTTCTTGATCATGTCCACCACGTTGGGACGCCCTTCATACATCTTGAGGACGGTCTTCACATCCAGCCCGTGGCTGCGCAGCAGTTCCGCCGTGCCTCGCGTGGCAAGCAGCTCGAACCCCATTTCCGCCAGCTGACGGGCGACATCGGGGGCGAAGACCTTGTCGCGGTCATTGACCGAGAGGAAGACCTTGCCCCTTGTCGGCAACTTCTGGCCGCTGGCCAGCTGGCCCTTGAGGAAGGCTTCCTCGAAGCTGGCCGCTATACCCATGACTTCGCCGGTGGAACGCATTTCAGGGCCGAGCAGAATGTCCACTCCGGGAAAGCGCTTGAAGGGAAACACCGCTTCCTTGACGGAAACATAGCCGCCCTTGCGCCTGCTCCACGGGTCCAGCTCCTTCAGCGTCCTGCCGAGCATGAGCTGGGTGGCCAGGGCGGGCAGGGGCACGCCGGTGGCCTTGGAAACGAAGGGGGCGGTGCGCGAGGCGCGGGGATTCACTTCCAGAATGAAGATCACGCCGTCCTTTACCGCGAACTGAATATTCA
>ERZ827088.4286-NODE-4286-length-12012-cov-3.160743_pt1 | contig 12012 bp, 10 predicted proteins | sample MGYA00519922_ERZ827088 | MGnify/ENA primary metagenome ERZ827088 (study PRJEB31778, sample SAMEA3449254) | human gut metagenome | biome: human gut; feature: human-associated habitat; material: faeces | place: United Kingdom | collected 2010/2012 ... | reverse complement strand
GTAAAGTTAATGATGGAAGTTGGAGACGAAAATACGTGGTTTACCGAATGCTTACTTTCATGAAAAAGCTTAGGAATTCTTTATAAACAAAAGAGGCCGGTATCTCAGCGGAGAGACCGGCCCTGAATTTGAGTAAGATTTTTTATCGGATTGGTTATAAAGAAAATACGATAGCAGCAAGTTTTTAATCGGTAATGGTGTCATCGAAATTTTCTATTCGGGTGACTTTCTTGATGTGGTCTAATTTCTTAAGATTCTCGCAGATGGTATTTACATCATCTACATCGTGTACGAACAATTGAATTCGGCCTTCAAAAATGCCATCATTGGACTCGATATTCAATTTGTGAATATTTACGTTCAACTGTTGGGATATAATGCCTGTTACTTGGTTAAGCACCCCAATTCCATCGATTCCTTTCATGTATATATTTACCGGGAAGTTAAGTGCTTTGCCTGTTTCCCATTGTACGGCCAATAATCTGTTACCAAAGCTGGTTTTCAATTGTGTGGCTATCGGGCATTGGCGCTTATGGATAATAATTCGATTGTTGTCGTCGATATATCCTAAGACATCATCTCCGGGAATTGGTTTACAGCAGTCTGCAATGATGTAGTGCTTCTGAATTTCTTCAGGCGTAAGCTTGACAATTTTCTTCTTGTCAATGTTCAAAGCAGGTTTTTCTTTGGAAGATGCATTATCCTGAGATTTAGGTTTGCTTCCTCCTCCAAATGCAAATGCAATGTATTTTTTCCAGTTTGTGGGAGTGGATTTTTCTTTTAACTCATTCTTTTCCAAATCTCCTAAGGTGAAAACTTTTTGCCCGATCTGGTACATCAAGTCTTCAGGAGTTTTTAGTTTATGAAGGGTACAAAGCTTCTGGATGTTCGTTTCAGTTGCTTCAATGCCTTCTTTCTTAAAGAATTCATGCAGCATGTCTTCTCCGGCCTGCTGGACTTCCTTTCGTTCTCTTTTGAGGATGGATAATATTTTAGCCTTGGCTTTTGCTGTCGTGGCAAAATTAATCCATGAAGGTTGTACTTTCTGTGATTTTGAAGTCAGAATTTCTACCTGATCTCCACTCTGCAGTTTATGGCTCAGTGGTACCAGTTTATGGTTTACTTTAGCTCCAATACAATGGCTTCCTAAGAATGTATGAATGGAGAATGCAAAATCAAGTGCAGTTGCATTCTGAGGCATTGTTTTAATTTCACCCTTAGGAGTAAATACAAATATCTCAGATGCGAAAAGATTAAGCTTGATTGTATCCAGAAAGTCAAGTGCATCGGGCTGCGGATCATCCAAAATTTCTTTGATGGTTTTCAGCCATTTGCTAAGCTCTCCTTCGTCTTCACTTCCTCCTCCTTCTTTGTATTTCCAGTGTGCAGCAAAACCTTGTTCTGCTACATCATTCATTCGCTCACTTCTGATCTGAACTTCAATCCACTGTCCTTTGTTGCTCATCAATGTCACATGAAGAGCCTGATATCCATTGGCTTTTGGATGGCTGACCCAATCGCGCAAACGGTCAGGATGAGGCTTATATATCCGGGAGATAGCTACATAAATGTTGAAGCAGTCATTCAGTTCTTCCTCTTCATTCTTAGGAGTGAAAATGATGCGTACGGCAAGTATGTCATAGATTTCTTCAAACGTAATGTGTTTGTTTTGCATCTTGTTCCAGATGGAGTAGGGAGACTTGATACGTGCCAGGATACGATAAGGAAGTCCCATTTTATCTAATTGTTCGCGAATGGGAGCTGTAAATTCTTCAAACAAGTTGGTTCTTTCAGCTTGAGTAGCCTTTAGCTTTTCTTCGATTTGCTGGTAAGCTTCTGGATGTTCGTATTTGAAACTTAAATCTTCCAATTCTGTCTTGATACGATTCAGACCCAGTCGGTTGGCGAGAGGAGCGTAGATATAGAGTGTTTCCCCGGCAATTTTATATTGTTTACTTGGGAGCATGGAGCCTAAGGTACGCATATTATGCAACCGGTCGGCAATTTTTATAAGAATGACACGGATATCATCATTCATTGTGAGAAGCAGCTTCTTAAAGTTCTCAGCTTGTGCAGAAGCTCTGTCTCCGAAGATTCCTCCTGAGATTTTGGTTAGTCCATCTACAATTTGAGCAATCTTAGGTCCAAACAAGTTTTCGATATCCTCTACGGTATAGTCAGTATCTTCTACTACGTCGTGGAGTAGAGCAGAACAAATAGAGGTAGATCCTAAGCCGATTTCTACGCAGGCGATGCGTGCTACAGCGATAGGATGTAGAATATAAGGCTCGCCCGAACGTCGGCGCACTCCTTTGTGTGCCTGTCGGGCGAAATTAAATGCTTTTGTAATTATCTCGACTTTTTTCCGATGTTTACTTTTCAGGTATTGGTCCAATAGCTCCTGAAATGCTTCATCAATCATTTTTTCATCTGTCTGTTCCTGCGTAAGTTTCTCCTCGGTCATAATTCTCTCCCTTTTCTTTGAATCAATAATGCAAAAATAGAGAAAAATACGAATCAAACAAGCAAATGAGGGGTTTTCTTACCGGATGCGTAGAGATTTGCCAGCACGGATGTTACTTCCCTTGATTCCGTTCAGTCTTCGTAATTGGCTTACGCTAACTCCGTACTTAGCGGCAATGCCTCCTAATGTCTCTCCGTTACGGATGCGGTGGTATACAGCTTTTCCGCTATTTTTCCCTTTAGTAGTGGTATTGCTGACAGTTACGGTGCTGCGACGGGTTTGAAAAACTTCTGGTTTATAATTATAGATACTATCCTCGTGGTCAATGAAGTAACTCATTATTTGAGTAGGCAATCGTAGTGCGTATGGCTTTTCGTTTCCTGGGATAATATCTTTTTTAAATTCTGGATTAAGTGCGCGAAGCTGGTCTATGTCTACTTTGCATACTTCTGCCACCTGATTTAGGTTCAGTGAACGGTTGATGTGAACAGTATCGGTACTTTCTGGCATGTTCATTTCCATAGGGCTGATATAGTGTTCACAGTAATAAGTCATGATGTAATTGGCAGCTACGAAGGCAGGTACGTAACCTCGGGTCTCTTTCGGTAAAAAGTTGTAGATTTTCCAGAAATCCTTTTCGCCTCCAGCCCGGCGGATAGCCTTGTTGATAGTACCAGGTCCACAGTTATAGGCTGCTAGAACAAGATTCCAGTCCTGATATATATCATATAAATCTTTCAGGTAACGTGCTGCTGCGCGAGTAGATTTGACCGGATCTCTGCGTTCGTCCACAAGTGAGTTGACCTTAAGCCCATATACTTGTCCTGTGCGAAGCATGAACTGCCATAACCCTACTGCGCCCTGTGACGAAGTGGCTGTCGGGTTTAATGCCGATTCAATGACGGGAAGGTATTTTAATTCTAACGGAAGATCGTATAAATCCAGTGCCTCTTCAAAAATAGGCATGTATAGATTATTGGCGCTCAGCATAAATGATACCTTTTGACGGAGACGGGTAGAGTACATGTCTATAAACTTCCGTATGATGTCATTGTAAGGCATTTCTATGATAGCAGGAATACGCTGCAAGCGGTCCATATAGATAGAATCGCTGACTTCCGGATTTTGAGTAGTCATCGTACAGTTTTCTGCAGGATTGATGTAATGCTTGGAAATCCAGTCCAAGTACAGACTATCTGTAGTGGTAATCATTCCTTCCGGTAAATCTATTACATCTTCCTGCCCATTGGTTTGTATGGTAATCGTTTTTTCTGTCTGTTGGGCAAAAAGAGAAGAAGCGTTACAGATTGCAGCAGTAAGTAAACTAAAAATTATTCTTTTCATCTTTTAAAATTTAATACAGCATTGCAAACCAACTCCTTGCGGACGGTTGCGGAATGCATCGTTGAACACGGTAGGTTCCCATTTCATGCTGAGGTCTTTGCTGATATCAAAATCAGACAGCTCAGCATCTACATAGGCATCAATCACTGATAGCAGATATACACCAATGAATGCAAATATACTTAAATCGCGTTGACGTCGATAAAGGTCTTTTCTTTTTCGGAAGATTTCCTGCCAATACTCCAAACGGTCATTGACATTTGTTCCGGGAGGAAGGAAATCCATATAACTGTTGTTATTGGGATTATTGCTCATAATGTCTTGATAAGCTTGAGAATAATCCTTATACATCTGTCCGTTCCAAGTCAAGGCGTATGCACATCCTACGAAACCTCCATAAATGATAGGTAGTTTCCAGTACTTCCGGTTGTAAATCTGTCCGGCTCCAGGGATAACGAGTCCTAACCATACTGTACGGTTAGAATTGGGTATCCAGCGTTTTTTCTCCTGAGTGGGAGGCAGAGTATTTTGAATGGAGTCGTTTTGTCTTGCCAAGGCTGCAGTGTCTACGGGGGCTTCCAATGCCTCTAATGCGAGTTTTCGCTGCAGGTTGGTCGTATCAGCCAAAGCCAGGCTGTCTGCCCGATTCTGTGAGCGGATAGAATCAGTTGTCAGTATACCCTCCCTGCGTTTTTGGGCTCGCTGTGCATTTACCTCCACATTCCCCCAGGGGATACAGAATAGCAAGATAAGCGACAGAATATATGTAAAAGTATGTGCTCTCAAATTATTTTTGTTTATTCCGTTTTTTTCAAAGAATCCAGAATCTCCATAATTCTTTCCAAATCTGCATCGCTGTTGAAAGGAATGCTGATTTTTCCTTTCCCTTTATTGGTACAGGAAAGTTGTACTTTCGTTCCAAAGAAATTGCACAGATGATTTTGAAGCATAGAGTATTCTTCAGATAATTGTGTGCCTTTGGCAGAGATTGTTTTTCCTCCGCTTTTTATGCTTTCACCGTTAGCCAGTGCTTTTACAATTTCTTCCACTTTACGCACGGAGTACCCTTGAGCGACTGTCTCATTAAAGATACGTATCTGAGTTTTAGGATCTTCCAGAGTTAATAACGCGCGTGCATGTCCCATATCTATTTCCTTATTCTTCAAGGCTACTTGGATGGGGGCTGGCAATTTTAGCAGACGTAAATAGTTTGCTATGGTTGTTCGTTTTTTGCCAATGCGTTCGCTCAGGCGTTCTTGTGTCAGCTCATATTGTTCAATTAAATGCTGGTAGGCCAGTGCGATTTCCAGGGAATTCAGGTCTTCGCGTTGAATATTTTCAATCAAGGCCATTTCCATCACATTCTCGTCGTCTGCAGTACGAATGTATGCTGGAATTGTTTTTAGGCCGGCAAGTATGGATGCCCTATATCGTCTTTCACCTGCAATAATTTGATAAGAATCTTCGTTTAGTTTACGTAAGGTGATAGGCTGGATGATACCTATTTCTGCAATGGAATCAGCCAGTTCTTGTAAGGCGATAGGGTCAAATTCACGACGAGGCTGGTTGGGGTTTACAGATATTTTGTCCAGTTCTATTTCGTTGATGGATGATGATCCGGAAGTTTTTACTTCTTCGTTGGATATCAGAGCATCAAGTCCTCGTCCTAATGCAAATTTTTTTTGTACTGCCATATACTTATTTGCTATTTCTTGTTATAATTTCATTGGCTAAAGCCAAATGGTTTTTAGCTCCGGTTGATTCTGCATCATAAAGAATAGCAGGAATACCGTGGCTGGGTGCTTCACTTAGTTTGACATTACGCTGAATAATGGTCTTGAAAACCAGTTCCTGGAAGTGTCTTTTCACTTCATCGTATATCTGGTTGGCCAGACGCAGGCGCGAGTCGAACATTGTCAGCAGGAATCCTTCAATTTCCAATGAAGGATTTAGTTTTGTCTTGATAATCTTAATCGTGTTTAAAAGCTTGCTGATACCTTCCAGCGCAAAATACTCACATTGTACTGGAATAATTACAGAGTCGGCAGCTGTTAAGGCATTGATGGTAATTAAACCCAAAGATGGAGAACAGTCTATTAAAATGTAATCGTATTCGCTTTTCATCGGCTCTAACGCGCGTCGCATGATTTTCTCACGGTTCTCCAAATTCAGCATTTCGATTTCAGCACCCACCAGGTCAATGTGAGAAGGTATGATGTCTAATCCGTCAATATCGGTTGTATAAATCGCTTCCCGTATGTCAGCCTGATTGATTAGACATTCATAGATTGAACAGTCGATGTCTTTCAAATCTACACCAAGGCCGGATGAGGCATTTGCCTGAGGGTCAGCGTCAATCACTAGTACTTTCTTCTCGAGAGTAGCTAAAGATGCAGCCAAATTTATAGTGGTAGTAGTTTTGCCTACACCTCCTTTTTGGTTGGCTAAAGCAATAATTTTTCCCATATTAATCAGTTTATTCTGATTGCGAAGTAACTAATAAATGACGATAGTTTCAATTAAAATTCCATGACTTTTGGGAAAGTGTTGAAAACTCACCTCATCTGTTAATAACTTCACGCGGGCAAAGATATATATTTTTAGCTAATTGCATGATGTGGTTTGGTAAGATTAAGATTTGTTGTAACTTTACACTCATAAAAGTTTGGATAATAAAGATATGATGAAAGAGAAACCATTTCTGTTGTTGTCGAATGATGATGGATTTGCCGCAAAAGGCATTCAGGAACTGATAAAAGTATTAAGGCCAATGGCCGATTTGATGGTAGTTGCACCTTCTGGACCACGTTCAGGAGCTTCCGGTTCCATTACTTCAGAGCATCCGCTTCGTTGTAAAAAGATAGAGTCGGCCCCGGGATTTTCATTGTACAGCTGTACAGGTACTCCTGTGGACTGTGTGAAACTGGCTTTGCACGACTTGGTACCCCGTACACCTGATATGGTGATCGGAGGAATTAATCACGGAGATAACTCTTCTGTCAATGTACATTATTCAGGTACAATGGGAGTAGTTATAGAGGGATGTCTGAAAAAAATACCTTCAGTCGGTTTTTCTCTTTGTAATCATGCGGAAGATGCAGATTTTACGCCCACTTTCCCTTATATACAACGTATCGTAGAAGAGGTCTTACAGCATGGATTGCCTGTAGGAACCTGCTTGAATGTAAATTTTCCTGATGTAAAGGAACTGAAAGGAGTGCGTATTTGTCGGCAAACAGATGGAGTCTGGACAAATGAGTTTGTAAAGTCTGTTCATCCCAGAGGCGGGAATTATTATTGGCTTACAGGTTCTTACCGGAACGATGAACCCGAGGCACAAGATACCGACCATTGGGCATTAGATCATGGATACGTAGCCATTACTCCTACTCAGATAGATGTAACGGCTTATACTTTGATGGAACAATTGAATCACTGGAACTGGCAGCTATGAAATATTATTTAATTGTAGGTGAAGCCTCGGGTGATTTGCATGCATCTAATTTAATGAAGGCACTGCAAGCGAAAGATCCTAAAGCTGAGTTTCGTTTTTTCGGAGGCGATTTGATGGCGGCTGCAGGAGGTTCACTGGTCAAGCATTATAAGGATATGGCGTACATGGGATTTATTCCGGTGTTGCTTCATTTGCGGACAATCTTTCGTAATATGGATTTGTGCAAGAAAGATATTGTTCAGTGGAATCCCGATGTCTTGATTTTGGTGGATTATCCGGGGTTTAACCTGAAAATAGCTGAATATATAAAAGCACATACGAATATTCCTATCTTTTATTATATTTCTCCTAAAATCTGGGCTTGGAAGGAATACCGCATCAAGAATATTAAACGAGATGTGGATGAGCTGTTTTCTATACTACCTTTTGAAGTGGATTTTTTCAAGAAGTATAATTATCCCATTCACTATGTCGGAAATCCGTGTGTGGATGCTGTACATTGTTTTAAGCAGGGATATGTCGAGAGTTTTGAGGAATTTACCCTTCGTAACGGGTTGGACAAGAAGCCAATTATTGCTTTGTTAGCTGGTAGTCGTAAGCAGGAGATTAAGGATAATTTGCAGCGGATGATACAAGCATCCCGCAACTATACAGAATATCAGTTTGTTATTGCGGGAGCTCCTGGAATATCTCCTGAATTTTATCAGGCTTATATGGGGGATGATACCAAAATTATATTTGGTCAGACATATAGCTTGCTGAGTCATGCTACAGCTGCTTTGGTTACCAGTGGTACGGCTACACTCGAAACCGCCTTGTTCCGGGTGCCTCAGGTGGTGTGTTATTATACTGCTGCTGGAAAGCTGGTTTCATTCTTACGCCGGCATATTTTAAAAGTAAAATATATTTCTTTGGTCAACCTGATTGCAGGTCGTGAAGTGGTGGCTGAATTGGTTGCTGATGGCATGACCTCAGAAAATGTGAAGCAACAATTAGAAGCAATCCTACCCGGGCAAATGACTCGTGAGAAAATGTTGCAGGATTATGATGCCTTGATTAAAATTCTTGGACAGGAAGGAGCTTCTGAACGGGCAGCCGGAAAAATCGTTGAACTTTTATCTCGAAAATATAACAGGTCCTTACAGTAAGACTGAAGGACCTGTTATCAATTTTCTGCTTATATTATTCAATAAAAGAAATGATATACAGATAAACAACCGCTGCCGGAACGGCCATCAGGGTGCTGTCAAAGCGGTCTAACATACCTCCATGACCAGGTAATATGTTGCCCGAATCTTTTATGCCAATAGTGCGTTTAAGCAGGGATTCTGTCAAATCGCCCAATGTACCGAATATCACAACTGTCAAAGCCAAGCCTATCCAGATACTGATTGGCATAAACGGAAAGAAATGCGCCATTACAATAGCACCGATAATGCTGAAGACTCCTCCACCAATAGAACCTTCCCATGATTTCTTAGGGGATATTCGTTCAAACAAGCGATGTTTCCCGAATAGCATACCTGTACAATATGCTCCCGTATCATTAATCCATGTGAAAATAAATATTGACAACGGCAGTATCGGGTTGTACTGTACTTGGTAATTTGACAATTCTCCTTCATTTCCAATAGAATGATAGGCCAGTACGTTTAACATCGCAAACGAAAGTGCGATGTAGATTTGGCTCATCATGGCATACGCCCAGTTGTTCAGTGGATTTTTTTTCTTTAAATATAGCTCGCTGACAAGCAGGTATATGATAAGAAATAAGTAAGGAATCAGTATTTCTGTTTGTCCAGGTATGACTCCTAAATAGGCAAAACCAAAGAACAGAAATACGCCGGCCAACATACATATAGGTTTGTTTATCTCCACATCCGGTTGTTTGCTCACGATGTTTCCGAACTCATGAATGGTCAGGGCTGTAATCAGAGCAAACAATAGGGTGAAAGAGATAGGACCTCCAAGAATACAACCAATAAGTACTCCTACGAAGATTATTCCCGTAATTGCTCGTTGAATAAAGTTATTTTTCACGTTAGTAGGTTTTTGTTCGGTTATGCTTCTTCTTTTTCCTGGTTTTCTTCCTGTGAAGGTATGTTATTTTCAGAGGAAGAATTATTTTCATTATCCGTATTTTCCTGCTTGTTTTCCAGCTGTTTGGTTTCCGGTAGCTGCTCATTAGCTGCCATAATTTCTTCCGAACGGGAAGTCCATGGACGTTTACCGAAAATCTTTTCAACATCTTCAGCAAAGATTACTTCTCGGTCAATTAACAGCTGTGCCAGTTGATTGTGCCCTTCACTATGTTCTTGCAGCAAGGCCTTTGCACGCATGTACTGCTCATTAATCATGTGCTGTACTTCCTGGTCTATAAGCTCAGCTGTATGTTCACTGTATGGTTTCGTAAAGCTGTAATCTTCATTGCTATTATAATAGCAGAGATTAGGAAGCTTGTCACTCATACCTGCGTATGCAATCATGCCGTAAGCCTGTTTGGTGACTCTTTCCAAGTCATTCATTGCTCCGGTGGAGATGTGTCCGATGAAAATTTCTTCAGCAGCACGTCCACCTAATGTGGCACACATTTCATCCAGCATTTGTTCCTTAGTAGTGATCTGTCGTTCTTCTGGCAGATACCATGCTGCTCCTAACGCACGTCCTCTTGGAACAATGGTTACTTTAATCAGCGGGTTGGCATGTTCCAGGAACCATGAGATGGTGGCGTGACCTGCTTCGTGAAGTGCAATGGCACGTTTTTCGGCGGCAGTCATGACTTTTGTTTTCTTTTCCAGACCACCTACGATACGGTCAATTGCAGCTAAGAAATCATCTTTATCTACACTCTTCTTTTGATGACGTGCTGCAATAAGAGCAGCTTCGTTACATACATTGGCAATATCCGCACCGCTGAAACCAGGGGTTTGACGGGCTAATAAATCCACGTCTACACTGCTGTCCAGTTTCAGTGGTTTAAGATGAACACCAAACACTTCCTTTCGTTCATTCAGATCAGGAAGGTCTACATATATTTGTCGGTCAAAACGTCCTGCACGCAGTAGGGCTTTGTCCAAAATATCTACACGGTTGGTTGCCGCTAAGATGATGACTCCACTGTTTGAACCAAATCCATCCATCTCTGTCAGAAGCTGGTTCAGTGTGTTTTCACGCTCGTCATTTCCTCCCATGCTTGGGTTTTTGCCACGAGCACGGCCTACGGCATCAATTTCATCAATAAAGATGATACAAGGCGATTTTTCTTTTGCCTGACGGAACAAATCACGTACGCGAGAAGCACCGACACCGACAAACATTTCTACAAAGTCTGAACCGGAAATAGAGAAGAAAGGTACATCGGCTTCACCTGCCACAGCTTTGGCTAACAATGTTTTACCGGTTCCCGGAGGGCCTACTAGTAAAGCACCTTTAGGAATTTTTCCACCCAGTTCCGTATATTTTTGCGGCTGTTTCAAGAAATCTACAATTTCCTGTACTTCCTGTTTGGCAGCAGCTTGTCCGGCTACATCCTTAAACGTAATGCGGTTAGTTCCTTTTTCAAAAAGCTGTGCTTTGCTTCTTCCCACATTAAATACGTTTGAGCCTCCTCCGGCGCCTCCTCCGCCACCCATGCGGCGCATGGCAAACATCCAGATACCGATAAGGAAGACAAACGGCAGAACGTTCCACAGGATTATACTAAAATAGTCACTTTTCTTTTCGTATTGGATAGAACCGGTAAAGTTACCTTCTTTGGTCTGCTCATCCAGAAACTTATCCAAAGCTTCCATGGAACCTATTTGTACGTTGATGGAAGGACTTCTTCCGACTTTGTTGGCATCTTTTTTAAATACATCTACAATGTGATCCGGCTTGATATACATTTCCACCGTATTGTTGTCGTATGCCACGATTTTGTCTGCATAGCCTTTGGACACCATTTCCTGAAATTCGGTATAGTTCACCTCTTTGGTGGCACTTCCTTCGTCTCCAGAAAAATAGAGAAAGGCAAAAATCAAGGCAATAATGACATAAAGCCACGTTAAATTAAAGCGTGGTACATTGATTTTTTGTTTATTGTTATCACTCATATTTCTCTTTCCTTATTATATATTAGTCTAAATCTGGTATGTTGGTCAGTTTGGCATCTGCCCATAGGTGTTCCAGATTATAAAAATGTCGTACTTCCGGCAAAAATATATGTACAATAACGTCGCTATAATCCATAGCTACCCATTGTGCATTTCTTTGACCGTCTATGGCATACGCTTTAGTGCCGGTCTCTTTTCTTACATGTTCTTTGATGGAATCTACAATTGCCAATACCTGACTGGGAGAGTTTCCCTGGCAAATGATAAAATATTTACAGATGGTATCTTCTATTTCGTTTAAATCAGCTACTACGATTTGCTTGCCTTTTTTCTCTTGAATTCCTTCAATGATTTTTTCTATTAAAGTCGTTGTTTCGTTCATTCTTTTGATTATTCCTATTTTAAAATTGAAAATAAAGTTCTATTATAACATAGGACAAATATACTTGGTTTTCTGTATATCCGAAAATTTTTACTTGAAAGATGCAGCAAAAAGAAGAAAAATATGTTTTTTGAAAGAAAAAAATGCCGAAATGCTTTGTATGTTCCAAAAAAGTTGTACCTTTGCACCGTCAAAACAAAAAGATGACAATCGTTCTCTGATTTTGGGCTATGGTGTAATGGTAACACAACAGATTCTGGTCCTGTTTTTCTTGGTT